>Ga0209596_1000092_pt1 | contig 78058 bp, 71 predicted proteins | sample M_130807_MF_Meta_FD_187314 | JGI IMG/M metagenome (GOLD analysis project Ga0209596, IMG submission 187314) | Freshwater microbial communities from Lake Montjoie, Canada to study carbon cycling - M_130807_MF_MetaG (SPAdes) (version 2) | ecosystem: Environmental > Aquatic > Freshwater > Lake...
AATTCCTGTCTTTTATCAGTCTGTGTGTTGAAGAAAAAAACTGTTTTCCTGATTCTCCATCTAATGCTGAAATGATCTCTTCTACAGTGGTTGCATTAAACTGATAAGGTTTTAAAAATTCATAGAGATAGGTGTTGATGGGGCTTAGCTTTTTCAGTTTTTGTAAAGAAATAGAGACGCCTCCTTTTTCAGTTTTTGAAATTTTTGCAAAGGCTTTTGCGATTGCAGAGCGGTATATCAACTCTACGTTTTTTAATCGCTCCATGTCTTTCGTGATCGTGTTTTCCAGATTAGGGTTTAACGCTTTCAGTAAAGGGATTATTTGATGGCGGATTTTATTTCTCGTGTATTTATCAGATGCGTTGCTGCTGTCCTCTCGGTGTTTTAATTGATTCTTTTTAGCAAAAATTTCAATTTCATTTTTTGTGCAGAATAGAAGTGGTCGAACAATTTTACCATGCTTGGCTAAGATTCCATGCAATCCTGAAATCCCTGTTCCTCTAATCAGATTGATAAAAAATGTTTCTATAGAATCATCTTGGTGATGGGCGGTTGCGATGTAATTATATTCAAATTGTGATCTGATTTCTTCAAACCATTGATATCGTAATTCTCTTGCAGCTAGTTGTATGGATAGTTTCTTCTTTTTAGCAAAAGCGGAGGTGTCGAATGATATGGAATGGAATTGCACATGGTATTTTTCAGCAAGCTGTTCCACGAAAAGTTCATCCGCATCACTTTCTTTGTTTCGCAATTGAAAATTACAGTGGGCTATTCCAAACTTGAATCCTGCATTGTGAAACAACTCACACATGACAATAGAATCGATTCCACCACTCACAGTGAGGAGAATTTTTTCTGTTTTTTTGAACAGCTTTTCTTTTTGGATATAGGATAGTAATGCTTTTTGCATAGCGCAAAGATAATTAATTGGTGGTCGCTAATACTTCGAATAATGCTTTCGCTTTTAATAAACATTCTTCATACTCTTGTTCAGCAATTGCTTTGTCGGTAATGGCACTTCCTACCATAAAGGATAAATACGTGTTTTCTGAATTGTATAGGATACTTCTGATGACGACATTGAAATCGAAGTCGCCATTGGGAGAAATATATCCGACTGCTCCAGAATATAATCCGCGTTTCGTACTTTCAAATTCCTCGATTAATTTCATAGCACTTATTTTTGGCGCACCTGTCATAGAACCCATAGGAAATGTGCTTCTCAGAACATCAGTAAAAGAGATGTTCTCTTTCACTTCACAACTTATTGTAGATATCATTTGGTGCACCTGCTTGAAACTATAGATGGTTTGTAGTTCATCTACTTTTACAGTTCCACATTTGGCAATATGCGATAAATCGTTACGGACCAAATCGACAATCATCACATTTTCGCTTTTTTCTTTAAGGTTATTGCTGAGCTCGGTTTTCAGTTGTTCATCTTCCAGTTTATTGTCGGAGCGTTTGGCTGTACCTTTTATTGGTTGAGAGATTAATTTGTTTCCTTTTTTTTGTAAATAACGCTCAGGGCTTGCACATAATAAAAAAAACTTCCCAAATTTTGAAAAGGCAGAGAATGGAGCTGCTGAAATGCTATTTAATTTTTCAAAAACAGCAACGGGGTCTATCGTTGTTTTTTCTGAGAAAAATTCCTGGCAAAAATTTACTTCGTAGATATTTCCTTTTCGGATATGCTGCTTCAGTTGGTTTACAGCTTTTATATACTCTTTCTTTGTGATTTTCTGTTGGAGGTGTGTGTTTTGTTGTAATTCATTTTTAGGAGGAGGAGTAGATAAAGTAAATAAATAAATTTCCTCCGCTTGCTCCTTTGAAATAAATGCATCATCATAGAAAATGAACGCATTCTTATTTTCTATTTGAATGACAACTTTTGGTGAAAAAAAATGAAGCAATGGAAGCTGAAGTCCATCTTCATTGTTTGATTCTAGATGCTCAATTTCATTTTTAAGATCATAGGTTAAATATCCAAAAAGCCATCCTTTTCGAGAATCACAGAAACGCTGTAATTCTTCTAATCCTTTTTTTGATTTGGTTATTGTGAGTTCTTCACTGGAATCGATTGCAATTATTTTTGAAGACTGTAGATGTTTGTTGCTATTGGAAGCAGTATTAGAGTCAAAAACACAGGCATGTTGATACCGGTTATTTAGCCCTTCAATATTGATTTTGAAGCTTTGATTCGAAATTGTATTTGTTATTTTTTGAAACACATACAAACCTACATATTTTTTTTCTTCAAGGTTAATTAATGTCTGAGAATGGAAATAATCAATCATTTTTTTATCAATCAGCTTAAAATGGATTTTCCATCTGAATGTGGTAAGTTTTTAGCATTGTGTTTTTCTCCCACCTAATCAAAAATCAGATAACGATTCTTTTTTATTTTTTATGAATCATATTAAAATAGGCTTGTTTGGGCCTATTTTAATTTTATTTGAAGTAAAAAAATTGCACAGATTTCGGCCATTCCGATGTTCAAAATTGGAAAGTTTTCAACAAAGTGGTAAATTGTGGTAAAAAGTGGGAAAATTCTTATTATTTTTACGGCTTAAAGAATAAAACCCCAATGGATAGTTTGTTTGGAGTATATGAGTGTAATGCAGATGCGAAAGGACGCGTAATGCTTCCTGTTGCATTTAAAAAGCAGCTCACCAAAGAGTTGAAAGCTGGATTTGTGATGAAGCGGAGCATATTTAGTAAGTCGCTGGAACTTTACCCTCTGGCAACTTGGAATAATATGGTGAAAGAGGTGAATAAGCTGAACAAGTTTGTGAAGAAGAATGTAGAGTTTATCCGCATGTTCAATTATGGTGTAGTTCCAGTTGATTTGGATGCATCAGGCCGATTGTTGATCTCCAAGGATATGATGACGTTTGCTGGGATGACTAAAAATGTTGTGATGGCAGCTGCTGGAGATCGAATAGAGATCTGGGACAAAAAAGCATACGAGAAATTTATTAATAGTGGTACTGTCAACTTTGAAAAATTGGCTGAAGATGTAATGGGTGGAATCACTCCTTCAAACAACGATAACAAAGATGGAGTATCATAACCCCGTTCTTTTAAAAGAGTGTATTGATGGCTTGAACATTAATCCTGAAGGGATTTATGTTGATGTAACCTTTGGTGGTGGTGGACATTCCAGAGAGATTTTAAGGCATTTGACAACTGGAAAGTTGTATGCGTTTGATCAGGATGATGATGCCGTTAAAAATAAGATCGATGATGAGCGCTTTGTATTGATCAAACAAAATTTCAGGTACCTGAAAAATTTTTTGAAAATGTATAATGCATTACCCATTGATGGTTTGCTTGCTGATCTTGGAGTTTCCTCCCATCAGTTTGATGAAGCGGAAAGAGGTTTCTCTATTCGTTTTGATGCAAAACTTGATATGAGGATGGATCAAAATGCAAAGCAAACAGCTGCCGATGTTTTGAACACGTATAGTGAAGAAGATCTGAAACGAATTTTCAAATTGTATGGTGAAGTTGACAATGCAGGTTATTTAGCTTCTATCATTTTTCACAATAGAAAAGATAAAGCCATTGAGACAGTGAATGACCTGAAAGTGATGATCACTAAATGTGTGAAGAGAGGAAAAGAGAATCAATATTACGCCCAGGTGTTTCAAGCCTTGCGAATAGAGGTAAACAAGGAAATGGATGTATTGCAGGAATTGCTTTTGCAAAGTCTAGATGTTTTGAAACCCGGTGGAAGGTTGGTTGTGATCTCCTATCATTCGTTAGAAGATAGATTGGTTAAAAACATCATGAGAAGTGGAAAGTTTGAAGGGGAAGTAGAGAAAGATTTTTTCGGTAATCAATTGACGCCTTTTAAGCAGATATCAAAAAAGCCAATTGTGCCAAGTGATGAAGAGAATAAAATAAATAGCAGAGCTAGAAGTGCAAAATTAAGAATAGCAGAAAAAAAATAAATGGGAAATAAGTTCAAAGAACAACCAAAAGCTGAAGAACCTCAAAAGCCTAAAACTCCTGCGAGAGAAAATAAGGTGGTTCGTTCTGTGGCAAATGTTGTGAGTGGAAGTTTTCTATCAAAAGATACAACAGTAAAAAATTTACCATTCATTTTTTTCTTGTCATTCCTAGCTATATGCTACATCGCAAACGGTTATTATGCTGATGATCAAGTAAGAAAAGTGAACAGATTAACAAACGAAATAAAGGAGTTGCGAACGCAATACATTGTTGTAAAAGATTCTTTAGTTGTAAAAAGCAAACAAACAGAAGTAGCGAAAGCATTAGCAAAAAAAGAAACAGGAATAAAGGAGTCGGTGGTGCCTCCTAAGAAAATACTAGTACAAACAGTTAACACAACTACCCAAAAAGATTAAGAACCTTGGAAATTAGAAAAGACATACTGTGGCGTGTATATCTCATATATTTTATTATATGCCTTTTCGGTGTCGCTATTATTTCCAAAATATGTATCATCCAATTTTCTGAAGGAGATAAGTGGAGAGCTCAGGCAGAAAGTTTCTCAACCAAGATTTTTGAGATTGAAGCTGTTCGTGGTAATATCTACGATGCAAATGGTAGTTTGTTAGCAACTTCTCTGCCTTATTTTGAAGTGGGTATGGACGTAAATACGGATGCGATCACCAAAGAAATATTTAATGATAATGTTGATTCACTATCCATTTGTCTTGCTAATTTATTTCAGGATAAAAGTTGGAAAGATTATAGAAAATGTCTTGTGAAAGCTCGCAGAGATGGCGATCGTTGGGTTGTTCTTCAACGCGATGTTTCATATACTGATCTTCAGAAGATGAAAAAATTTCCAATCCTGAAAAGAGGTAAAAATCGTGGTGGTTTCATTTATCTGCAAACAAACAAACGCGAGCGTCCTTTCCAAGGGCTAGCTGCAAGAACCATAGGTAAACTTAATGAGAACGGAACAGGAAAGTCGTATGGTTTAGAATCTGCCTTCGATAGTATTCTGGTTGGAACGACAGGAGAAAGGACCATGCAAAAGATTGCAGGAAATGTTTGGCGTCCAATCACCGATGATAATCAGATCGACCCTCAAGATGGAGATGATATTCTTTCAACGATTGATATCAATGTGCAGGATGTTGCTGAAAATTCGCTGATGAATTGCTTAAAAAAGCACGGTGCCGATCATGGATGTTTGATATTAATGGAGATCAAGACAGGTGAAGTAAAAGCAATTGCAAATCTGAAACGCAACGGAAAAGATACTTCTCAATATTTAGAAAATCTGAATTATGCTGTTGGTGTTGCAACTGTTCCTGGCTCCACATTCAAACTTCCCTCTCTTGTTGCTGCAATGGAAGATTTCAATGTGAGTCTGAATGAGATAGTTGATATTGGCGAGGGGACATGTTTTTATAGCGATGCAAAAGTGAGTGATTCACACCATCCTGCAAAAAGTAGAATAACAGTGAAGGAGGTATTCGAGCAGTCTTCCAATGTTGGAGTTACAAAAATAATTACAAAATACTATGCTAAACAACCGCAACAATATATTGACCGTTTATATAAAATGAATTTGAATGATCCTTTAAACATTACTATTCCAGGTGAAGCGAAACCGTATATAAAAAACACAAAAGATAAAACTTGGTCAAAAATTTCTTTACCATGGATAAGCTACGGATACGAAACTCGTATTACTCCATTGCAGATCCTGAATTTTTATAGCGCTGTTGCAAATAATGGAAAAATGATGCGCCCCATGTTTGTAAAAGAAATTCGTAATCGAGGGAAAACAAAAAAAGCATTCCAGCCGCAAGTGATAAATGAATCCATCTGTTCTCAAGCAACGGTTAAAAAGGCAAAAGAGATGATGGAAGGTGTCGTATTACGAGGGACAGGAAAAAGCTTAGCAGCATCAAATTATCAGATTGCTGGAAAAACCGGGACAGCACAAATGGGAATCGTGAATGGTAAAATGACTTATCAAGCATCCTTCGTTGGTTATTTTCCTGCTGATAATCCGAAGTATTCTTGCATTGTAGTAGTTAGTGCACCAAGTGGTGATTCTTATTATGGAGGTGCTGTAGCAGGCCCAGTGTTTAAGGATGTAGCCGATAAAGTATATTCAACAAGCCTAGAGATTCATAAAGAAATTAATTCTGTACAACCTCAATTTTCTTCAAAGGCCCCTTCAGTAAAATGCGGCTATCAGCCCGAAATTGAAACGGTACTAACTACATTAAAAGTGAAGAACAGTACGAATGATGCTAAAGCAGAATGGGTTTCTTCTTCAACAAAAGATTCTGTTTCAGTCAGCCTTTTTTCAAATAAAACTGAAGCAGAATTAAAACGAGGCATTGTTCCAAACTTAGTTGGAATGACAGCAAGGGATGTTTTATATCTATTAGAGAATAACGGAATGAGAGTAAAGTTAATTGGCAGTGGTGCTGTTGCTACTCAGTCGATTAGTGCGGGAGCAACCTTTATAAAAGGAACACAAATAATCTTGCAATTGATTTAAATGAAATTACTAAAGGACATATTATACAAGGCTGGTTTGGTTGAGGTTGTTGGTTCTACCAATGTAGCGATCATGTCAATCACGTTCGATTCTAGAAAAGTTGAGAAGGATAGCTTGTTTGTAGCCGTAAAAGGCTCCTTAAGTGATGGTCATAAATATATCGATGATACAATTTCCAAAGGCGCAATTGCTATTTTATGCGAAGAAATTCCTGAAAATTTAAATGAGAAGATCACTTACATAAAAGTAAAAGATACAACCGCCGCCTTAGGAGTAGTTGCAAGTAATTTTTACGGTAACCCCTCTGAAAGTTTAAAATTAGTTGGTGTTACAGGAACAAATGGCAAAACGACTACAGTTTCTTTATTGTTCAATTTGTTTAAAAAATTAGGATATAAAGTTGGATTACTTTCTACCGTTAAGAATCAGATCAATAACGATGTGATTCCCGCAACACATACAACACCAGATGCAATTCAATTAAATGCATTGCTTCGTCAGATGGTTGATAAGGGGTGTACGCACTGTTTTATGGAAGTAAGTTCTCATGCAGTAGTTCAAAACAGGATTGCAGGAATTCATTTTCAAGGTGGCGTTTTTTCAAACATTACACACGATCATTTAGATTATCATAAAACATTCGAAGAATATATCAAGGCAAAAAAGAAGTTTTTTGATATGCTGGGAAGTGATGCATTTGCGCTCACCAATAAAGACGATGCAAATGGAGATGTAATGTTGCAGAATACTAAAGCAACAAAAAAAACATATTCATTGCGTTCGATGGCTGATTTTAAATGCAAAGTGGTGGAGAATCAATTCAGTGGTCTTCTGTTGAATATTGATAATAATGAAGTGTGGACAAAATTGATAGGAAGTTTTAATGCTTATAATCTGCTTGCTGTGTATGCAACAGCAGTTTTATTGAAAGAAGACAAAACAAATGTGTTAACCACATTGAGCTCCTTGAGTTCAGTGGAAGGTCGTTTTCAATATGTAAGAACAGATAATGGGATAATTGGAATTGTTGATTATGCTCATACTCCTGATGCATTATTAAATGTATTGAAAACAATTGCAGACATCAGATCAGGAAATGAGCAGGTGATAACTGTTGTTGGATGTGGTGGAGATAGAGATGCTGCAAAACGCCCTGTAATGGCAAAGATAGCTTGTGAGCTCAGCAATAAAGTAATTCTTACTTCCGACAATCCAAGAAGTGAAGATCCGGAAGCAATAATAAAAGAAATGCAGGCAGGTGTTGATGCAGTAAATAATAAAAAAACAATCTCCATTACGGATAGAAGTGAAGCTATAAAAACAGCTTGTTCATATGCAAAGCAGGGCGACATTATCCTTGTTGCTGGTAAAGGACACGAGAAGTATCAGGAGATAAAAGGAGTGAAGCATGATTTTGATGACATGATTGTGCTGCAGGAAAATTTAAAATTATTTGAAAAATAACTAAAACAGATCATAGAATGTTCTACTATTTATTTGATTTTTTAGACAAGCAGTTTGATTTTCCCGGAGCGGGAGTGTTTCATTATATCTCTTTCCGTGCCGCTATGGCTTTGATTGGGTCACTCTTAATTTCGATGGCATTCGGAAAACGTATTATTCAGTTATTACATAAAAAACAGGTTGGAGAAACTGTTCGTGATCTGGGTTTAGAGGGCCAGATGGAAAAAAAAGGAACTCCAACCATGGGAGGTTTAATTATTCTCTCTGCAATCGTTGTCCCTACGTTGTTGTTTGCAAAACTTCATAACGTATATATTATTTTAATGTTACTGTCTACCGTATGGCTTGGTGCAATAGGTTTTTTGGATGATTACATCAAAGTATTTAAAAAAGATAAAAAAGGATTAAAAGGAAAATTTAAAGTATTAGGACAAATCGGTATAGGGTTGATTGTAGGGATCACACTGTATTGTAATGACGAGGTTGTAGTAAAAGAAAAGTTAACGAATAGTGTTTCTGTATTTACACCATTGGGTGCAAATGCAGATGTAGTAAATGGTTCAGAAGCTGCTCCTCAGATGGCAAAGTGGGCGAATAAGGAAACAAAGTCGATGAAAACGACTATTCCATTTGTAAAAAATAATGAATTTGATTATTCATCATTGCTTTCATTTATTGGACCAGGATATAAAAAATGGGCATGGATAATTTTTATTCCTATTGTAATCATAATTGTTACTGCAGTATCTAACGGAGCAAATATCACGGATGGAATTGATGGTTTAGCAACGGGAACTTCCGCTATCATAGGAGTTGTATTAGGAATACTTGCTTACGTTTCCGGTAATACCGTTTTCGCTGATTATTTAAATATCATGTATATCCCTAACTCTGGGGAGTTGGTAATTTTTATAGCTGCTTTTGTTGGAGCTTGTGTCGGATTTTTATGGTACAACTCTTATCCGGCTCAAGTATTTATGGGTGATACAGGTAGTTTGGCGCTAGGCGGAATAATCGCGGTGTTTGCGATCGCAATCAGAAAAGAACTATTAATTCCAATTCTCTGTGGTGTATTCTTAGTCGAAAATGTTTCGGTAATGCTGCAGGTTGCTTACTTCAAACGAATGAAGAAAAAATTCGGAATTGAATATGCTCGTGAACATCGTTTATTTAAAATGGCTCCATTACATCATCATTATCAAAAATTAGGAATGCATGAAGCAAAAATAGTTTCTCGCTTCTGGATCATTGGGATCATGTTAGCAGTTTTGACAATTGTAACATTGAAGTTGAGATAAATGAAGCGCTTGGTAATACTTGGCGGTGGAGAGAGTGGTGTGGGTAGCGCAGTGCTAGCACAAAAAAAAGGATTTGAAGTTTTTCTTTCTGATAAAGGAAAATTAAAAGATAAGTACAAAAACGTTCTTTCAAAATATGGAATCGAGTGGGAGGAAGAAAAGCATTCTGAACACTTGGTATTAAATGCGGATGAAGTTGTGAAAAGTCCTGGTATTCCTGACACTGCAGATTTAGTAAAAGCATTGAAAGCAAAAAATATTCCTATGATATCGGAAATAGAATTTGCTGGACGATATACAACTGCAAAAAAAATATGTATTACAGGAAGTAATGGAAAAACGACCACCACCTTACTTATTTATCACATGATGCAAAAAGGTGGTTTTAATGTAGGGCTTGGAGGGAATGTAGGAAAGAGTTTTGCAATGCAGGTAGCAGAGAATGATTTTGATTATTATGTTTTAGAGCTAAGTAGTTTTCAGCTAGATGGCATGTTTGAGTTCAAAGCTGATATTGCGATTCTGCTAAACATTACTCCAGATCATTTGGATAGATATGATTACAAGTTGGAAAACTATGCGAATTCAAAATTTAGGATTATTCAAAACCAAACAGTGAACGATGCATTTATTTATTGTATGGATGATGAAGAGACAATGAAAATTCTTCAATCAAAAAAAATCAACGCAAAACAATATCCTTTCTCAATAAAGAAAAAAGTTGAACAAGGAGCATTTTTAAACGAAAACAATCAACTAGAAATAAATACTAATAACACAAATCCCTTATTTATGACAATTCAAGAACTGGCCCTTCAAGGCAAACACAACATTTACAATTCAATGGCTGCTGGTGTAACAGGCAAACTAATTGAGATGAGAAAAGAATCAATTCGCGAGAGTCTTTCTGATTTTCATAACATCGACCACCGTTTAGAATTGGTAGGAAATGTTCATGGAATTGAATTTATTAACGATTCAAAAGCCACGAATGTTAATTCTACATGGTATGCTTTGGAAAGTATGAATAACCCTGTTATTCTTATTCTTGGAGGAGTTGATAAAGGAAATGATTATTCGATGCTTTCAGATCTTGTAAAAGAAAAAGTAAAAGCAATTATCTGTTTGGGAACGGATAATAAAAAGATCATCAAATCTTTTGGGGGAGTAGTTGAAACAATTGTAGAAGCGAAATCAGCTAAAGAAGCGGTAGCGCAGGCGTATAAGATCGGTAAGAAAGGGGATACCGTTCTTTTATCTCCGGCATGTGCTAGTTTTGATTTGTTTGAAAATTATGAAGATCGCGGAACTCAGTTTAAGCAAGCGGTTCGTGCACTTTAATTAGTTGATTGGTGTTATTACAATAAATAAGAGATGTCAGAAGTGAATAAAATAAAAAATTATCACGACAAACTAAACCCGTCTTTGGTTTCCCGCGAACGCGTGAGATCTTCAGAAGACGATCATCAACTTGAATTTGTTGATGAGATAAATGGTGTTTTATACATCAACGATTCAAAATCCATCAGGGTAACATCAACACGTTATTCTTTGGAAGCAATTGAAACACCTGTGTTGCTTATACTTGGAGGTGATGACAGAGAAAATGATTATTCTTTGCTCGGACAACAGATCAAGCAAAAGGTAATAGCTGTCATTTATTTAGGAGAGAGTAGTGATAAGTTTTTAAAGTATTTCGCGGAACAAAAAATGTTTTTTGCGAAAGCAACAAGTATTCGTGAGTCAATACAAATAGCATCTGCCTTCGCTCGTTCAGGTGATGCAGTTTTGTTTTCTCCTGCATGTCCGAGTTATCAGGAACGTGATAATTATAAAAGCAGAGGAAACGATTTTAAATCAGTAGTTAAAAGTCTAAAAGCATAGCAATTGAATCTATTTAAATACATAAAAGGAGATAAGGTTATTTGGACAATAGTATTGCTACTTTCCCTATTATCTATTTTGGTTGTTTACAGTTCAGTCGTTGCCTTGGCCTATCGATATAAAAATGGTGATACGGCGTCTTATTTGATCAAACATATTTTTATTGTTGGTTCTGGAATATTTTTAATGTATTTAGTTCACAAAGTAAAATATTCTTATTTCTCAAGGATCTCACAAATTGCGATAATTCTTGCAGCTCCTTTATTGTTATACACACTCATGAAGGGGGTGAGTGCTGGTGAAGCATCTCGTTGGTTGGCCATTCCGGGCACATCATTGACATTTCAAACATCTGATTTTGCGAAACTGGCCTTGATCATATACGTTGCTCGAATGCTTTCAATAAAGCAAGATGTGATAAAAGATTTCAAACAAGCGTTTTTACCAATTGTAATTCCAGTAGGAATTATTTGTGCATTAATTTTTCCTGCAAATTTTTCTACCGCAGCTTTGTTGTTTTTAACATGTCTGGTTTTAATGTTTGTTGGACGAATGCATGCAAAACATTTACTCCTTCTTGTCGGTTCGGCTATTGTCTTTGGTGTGTTGTTAATTGTTTTGATATTTAATTTCCCTACGATTGTAAAACGAGGTGAAACCTGGAAAGCGCGTATCGAAAATTTCAGTAAAGGGGATAGTGAAAGTAATTTTCAGGCAGAGCAGGCAAAAATTGCAATCGCTACAGGTCGTGTTTTTGGGAAAGGGCCTGGCAATAGTATGCAACGAAATTTTTTACCCCAAGCATCTTCCGATTTTATCTTTGCTATTGTGATTGAAGAATGGGGTTTAATTACTGCTATTCTTATAGTTTTTTTATATATAGTCCTCTTGTTTCGTGGTGTACGTATCGCCAATAAAAGCGAGCGCACTTTTGGTAGTTTACTTGCCATTGGCTTAACATTCAGTTTGGTTTTTCAGGCAATTATTAATATGGCTGTTGCAGTCAATTTATTTCCTGTTACCGGACAACCATTGCCTTTAGTCAGCATGGGTGGAACATCAATTTGGTTTACAAGTATTGCAATCGGAATTATTTTAAGTGTCAGTCGCGAAACAGAAATTGCTGAGGAAGGGGGGTCGATTGAAGCCGCTTAAGATAATTGTTAGCGGAGGTGGAACGGGAGGGCATATCTTTCCAGCTATCGCTATTGCAAATGCCATTAAAGCCTTAAGACCCGATACGGAATTTCTGTTTGTTGGTGCTGAAGGAAAAATGGAGATGGAAAAAGTGCCGGCTGCAGGATATAAGATTGAAGGACTTTGGATATCGGGTTTTCAAAGAAAAATTTCTATGTCAAACTTAGCTTTCCCTTTTAAAGTGATCAGCAGTTTGCTAAAAGCTAAAAAAATATTTAAAACATTTAAACCTGATGCTGTAATTGGTACAGGAGGATTTGCTAGTGGACCAATGTTGCAGGTTGCAGCAAAAAATGGTGCTGTCACTCTAGTTCAGGAACAAAATTCATATCCTGGTATCACAAATAAAATTCTTTCTAAAAAAGTTGATAGAATATGTGTTGCCTATGCTGGAATGGAGAAATATTTTCCGAAACAAAAAATATTGCTGACTGGAAATCCTGTAAGACAGGATATTTTGAGTTTGGATGGAAAGCGTGAAAGAGGCTTAGAATACTTTGGATTGAATGGAAACAAAAAAATAATCCTTGTGATTGGTGGAAGTTTAGGAGCAAGAACAATCAATGAAAGTATTGTTAATTGTTTGCATGAATTCGAAAAAAACAACATTCAATTGCTATGGCAAACCGGAAAAGGATTTTTCGATACAGCAAAACAAGCGGTTTCAAAATATGAAGAAAAAGGAATAAGCGCTTTCGATTTTATTCAAAAAATGGATTACGCTTATGCTGTTGCCGATATTGTTATTTCAAGAGCAGGTGCAAGTTCAGTTTCAGAATTATGTTTGGTAAAAAAGCCTTGCATATTGATCCCTTCACCAAATGTTGCAGAAGATCATCAGACAAAAAATGCGATGGCGCTTGTGACACATAATGCCGCTGTCATAATTAAAGATGTTGATTCCAGAGAAAAGTTGTGTTCTGAGACATTAGCGTTAATATATAATGAAACACAGTGTTTGAAGTTGTCCGAAAATATTGGACGATTAGCGTTTCAGGATTCAGCAACAGTAATTGCCAATGAGGTCTTGAGTCTGATAAATAAAAAGGGTAATAAATAGAATGGATTTACATAAACTAAAACATATTTATTTCTTAGGCATAGGCGGCATTGGCATGAGCGCACTTGCTCGCTATTTTAAAGCGATGGGGAAAGAAGTAAGTGGTTATGATAAAACTTCGACCAAACTTACGGATGAACTTATAGCAGAAGGAATTGATATTCATTTTGAAGATCATATCCGCAATATTCCTAGTTCAATTAAGGAACTTCCATACGCTATCAATTCTATTTTAATAGTTTACACGCCTGCCGTTCCAATAGACCACAGCGAGTATGTTTTTTTTAATTTAAATGGGTTTAACATTAAAAAACGTGCTGAAGTATTGGGAATGATTACAGAAACTGCACATACTGTCGCTGTGGCTGGAACGCATGGTAAAACAACTACATCATCATTGATCGCGCATATTTTTTTAACTGCAGGATTAGATCCTTCTGCTTTTTTAGGTGGCATTACACAAAATTACAACACGAATTTATTGTTAAGCTCCAATCTTAAAGCCATCAAAAACCATTCAACAACTCCAAATGTAATTGTTGTGGAGGCAGATGAGTACGACCGCTCGTTTTTAACGCTTCATCCCGAAATGGCTGTTATCACTTCTGTTGATGCCGACCACCTGGATATCTATGGCGATAAAAAATTTGTGGAGGAGTCGTATTCTTTGTTCGCACGTCAGGTAAGATCAAAATTGATTCTTAAAAAGAATATTGTTTCTAAAGTGGATTCTGGAAAACAGGCCATCACGTATTCCGTAAATGATGATACGGCAGACTTTTTTGCACAGGAAATTAAAATTGAAAATGGAGCTTATCACTATGAAATAGTTACTCCAACAACTATTTTTAGTAATATGACATTGGGCCTGCCGGGCTTACACAATGTAGAAAATTCTATTGCTGCAGTTGCAATAGCTTGTCAAATGAATATTCAGGAAGAAATAATTCGTAAGGCATTCGCATCTTTTCGCGGTGTTAGAAGACGTTTTGATTATCATATTAAAACAGATAAGTTGGTATATATCGATGATTATGCGCATCATCCAGAAGAGTTGAAAGCAACCATCAGTTCGGTAAAAGAGATGTATCCAGGAAAAAAAATTACTGGAGTATTTCAACCTCATTTGTTTTCCCGTACACGTGATTTTGCTGATGACTTTGCGCGTAGTCTAGATTTATTAGATGAATGTATTTTGATGGAAATTTATCCCGCAAGGGAATTACCAATTGAAGGAGTTACATCTCAATTATTATTAGATAAAATGAGATCAACTCATAAAACAATTTGTCAGAAAACCGATTTGGTTAAAGAAATAAGTAGTCGTCAGTTAGATGTTCTGATCACATTAGGAGCCGGAGACATCGACACATTTGTTGACCCTATTACGAAAGCATTAATTAGTAAAAATTGAAAAAGTTCAAAAAAATAGCATTTATTTCCATTTGGGTAATCCTAATCATAGGGTTGTTGGTGAGCATGGGCTTTGTAAACAAAGCGCAAGATTCATTGTTATGCAAAAAAATTGATGTGACAGTGAACCAGGATGGCGATCTTTATTTTCTTGATAAGATGGATGTGGAGCAGTTGATAAAAGATAGAGGCAATCCAATTGTTGGTCAGCCTAAATCATTTGTTAATGTTCCTGAAATAGAAAAGTCGTTAAATAGCCACGCAGCTATTGCAAACGCAGAAGTATACATGACCATTGATGGCGATTTGAAAGTAGACGTAAAGCAACGTAACCCTGTTGTTCGATTGATTAATTTGGATGGAGACAGCTATTATATTGATGATAATGGAGAACTGATGCCACTTTCAGATAAATATACAGCAAAAGTTTTGGTAGTAAATGGCTTTATTTTGGAACCGTTCGCATCCCGTTACAAATATTCGATTGATGATATTGGAAAAGATAGTTTGTTGAATGCAACAAGTATGTTAGGGCAGATCTATGCCATGGCGAATTATATCAATGCCAATGAATTCTGGAAGTCTCAGGTTCAGCAGATTTATATCAATAAGGATAAAGACATGGAAATTGTTCCAATGGTTGGAGATCAGAAAATCATTTTCGGCGATACGACAGCAATGGATGAGAAATTTAAAAAACTCCTCACCTTTTATCAGCAAGGTTTAAATACAACAGGTTGGTGGGATAAATATTCAACAATAAATTTAAAGTTTAAGAATCAGATTGTTTGTACAAAAAAAGAAATACTCAAAGTCAATAAAATAAATTAAATAATTAATCAATCGGATTTTCCTTTTAGGAAATTCAGAGGGTAAATAAATTCAGCACAATGGAGCCATCAGAAATCGTAGTAGGTTTAGACATCGGAACAACAAAAATTGTAGCCATCGTTGGTCGCAGAAATGAATTCGGAAAAATAGAAATCCTGGGGATGGGAAAATCCGAATCGTTTGGCGTAGCCCGAGGTGTTGTTCAGAATATTGATCAAACTGTTCAATCTATTCAAACGGCTGTTGCCGAAGCGGAAGCGAAATCAGGAGTCGATATTAAAGTTGTTAATGTTGGAATAGCGGGTCAACATATCAGAAGTATGCAGCATCGTGGTATTAAAACAAGAGCAAGTAATGAACTGGAAATATCTCAGAATGATATCGATTCATTAATAGATGATATGTTCAAACTGATGATGGCTCCGGGCGAAGAAATTATTCATGTCTTGCCTCAGGAATATATTATTGATAACGAGTCGGGAATAAAAAATCCTATAGGTATGTCAGGAAACCGACTGGAAGCAAACTTTCACATCATCACCGGTCAAATTGCTGCTGCAAGAAATATTTATAAATGTGTTCAGAAAGCTGGGTTGGAAGTTTCTGAATTAACATTAGAACCTTTGGCATCAGCAGATGCGGTATTAAGCAATGAAGAAAAAGAAGCAGGAGTTGTATTGGTAGATATTGGAGGTGGTACAACAGATGTTGCAATTTTTCAGGATGGAATTATTCGTCACACTGCAGTTATTCCATTTGGAGGTAATGTCATCACAGAAGATGTGAAAGAAGGTTGTACGATCATTAAAAGTCAGGCAGAATTATTGAAAATAAAATTCGGTTCTGCATTGGCAAGTGAGAATCAGGAGAATGAAATTGTTTCTATTCCTGGTTTAAGGGGGCGTGCACATAAAGAAATTTCTGTCCGAAATTTATCAGCAATCATTCAAGCAAGAATGGAAGAGATCATTGAGCATGTGTATTATGAAATAAAACATTCTGGTTACGAGAAAAAATTAATTGCAGGAATTGTGGTTACAGGAGGTGGTGCACAATTGAAACATGTATCTCAATTGGTAGAGTATATTACAGGAATGGATACGCGTATCGGTTATCCAAATGAGCACCTTGCCAAAGGCAGTGAAGAAGTCACTAGCCCTCTTTTTGCTACATCTGTAGGTCTTGTTATGAAAGGGTTGCAAACATTGGATAAGCAGAATACGAAAATGTCATCGACAGAAGCACCTTCAAAAATTAAAGGACATTCTAAGGAAAGAACAACAGGTTTCTTTGATAAATTAAAAAGTTTTTTTGATGAAGATGCGGCTTCGAAATAGTTCTAATCATGGCGCGAAATTAACAAGCCATAGTTAGTAACTAACAAGTTAAGTGTTAATTCTACATTAAAAAAAGAAGCAATTTTAGGGCATTATTAAAATAGGTTTGCTTGAATTGCAATAATATCAAACATTTTAAATACAAAAAGCAATGATGAAATTTGATTTATCTAGTGACAACTCTTCAATAATTAAAGTTATTGGAGTTGGCGGTGGCGGAAGTAACGCTGTTAACCATATGTATAAACAAGGAATAAAAGGAGTTGATTTTATTGTTTGCAATACAGATCAGCAAGCATTGGATATCAGCCCTGTTCCCTTAAAAATAGTTTTGGGTGCAAGTTTAACAAAAGGACGTGGTGCAGGATCTTTACCTGAAGTGGGTAAAAATGCAGCAATCGAAAATATAGAAGAAGTAAAAGCATTGTTAGCAAATAATACCGAAATGGTATTTATCACTGCTGGATTAGGTGGTGGTACAGGTACAGGTGCAGCTCCGATCATTGCCAAAGCTGCGAAAGAAATGGGCATCTTGACAGTAGGTATTGTTACTATTCCTTTCGGATTTGAAGGTAAAAAACGTAAAGCACAGGCTGACGAAGGTTTAGAAGCCTTAAAAGCAAATGTAGATACCTTGCTTGTTATTAGCAACGATAAATTGCGTGAGATCTATGGTAATTTAAAAGTAACAGAAGCTTTTGGTCATGCCGATGATATCCTAGCAACTGCTGCCAAAGGGATCGCTGATATTATCACAACTACTTTGCAAATCAATACCGATATCAATGACGTAAAAACCGTTATGAAAGAAAGTGGTGTCGCAATTATGGGTTCTGCCATGGCTAGTGGCGAACAAAGAGCATTACGTGCCGTTGAACAAGCAATGTCATCTCCATTATTAAATGATAGTAACATCAAAGGTGCGCGTTATGTATTGGTGAATGTTACTTGTGGTGAGGACGAAATCACAATGGATGAATTAGGTGAAATCACCGATTTTATTCAGGATGCTGCTGGTATGACTGCTGAAGTCATCAAAGGATATGGCGTTGATTTGTCTTTGGGTGATAAAGTAAATGTTACTATCATTGCTACAGGCTTTAATTCGAAAGCAGATGTTGGTATTCAGATCGATAGAGCTCCTGCTAAAATTGTACATAAATTAGTGGAAGATGTTAAACAAGAAGAAACTCCTGTTGTACCATTTGCTTTTGTTGCTCCAAAAACAGAGGAGATTATCTCTTTTGATCAACAAGAAGAAATAACATCTTATATTAAAGAAGAAGAAGAGGTAAAGGCAATAGTAATAGAAGATGTTGTTGCTGAAACTACTGAAATAACAGAAGAATTTGTTGAAGAGCCTTTTATGTTCATTCAGGAAACAGAAGCACCAATTGCTCAACTAGAAGAAGTAAAAGAAGAAGAAAGACAAGTTACATTTGAATTCGAAATAACAAATAACAATGTAGTTTCGGAAGAGCCATTTGTAATAAATACTAGTGCGGAAGAGCCTGTAATGAAATCAGATACGTTTGTTGAAAGCGTTGAAGAAAACAGTTTCGTTTCAAAAGTTCAGGACGATGAACAATTGAAAAAAGCTCAAGACCGTGTTGCTAAATTAAAGGAATTAAGTTTTAAATTAAAATCTCCTAATGGTCTTTCGGAGTTGGAGAATGAGCCTGCATATAAAAGAAGAAATATAAATTTGGACGCTACACCGCATTCTTCAGAATCGCAAGTGTCTCGTTATACTTTAACTGAAGGAGATGATAAGAAAGTTGAGATCAAGCCGAACAATTCTTTTTTACATGATAATGTAGACTAATATTAATTTTTATTGTATAAAAAGTCCCGTTAGTTTTCTAACGGGACTTTTTTATTGAAATCTAAGTATAAAACAGCACACGCTTTAATATCTTTTATTTAACTTTAACCTCAGGAATTTTTATCGAAAAGATTTCTACTGAACAATATATAATTTTAAAATTTTAATATAAAATGGCTTTAGAAGAAAAAATTAATGCAGATATCAAATCAGCTATGTTGGCTAAAGATGCTGCTAAATTAGAGGCCTTGCGTGCCGTTAAATCAGCAATATTATTATTAAAGACTTCTCCAGAAGGATTGAATGATGATACTGAAATGAAAGCCTTGGTAAAAATGGTGAAGCAACGTAAAGAAACCGCAGAACTATATGTTTCTCAGAATCGGAAAGATTTGGCAGATGTAGAATTGTCGCAAGCAGCAGTTATTGAAGCATACTTGCCACAACAAATGTCTGAAGCTGATGTGAAAGCTGAAGTTGCGAATATTATCTCTAGTTTAGGCGCTACGTCTCCTGCTGATATGGGAAAAGTGATGGGAGTTGCATCCAAACAATTAGCTGGTAAGGCAGATGGTAAACTAATTTCTACAATTGTAAAAGAACTGTTGAGTAAATAATATTTTAGAAATAAAAAAAGCCTCGTGTAATAGTTACACGAGGCTTTTTTTATACTGGTATTTATAATTACATCATTCCACCCATTCCACCCATTCCAGGGTTTCCCATTGGCATAGCAGCTCCGCCTTCTTCTTTTTGTTCTGCTAAAACACATTCTGTTGTTAATAGCATTGCAGCAATAGACGCAGCATTTTCTAATGCAATACGAGACACTTTAGTTGGATCGATTACACCTGCAGCAAATAAATTTTCATATTTATCTGTACGTGCATTGTATCCAAAATCAGCTTTCCCTTCGCGAACTTTCTGAACGACTACAGCGCCTTCTCCTCCAGCATTTGCAACAATCTGACGCAACGGTTCTTCTATCGCACGAATAACAATTGCAATGCCTGTTGTTTCATCTTCATTTGCGCCTTTTAATTTTTCTAATCCATCAATCGCGCGGATATATGCAACACCACCTCCCGGTACAATTCCTTCTTCCACTGCTGCACGTGTAGCTGCTAATGCATCGTCTACACGGTCCTTCTTTTCTTTCATCTCTACTTCAGTTGCAGCACCTACATATAATACAGCAACTCCACCAGCTAATTTAGCTAAACGTTCTTGTAGTTTTTCTCTATCGTAATCAGATGTTGTAGATTCGATTTGTGTTTTAATTTGATTCACGCGAGAAGTAATCTCTGCTTTTTTGCCTTTTCCTCCAACAACAGTTGTGTTGTCTTTGTCGATGGTAATTTTTTCTGCTGTACCTAACATACTTAGTTCAGCATTTTCTAATTTATAACCTCTTTCTTCAGAAATTAAAGTTCCACCAGTTAAGATTGCAATATCTTCTAACATAGCTTTTCTTCTGTCACCAAATCCTGGGGCTTTTACCGCACATATTTTAAGAGATCCGCGGATCTTGTTTACAACAAGAGTAGCTAATGCTTCGCTATCAACATCTTCTGCTATGATCAAAATAGGTTTGCCTGTTTGAACTGCTTTTTCCAAAACAGGTAACAATTCTTTCATGCTGGATATTTTTTTATCCGTGATCAAAATCAACGGAGATTCCATTACAGCATGCATTTTATCAGCGTCTGTAACAAAATATGGAGAAATATAACCCCTGTCAAATTGCATACCTTCAACTACCTCAACAGTTGTTTCAGTTCCTTTTGCTTCTTCAACAGTAATTACACCTTCTTTCTTCACTCGTTTCATTGCTTCTGCAATTAATTTCCCGATAGTGTTATCGTTATTTGCAGAGATAGTAGCAACTTGTTCAATTTTTTTATTGTCATCACCAACTTTCTGTGATTGTTTGTTTAGGTTTTCTACAACTGCTAAAACAGCTTTGTCTATACCTCTTTTCAGATCCATTGGATTAGCACCTGCCGCAACGTTTTTTAAACCAGCAGTAACAATTGCTTGGGCAAGAACAGTTGCTGTTGTTGTTCCATCACCTGCAGCGTCAGCTGTTTTAGATGCAACTTCTTTTAACATTTGAGCTCCCATGTTTTCTACAGGATCTTTTAATTCAATTTCTTTAGCAACAGTAACACCGTCTTTAGTTACACTTGGAGCACCAAATTTTTTATCGATAATTACATTTCTTCCTTTTGGACCTAATGTTACTTTTACTGCATTTGCTAATGCGTCAACGCCTCTTTTCAGTTTGTCGCGCGCATCTACATTGAAAAATATATCTTTTGCCATAATTTTTATAATTTAAATATTTATTAATTAGTTGATTTGAAAATTCTGTGAAGTTTATTTTTGACTTGAATTATAGGTGATTTGTAGCATTTTTAAATGGCTACATTTTCAAATCAGACAATCGCAAAGATGTCACTTTCACGCATGATTAAAAGATCTTTTCCTTCAACCTGAACTTCTGTGCCGGCGTATTTACCATACAATACGGTATCGCCTACTTTCACTTCTGGTTTGTTTCCTTTATCATCCTTTTCACTCACAGCGATAACTTTACCTCTTTGTGGTTTTTCTTTCGCTGTATCAGGAATAATGATTCCACTCGCTGTTTTTTCTTCTGCTGGTGCAGCTTCAACAACTACTCTGTTTTGAGTACCTGCAACAGGTTTGATGTTTACTTTAGAACTTGTTTTTGCCATTGCTGTTTTATTTGAATGTTTAACTTATTTTTTTCCATTTTATATTCGCGACAACCTGTTGTCAGAAATTATACCAATCGGCTTTAAATGTTATTAATGGACAATTTTGCAGATTAACCATTGTTTGAAAAAAAAATGTCAGAATGTGTGTGACACTCTGACAATTTTTTAATGTATTAATTGTTCGGTTATTTTTTTTCTGTTCCTGGCGTTGGAGCAGCAGGAGTTGCATTATTTGCAGGTGCCGCAGGCGCAGGAGTTGCATTTTCAGAACTGCCGGCCATATTACGAGTTGTTGATGTTGTTCCCGTAGCTGTTCCTTCCGTTGTTTTGTTTAATGATGTTGAAATGATACATAATACCAATAACGAAGCCGCTAAGGTCCATGTTGCTTTTTCTAAGAAGTCAGCTGTCTTTCGAACACCCATTACTTGATTTGAAGATGAAAATGAAGAGGCTAATCCACCACCTTTAGAATTTTGTACCAATACAACTAAGATTAGAAGTATACAAACAATTATTATTAATATTGAAATGATAGCTGCCATTGTTAATTATTGCTTTTGTTGATTAATTAGTTTTCTTAAATTTTTAATTTGGGATGCAAAGTAAAGTCTTTTTTCTGGATATTTCAAGCGTAAATTTTCATATGCGAGTATCGCCTTCGCATAATTTCCCTGCAAAACGTATATTTTAGCCAAAGTTTCGCTTACAAAAGTAATGTCATCCGCTACACTTTGCTTGGCTTTGTTAATTGGGCTAAAAAACTCCGTTTTAGGCCTAGATATTTTCGGCTCCTCCCGTATGAATTTGTCTATCAACTCAAATGGATCAAGCACTTGACCTTCTTTTTTAAATTCTTTTCTTTCTTCTGATTTTTGAGGAGTTTGTCCATCCGAACTTAAATGCTTCAGCCAATCGGTAAACGATAGCGATTCGGTATCAATTTTAGTATCAATTGACAGACTTTGTTCAATTACAGGTGCAGCAATATCGTTTCCTATGTTCAAAACAAAATCCGACGCTATTGATTCCGTTTCTTGGTTTTCTTCTGTTGTTTGATCTTTGAAAATACCTGTATGCAGCATTTCTAGTTCAAGACTGGCATTTACAGCCTCAGAAATATATTCCTGCTCAAATTCTTTTATTTGTTCTTCCTCATTTTTTAGACTAGCCGATTCATCTTCAAGAATTTGTTCAATTACTTTTTCTTCGGCTAGTTCGATAGGGGATGTCTCTATTTCCGCGTTCTTATCTGGCAAAATAGAAGAATTTTCAACAATTTCTTCTTTCGTTTCTGTTGTTACACTTTTTGTGTCTGAAATTTCCTCTATAACGCTTGGGATAATTTGTTCCTTATCGTCCTCGTTAACAACTTTTTTTACCTGCTCGTCAATTCTTTTATCCTCAACATATGATTCTATTTCTCGGGAAATGGAGTGATGTGTTTCTGATTCGGTCCTTTTCGTTATTAGTTTGTGAAGCACCTTCCTATCCGTTGCATATGCTGCTGTAATTTTTAATTGATTGTTATAGTGGATGCTATTTTGATTGTGCAAACTCTTTGAATAAAGTAAATGTGCCGTCTGAAAATAGGGGAAGTTTTTTAATAGTTCTAACAGTTGTATACTATCGTTACCCGACATTTTATCGGGAGTTTCCATAAATGATATGAACTGTGTTTTATTCATTTACCAATCGTTCAATGCTCTGTTAAAAATATCCTGAACCAATTGATCATTAATATCGTGTATCAAACCATCTTCAACGGAAGTTAAACTTTGAGCACTGGTGTAATCTGCATATCGGGTAAATGATTGATCAAAATTCTTCTTTTCATCAAACGAACATGTGTATTTTACATTTACAGTAATTGTCAATCTGTTCAAGGCTGCTTGATCTGTGCTTTGGATAGCTATAGGAGAGGTTGCATAACCAGTAATACTGCCTTCAAAACTAAGATCTCCACCTTTTGTTGTAAGGCTTAAATGTGATTGAGAACTCAGCTTATCACGCAACGCTTCTGTGAAAGTTTGGCTCAGAGTAGGAGGTGCCAAAGAAGCATTGTTTTGAAAATATTGAACAGAGATGGTTTTTGCTTCGGGTGGAATGCTCGCCCCACTGAATGAATAATGGGTTTTGCAACTTGATAAAAGGGAAATGAGACAAGCGATAACTGCTAGGTTATGCTTTACTTTATAGTTGAATATGAAATTTAATAAGCTCAATTAATTTTTATTTTTAATCGTGAAGAATACCTCTTTTTCCGCTATTGTTTTATGAGATCCTACTTGATGCTGTACTCGTTTATTTTTCTGTAGAGTGTTCGTTCCGAGATCCCTAATTCTTTCGCTGCATTTTTGCGTTTACCTTTATGCTTTGTTAGCGCTTTTTTGATCATGTCTTCTTCAATGTCTTGGAGTGATAGTGATTCCTCAACAACTTCATGTAAAGGTATCTGGTCATTCGTTTTAATTGGAGAAGCAGTGTTGTTATATCCTAATTGTATTGGTGTTTCAGGTGTTCCAACTTCTTGATATAATTTCTTTATGAGTGAAGCATTGTCAGGATGAAAATCCTGATTTAATTGATTATCATTTTCAATTAGATCCACTACAATTTTTTTTAGATCGGTCAGATCTTTTTTCATGTCAAATAAAACCTTGTATAACAAATCGCGCTCGCTGAAATCATTTCCCCCTTGCGCCGAATTGCTAACAATCATTGGTAATTGAGATGTTTGTTGTTGTGGCAAATAGGTTCGCATAATATCTGCGGTAATATCTCTTTGCTTTTCAATCACGGAAATTTGTTCCGTAATATTTTTCAATTGACGAACATTTCCTTGAAAATAATAATCTGTCAATAGTTGCTGCGCCTCAGCATCTAATTTGATGGATGGCATTCTGTATTTTGATGAAAAATCAGCTGCAAACTTTCTGAATAATAAAAAGATATCTTGTTTCCGCTCTCGCAATGGCGGCACCATAATAGGAACAGTATTCAAACGGTAATAAAGATCTTCTCTGAATTTCCCTTTTTCAATCGCTTGCTGAATATTTACATTTGTTGCAGCAACAACACGTACGTCCGTTTTTAAAACTTTAGATGACCCAACTTTGATAAATTCTCCACTTTCTAAAACACGCAATAAACGTGCTTGAGTTGCCAATGGCATTTCTGCAACCTCATCTAAGAAAATTGTTCCTCCGTTGGCAACTTCAAAATACCCTTTGCGCGCCTCATGTGCACCTGTGAACGAACCTTTTTCATGACCGAATAATTCTGAATCAATTGTTCCTTCAGGAATTGCACCGCAATTTACAGCGATGTATTGACCATGTTTTCGTGCACTTAATGCGTGAATAATTTGCGGAAAAACTTCCTTCCCAGTTCCGCTTTCTCCTGTGACCAATACGGTCAGGTCGGTTGGAGCTACTTGCTTAGCAATGTCAATTGCTCTGTCAAGCACTGGGGATCCTCCAATGATGCCAAATCGATTTTTTAGTTCTTGAATTGTCATTTTCTATATTGCTTATATGGCCTTGCCAATTAACGTACCACCCGTACATCTGTCAGCTAATACAGTTACGTAATCCCCTATTTTGAAATTTTCTTTCGGAAAAACGACAACAGTACTTTGAGAGTTTCTTCCAAACAATTCTTCTTTCGATTTTTTTGATATTCCTTCCACTAAAACTCGGTGGACTTTTCCAACGCCTTCTTTCGTTCGTTCCGCGGAATGCTTTAATTGTAATTCTACAATCTCCGCCAATCTTCTGCTTTTTATTTCAGCTGGAACATCATCTTTGTATTTGCGTTCTGCCAATGTTTTAGGGCGCTCGCTATATGCAAACATATATCCAAAATCATATTTTACCGTTTCCATCAACGAAAGTGTATCTTGGTGCTCTTCCTCTGTTTCAGAACAGAATCCGGTAATAATATCCATGGATATCCCACAATCTGGAATAATTTTACGAATAGCATCTATTCTGTTCAAATACCATTCACGGGTATAACCGCGATTCATCATTTCTAAAATACGTGAGTTTCCTGATTGAACCGGTAAATGGATATAACTACAGATATTTTCGTATTTCGCGATTGTGTAAAGTACATCATCATTCATATCTTTTGGATGAGAAGTGCTGAAACGTACGCGCAGATAGGGATTTACCAAAGCCACTTTTTCAAGTAATTGAGAAAAAGTAGTTGCATTATTTAACTCTTCATGGGATAAATTATCTTTTTTTAACCCGCCTCCTGTCCACAAATAGGAATCTACGTTTTGCCCAAGCAGCGTTACTTCGCGATAGCCTTCTGCAAATAAATCTTGTGCTTCTTTTACAATTGTTTCAGGATCACGACTGCGTTCTCTTCCTCTTGTAAATGGAACCACACAAAATGCGCACATATTATCACAACCGCGTGTAATGCTGATGAATGCCGTTACTCCATTTGAACCTAATCTAACAGGGGCAATGTCTGCGTATGTTTCTTCCTTCGAAAGAAGCACATTGATTGCATTTTGTCCTGTTTCTGCAATTTCAATTAATTCCGGTAAGCTACGATAGGCGTCCGGCCCCACAACAATATCAACTAGTTTTTCCTGTTCCAAAAATTGCGACTTTAGTCGTTCTGCCATACAGCCTAAAACGCCCACAATTAGATCTGGATTATTTTTTTTTGCTCTTTTGAAGTCAGTTAAACGTTTACGAACACGTTGTTCAGCCCCTTCGCGAATGGCACATGTATTTACAAAAATAACATCTGCTTCATTAAAATCTTGTGTTGTTGTAAACCCCTTGTCTTTCAAAATGGAAGCTACAATTTCGCTATCTGAAAAATTCATGGCACAACCATAACTTTCCAAAAACAATTTTTTTCCGTTCGAAACAACGGGTTGCTCAATCATGAAGGCTTCGCCTTGCTTACTTTCATCAATTACTTTATGCTCGCTCATTTTTAATTTTATATTTACGCCCGATTAGATGCAATGCAAAAAATCGAATTGCAAAGGTAATCAAAATAAATGGGTGACAAAATGGCGTATTTTGATTTATTTTAAATTATTTTGAAAAATCTTATATATATATTTATATATATACTAACTGACATTTCCAAATTTAATTTGCAAATATCGTTTTGATTTATTTTCCTTTGCAACGAATTTCGAGAAAATGGCATCTCGACCAATATTAATTTTCATTTACATCTAAAACAAATTAGCTAGCGTATGAGCAAAAATTTAGTGATAGTGGAGTCCCCTGCAAAAGCGAAAACAATAGAAGGGTTTTTAGGAGAAGGATTTACAGTGAAATCAAGTTACGGGCACGTTCGCGACTTAGCAAAAAAAGGGTTTGGTGTAGATATAGAAAATAATTTTGCTCCGAATTACGAAGTCTCGCCAGATAAGGCAAAAGTAGTAAATGAGTTAAAGTCTCTTGCAAAGAAAGCCCAAGTGGTTTGGTTAGCAACCGATGAGGATCGAGAGGGGGAAGCTATTTCTTGGCATTTATTTGAGGCCCTGAACTTAAATGATAAAAATACGAAACGTATCGTTTTTCACGAGATTACTAAACCTGCAATTCAAAATGCAATTGCACACCCTCGCACCATAGACAAACATTTAGTTGATGCTCAGCAAGCAAGGAGGATTTTAGATCGTTTGGTTGGTTTTGAATTATCTCCAATTCTTTGGAAAAAGGTGCGCCCTTCATTGTCTGCAGGTCGCGTTCAATCTGTGACCGTTCGGTTGATCGTAGAACGTGAACGTGAAATTGTGGGTTTTAAAAGTACATCATCTTACAAAGTTGTTGCAAATTTCATTGCTGGAAACGCTAATGTAAAAGCAGAACTTTCAACTAAATTTAAAACTTTGGACGAAGCTCGCGCCTTTCTGAAAAAGTGTGAAAATGCGAATTATTCAGTAGATAGCGTTGAAACCAAGCCAACAAAAAAATCACCATCTGCGCCTTTTACAACGTCAACTTTGCAACAAGAAGCAAGCCGTAAGCTAGGTTTTTCTGTTGCACAAACAATGGTTGTTGCTCAACGATTGTATGAAAGCGGTAAGATCACATACATGAGAACAGACTCCGTGAACCTTTCTGAAACAGCTATTAATCAAGCGAAAGAAGCAATCACAGGCAATTACGGAGCTAAGTATTTAAATATTCGTCAATATAAAACCAAATCAAAGGGAGCACAAGAAGCGCATGAGGCTATTCGCCCAACATATATTCAAAATCAAACAATTGAGGGGGATGCCGCTGATAAACGTTTGTATGATCTGATCTGGAAACGTACCATTTCATCACAAATGAGTGATGCCGAATTGGAGAAAACAACTGTTGTTATAACCCCTTCAGGTACAACGGAGAAATTTATTGTTCAAGGTGAGGTATTGAAATTTGATGGATTTTTGAAAGTTTATTTGGAAGGAACAGACGATGAAGAGGATGAAAATCAAGCAGGAATGTTGCCTCCAATGAAAGTAGGCGAAGTGTTAAAGGTAAATGAAATTACTGCGATGGAACGGTTTACGCATCATCCAGCAAGATATACGGAAGCTAGTTTGGTAAAAAAATTAGAAGAGCTCGGCATTGGACGCCCTTCTACTTATGCACCAACTATTTCAACTGTTCAAAAACGGGAGTATGTTGTAAAAGAGGATAGAGAAGGGGTTCAACGAAGTTTCAATGTGCTTTCGTTAAAAGCAGGGAAGATCTCAGATGAGTTAAGATCAGAAGGTACTGGTGCTGAAAAATCAAAGTTGTTTCCAACAGATATCGGAATGGTTGTCAATGATTTTTTGCTGAAAGAATTTCCTCAAATTATGGATTTCAATTTCACAGCAAAAGTTGAAGAGGAATTTGATGAGATCGCAGAAGGAAAGATTCAATGGACAAAAATGTTGTCTGATTTTTATAAGCCGTTTCATAAAAACGTTATGGATACTTCAGAAAATTCTGAACGTGCATCAGGAGAACGTTTGTTAGGCGTTGATCCGGTTTCAGGAAAAAATCTCTATGTTCGTATCGGTCGATTTGGTCCAATGGCACAGTTGGGTGAAGGAAATGATGAAAATAACAAACCGAAATTTTCCAGCTTAAGAAAAGATCAGCGTTTGGATACGATTACTTTTCAGGAGGCTCTGGATCTTTTTAAATTACCCAGAGTTGTTGGAATGTTTGAAGATAAAGAAATGGTTGTGGCGGTTGGTCGATTTGGTCCTTATGTCCGACATAACAGTATATTCGTTTCTCTGAAAAAAGAAGATGATCCTATGACCGTATCTGCTGATCGTTGCGTCGAATTGATTCTCGCTAAACGTCAAGCAGAAATTGATAAATATATTAAAACCTTCTCTGAACGGCCAGAAGTTCAATTGTTGAATGGGCGCTGGGGCCCCTACCTGGTGATGGATGGTAATAATTTCAAATTACCAAAAGGCACAGATGCTCCATCCTTAACTTTGGAAGAGTGTTTGGCAATTGCCGCAGACCCAAAGAATGCGAGCAAAGGTAACCGTTTCAAGAAGAAACAAACGGAGAAAAAAACATTTAAAGTTGCTGTAGCCAAAAAGAAAGCCGCTCCCAAGAAAGCGCTTAAAAAAGTTGTTCGCCCTGCTTTGAAAACAGCAGCAGTAAAACCTGCTCGTCCAGCAGGCGGGAAGGCTTTAAAGAAAACGGCCGCTAAAAAAACTGCTAAGAGAAAATAATTTAATAACCACTGTATCTATTTTTTAGTTTGATGTTATAGTTGTAAACCAACGAAAATGATTCTTGATTTTTGTTGGTAGCATAAAGCAATTAAATTTTTTTGCGTCATTCAAAAAATTAGATCGGAATATAAAAATTGTTCATGCAAGAATTTTTTACACCAATCGATTTAAACAATTTTAACGGAGCTACTAAATATCCGGCCACTTCATATGGTAAAATAATTAATACCTACACCGTTGGTACTGATTTTCCCAGTTTGGAAGGTGTTCAATTGGCCATAATTGGTGTGGAAGAAGATAGGAAAGCCTTGAATAACGAAGGTTGTGGCTTAGCTGCTGACTATGTTCGTGAGAACTTATACAAATTATATCAAGGGAACTACAATTCTAAAATTGTTGATCTTGGAAATATTAAAAAAGGCAATTCTATTGAAGATACCTATTTTGCTGTCACAGATGTATTGGCTGTTTTGCTGAAAAAAAATATCGTTCCTGTAATTATTGGTGGTTCTCAAGATTTAACATATTGCAATTATCTTGCGTATCAAAAAATGGAACAAACCATAAATATTGTTGCTATTGACTCTTCTTTTGATATTGGCGATGGTGATAAAGAACTCAATTCTCAAAGCTATTTGAGTAAAATAATTTTACATAAACCCAATATTCTTTTTAATTTCAGTAATGTCGGGTATCAAAGTTATTTTGTTGAACAAACATCAGTAGAGTTGATGAAAAAACTATATTTTGATGCGCACAGATTGGGACAGGTTAGAAAAAAAATGGAGGATGTGGAGCCAATTGTGAGAAATGCCGATTTAGTAAGTTTTGATGTTTCAGCCATTCGACAAAGTGACGCACCGGGAAATGGAAATGCTTCCCCAAATGGGTTTTACGGAGAAGAAGCTTGCCAGATAACACGCTATGCCGGTTTAAGTGACAAGCTTTCCTCAATAGGGTTTTATGAAATCAATCCAGCTTTTGATACAAACAAGCAAACAGCGCACCTAGTTGCACAAATGATTTGGTATTTTATTGATGGCTTTTATAACCGAAAACAGGATTATCCGATAGTTGATAAGTTGGAATATACGAAGTATCGGGTCTCAATCAAGGGGCATGAGCATGAAATAGTTTTTTATAAGAGTAATAAGAGTGATCGCTGGTGGATGGATGTGCCATATCCGGTAAACCATCAGATAAAATTTGAGCGTCATCACATGGTTCCATGCTCTTATAGCGATTACGAGACTGCCTGTAGTGACGAATTGCCTGATAGCTGGTGGCAAACCTATCAGAAATTAGGCTAATTAATACACTCATTTTGTATAATGAACAATAAAATGTTTAAAAAATTTGTTTTTATTAAACTATTATTTAATTTAGCGTCCTAACTTTAGGAAAAAGCGACAAATATTTGTTAATTTTTAAGAGGTAAAAAATGAAAAAAAACCTTATTCTAATTGCATTCTCTATTACTGGTCTGGTTACTTTTGCTCAGCAAGATGCCCAGTTCAGTATGAATATGTTTAATCGTTTGGCTGTGAATCCGGGTTATGCGGGTACCAATCAGGCATTATGTGCAACATTGTTGTATCGCGATCAGTGGGACAAGTTTCCAGGGGCTCCTAAAACAGGGTTATTAAGCGTCGATTACGGCGAATTTTTCAATGGGCATGCCGGAGCAGGTTTAACTGTTGATCAAGATCTTATTGGATTTGATAAAACGTTAAAAGCCAAAGCGGCATTTTCTTATCATTTGCCGTTGGGTACTGGAGGTATATTGGGTATTGGATTAGACGCTGGAATGATTAGTAAATCATTGTCAGGAAATTTTATTGCTCCTGACGGAACATCCAGAGATACTGGAGGAGGAACTGATAACGCTATTCCATGGTCTGGTGCTTCTGCTACGACTTATGATGTTGGATTCGGATTGTATTATACGAGCAAGAATTTATATGTCGGTTTGTCTTCTTTGCATTTGCCACAACAAACATTGTCAAAAGCTGATGGTACAAAACCAGCAACGGCTTCAATAAATTCAAAATATTATGATTTTACATATGAAGTGGCTCGTCACTATTATGTTATGGCAGGGTATACATTTCATTTAAATCCACAATTCGAGTTAACGCCTTCTATATTAACTAAATCGGACGCATCCTCTACACAGTTAGATATTAATTTGATGGCTAAGTGGAATAGAATGGTGTTTGTAGGAGCTTCTTATCGATTGACAGACGCAATTCCTGTTTTTGCAGGCGTTGAATGGAATGGGTTTAAATTAGGTTATGCTTACGATATAACCCTGTCTAATATTAAATCATATAGCAGTGGAACGCATGAATTAATGTTAGGATATTGTCATAAATTCATACCACCTGTCCATAAAACAGGCCATATGAACGTGAGATTTATATAAAATAATCATTTTTTTGTAACCTTAAATTTTTAGTCTCGTTTAAGCTACTCTATTTGCTCTCAGAATCATCATACTCAGGTGTGATGATTTTCTAACAAAAAGGGGTTTAATATAAAAACAACAAATATGAAAAAGTTGCTCTTGTTAAGTTCTATCGTTGCTCTCTTTAGTATGACCAGTTGTACTAAAAACACTGGTGAACTTTTAGGTGTTCAGCGACGTGCTGAGTGGTTCGATATCGATCCTTTTGGTATGTTGTACATTCCAATGGGAAGTTACAATATGGGACCAAGTGATGAGGATACTCCTTATGCTCACACTACCAAGTCTAAAACAGTTTCTGTTCAAGCATTTTACATTGATCAGACTGAAATTTCAAACAATGAATATCGTCAGTTTGTTTATTGGGTGAAAGACTCCATTGCTCATCGTGCTTTATTTGAAGATGGAAGAGCCGAGCATGGGATTGAAACGGATGACTATGATCAGCCAATTGATCCACCATTGGTAAATTTTGACGAGAATATCGGTTATGATGAAACAGATGTGCGTGAGGTTCTTGAGTTTATGTACTTACCAGTAGAAGAAAGATTCTACAAACGCAGAGAAATTGACTCTCGTAAATTAAATTTTGAATACTATTGGATCAATTTGCGCTTAGCGGCTCAGAAATCGAATCGTTTCAAACCTTCAAAATCTCCGGATGATAAAGGCCGTGATTTTATCAATGGCTACCAAAATACTAGTGTTGGCGACAATAAAACATTGGGTCACTATGACGTAAAAGATGGTCTTTCTGATGGAAACGGTAACTACAGCACTCGTGAACAAAAAGATAAAGACAGAAGCGTGTTTATTGTAAAAGATGTGATCAATGTTTACCCAGATACTTTGGCTTGGGTGCATGATTTCACATACTCTTTTAACGAGCCTATGACGAATATGTATTTCTGGCACCCCGCTTACGATGATTACCCTGTGGTTGGTGTTAGCTGGAAACAAGCAAGATCATTTTGTATATGGAGAACTCAATTATTTAACAATTGGTTGGTTGGAAATGGCCAATCCTACCTAAATGATTTTCGTTTGCCTACTGAATCAGAATGGGAATACGCTGCTCGAGGCGGAAATGCTTTAAGCCCTTACCCTTGGGGAGGTCCTTATATCAGAAATGCTCTTGGATGTTTCTTAGGAAACTTCAAACCTATGCGCGGTAGTTATATTGATGACGGAGGTTTTCATACTGTGAAAATTGCAGCGTATAATCCAAATGATTACGGTTTATATTGTATGGCAGGTAATGCAGCTGAATGGACCAGCAATGCTTTTGATGAGTCAGCGTACGACTTTAATCACGATTTAAACCCCGATTACGTTTATGAAGCTCAAGATAATGAAGCGAATGTTTTGAAACGTAAAGTTATCAGAGGAGGCTCTTGGAAAGATGTTGGTTATTACTTGCAAACAAGTACTAGAACTTATGAATATCAAGATACAGCAAAATGTTACGTTGGGTTCCGTTGTGTTCAAACATATCTTGGTCGTAACATGGGTGATGCTCCTGGCGAAGGATTTTAATTTGTATTCTCTAAACTAAACAATAATAAATTAAATTTTAAACTTAAAATTATGGGTGGTAAAAAATGGAAAAGTTTCATGGCCAAATTGTATGGATTTGGTGCAGCAATCGTTATCGTTGGAGCGATGTTTAAAATTATGCACTGGCCTGGTGCAGGACCGATGCTTGTTGTTGGTCTATCTACAGAGGCCGTAATCTTCTTTTTCTCCGCGTTTGAGCCACCACATGAAGAGGTGGATTGGAGTTTGGTGTATCCTGAATTAGCAGGTATGCACGGTGAAGAAGGTGATCACGCAGGAATCGAAGACAAAGGTACCTTAACAGAACAATTAGATACAATGCTTGAAGATGCTAAGATTGGGCCGGAATTAATTGCTAGTCTTGGTGCAGGTATGCGCAGTCTTAGTGATCAAGCAGGAAAATTAAATAATATTACTGACGCTTCAGTCGCTACAAGTGATTATGTATCCAGTGTAAAGTCTGCATCTAAAAACGTAGATTCATTGTCAAATGCATATTCTAAAGCAGCTGAATCTTTGATGGGTCTTGCTGTTAGCGGTGATGATAGCTCAAATTTGGGTGATCAAATCAGCAAAGTAGCGAAAAATCTTTCTGCGTTGAATGCTTCATACGAATTGCAATTGCAAGGTTCTGGTGAGCATTTGAAAGCTACATCTAGATTCTACGGTGGACTTGAAGAATTGATGAAAAATCTTAACGACTCATTAGATGATACTAAGAAGTATAAAGATCAAATCTCTCAACTTTCTTCTAATTTAGAATCGTTGAATACAATTTACGGTAACATGCTTACCGCAATGAGAAAATAATAGTTCCTACGAACTATTAGGTTTCAATAATGGAGAGTACTCTCCATTATTGACTCATTTAATTAATATTAATCTAAAAAAACTAATATAACAATATGTCAGGAGGCAAAGAAACCCCAAGGCAGAAGATGATTGGTATGATGTACCTGGTGTTAACAGCACTTTTGGCGCTAAACGTATCAAAAGAGATTCTGAATGCCTTCGTTATCGTTGAGAGTGGTTTGAATAAAACCAACGATAACTTCGATGGAAAAAATGGAGTATTATATTCCAAGTTTGAGAAGGCAATGGCTGATAATAAAGTGAAAACAGAACCTTGGTACAAAAAGGCTTTGGAAGTAAAAAAATCGGCTGCTGAACTTTGTAAAATGGTTGATGATATCAGATCTGAATTATACTTAGAAGTTCAAAAGCTTCCAGATAAATCAGTGGCTGACACCTTTAAATTAGCGCAATTAGATAGTAAAGACAATTATGATATTCCTACCCATGTTTTACTAGGTGCAACACCTGAAAATGCAGGTGCGGATGCAAAAATTGTTCCTTTGAAAAAAGCGATAATTGCTTTTAGACAAAAAATGATGGATATAGTTCCTGCGAAAGAAAAAGCTGGTCTTAAATTAGGTTTAAGTACAGAGGATGTATATTCACTTAATGATGAGAAAAAAGTTTCTTGGGAGTATAACAACTTTGACCATACCACTATGGCTGCTGATATGTGTATTTTTGCAGGTATTAAAAATGACATTAAAAATGCAGAAAGTGATGTTGTTGGAATCTTGTTAAAAGCAATCACTGCAGAGGATTTTTCTTTTGATGCTGTAGAAGCAAAAGTGGTGGCAAATGCGAACTACGTAACTGCTGGTGAAGATTACACAGCAGACATATTTGTTTCGGCTCACAGTTCCACTCAAAATCCTGAAATTGTTATTGGAAATGTTGATACAACTACAAAAGTTGCTAAACTTGTTGGTACCGGAACACCAGTTCCTGTTACTGCGGGTGTCGGAAAATATGTTGTTCATACAGGTTCTGAAGGAGATCAAGAGTATAGTGGTGTTATCAATGTGAAAGCACCGGACGGTTCTGTAAAACCATATCCATTTCATGGTAAATATACAGTTGCTAAACCATCTATGGCAGTTTCACCAACTAAAATGAACGTATTCTATATTGGGGTTGATAATCCTGTAGATATTTCAGTGGCAGGAACTGCTCCAATGGATGTTTCTGCAACGTTGAGTGGCGGAAGCGGTACTATTAAGTCCTTGGGCGGCGGACACTACATTGTTAGCGTAAAGTCTGGTGATGCAAAAGGAATGATTAATGTGAACGTTTCTAAGAAAACAAAAGATGGCAATAAATCTGCTGGTCCTCCTATGGTTTTCCGTGTTAAAAAAGTACCAAGTCCTCAAGCTTCATTTGCTGGAGTGGTAGGTGATGGAAAAGTAAGTAAAGGAGAAATCATGAGTGCAGGTGGTGTTATTCCAAAATTAGAAGATTTCGTTTTCGATTTAAAATTCCCAGTAGTTTCTTGGAATATGTCTGTATTTGTGAATGGTGTATTCGTTGATTATACCGCTCAAGGTGCTAGTTGTACTGGAGCAATGAAGGACATTATGGCTAAAGTGAAAACGGGTCAAAAAGTGTTGATCGAGGAAGTGAAGGTTCAGTGTCCTGATGGAGTTAGGAAAATTGTTGGTTGTGTTCTAAAAATTAAATAACCATAATACGGAGGTATACCATGCAAAAAATTAAAATTCTTTTATTAGTATCTTTTGTTGCTTTAGTAACAATTGATATCTATGGTCAGGAAGTAATGAGACCACCAAAATATCATGAAGATGGTGTGTACAAAAAAGAAAACACTCATTCAAGAAAACCTGTTTCTTATCCTACATTGCGTGAAGCAGATGTTATGTGGAGTAAGCGAGTTTGGCGTACGATTGATTTGCGTGAAAAAATTAACTTCCCTTTGTATTATCCGGATGCTGAAATTGCGGATAGAAAAAGTTTATTTGATGTGATCATTGAGGCTGCAACCAAAACAGGAACAATCACTTGTTTTGCTCAACCTGCAACGGATGATGAATTTCATTACGACATGACGAAGAGTGAGGTAGAAGGTATGCTTGTCAAGTGGGATTCAACTCATCAAACGGAAGATCCGAATAGTCCTGGAACAATGATTTCAGCTCCAACAAAAAATGTGACTTCCACTGATAAGGTTTGGCAATATTGGGTGAAAGAAGATTGGTTCTTTGATAAGCAACGTTCTGTTTTAGATGTTCGTATCATTGGTTTATGTCCATTGATTGAGAAGAAAACAGAGTCTGGTGAGTCAACAGGTGCTAGTACTCCTTTGTTCTGGATATACTTCCCTGATGCAAGACCTATCTTTGCAAACAATGAGGTGTACATGAGACATAATGATGCTGAGAGAAGAACTTTTGAAGATATTTTCTACAAAAGGATGTTCTCTAGTTATGTTCGTAAAGAAAGTAACGTGTATGACAGAGGTATTTATGATTACAAAACAGGCTTAGATCAGTTGTTGGAATCTGAACGTGTAAAAAATGATATTTTTATTTTTGAGCATGATTTGTTTCATTTCTAAACAAGCAACTATTTATAGAAATCCCCTTTATTTTTTATAAAGGGGATTTTTTTTAATTTTTTTAAATTTTGAGTGCAATAATAAAGAATAACAGAACGTGATGGCAGTATTAATAGCGATAATAGCTGTTCGTTTTATTCACACGCTCTTCTTAAAAACAGATTTAATGGATACATGGATTTCATCACCTCAGTACATTTTTTAATAAAATCTTTCGAGATCACATCCGTATCTTTAAAAGAATGAACTGTAATATAACTTCTGTGTTTTAATAATTCAATCTCAGGATGTGTTTTTTCATACCCTTTTGGAACCGTTTTTAATTTATCTTCTTCCGATAGTTTTCCGAAATGTTTTATGAAGTCTTTAGCAGCGATGATCTTTTTAAATTCTTCAGGATGATAATCAATTTCCTGACGGATCGCATTAATTTGCGGAGAAGGTGGTTGCCACATTCCTCCCGCAATAAATGATTCCCCAGGTTGAATCTGGATATAATAGCCTGCCGAAAAAGATTTTTTTCCTCCAGGAGAAAGTGTCGCACCAAAATTATTTTTATAGGGGTCTTTATTTTTTGAAAAACGAACATCACGATTAATTCTGAAAATGCAGTTTTTAGATTCTAGATCTTTAATGGAAGGATCAAATTTCGAAGTTGATAGAAGAACAGAATCGATGAATTCCTTGAAATTTTTTTTAGCACTATCAAAATTATCGCGGTTATTCAAAAACCAGTCCTTGTTATTGTTTTTGCTCAGATTACGAAGGAATTCAAGTGTCGATTTTTCAATCATATCATGTTATAATATTAATTATTTTTTTCTTCCAATTTAGAGGTTAGTTTTTGTATTATTTTAAAATTATTTAAAAATTCTTTCGCAATAATTCTAAGAATAGTATAAACCGGAATAGCTACAATCATACCACCAATTCCGGCTAGGCTGCCTGCAATAAGAATGACAATAAATATTTCTAAAGGATGAGCCTTAACAATGTTTGAAATGACGAGAGGTTGAAAGACCATTGCATCCAATAATTGTATGATTAGAAAAGAGGTTGCTATTTTATATATTAGAGGAAGCAATTGCGTGTGAAAATCTAGTCCGATATTAGATGTAACACCAATTAAAATACCAAAGGTGGCTCCTATAAGCGGACCCACATAAGGAATTACATTTACTAGGCCAGCAAACATGCCGATCAAAAGGGCGTTCCTTACTCCTAATAAGCTTAATGAAATTGTTGTTAGTGCAGCTACGAAAAGCATATCAAATAAAATGCCTATAAAATAGCGCGTTAGCAAACGTTTGGTGTCCCGCATAATATCTTTGATAGCTTCCGTATATTTAGGAGGAGTCAATAATAAAATAATATCATAAATCAGATGCTCGTCTTTCATAAAGAAGAAGGCCATAAATAATATTGCGAATGTTCCTCCGATAATACTTCCCGTAAAACTGAGCATAATCTGGGCATAAGATGAAATGTCTTGGAATCCAATGATAGAAGATAATTCAGCTGCTAGGATGTTTTCTAAGTTTTCGCCATTTCCATGACTGATTTGGTATTTTTGAAGCGTGTAATTTAAATTTGATAGAGGTTCTTTAAATGCCGTTAAAATGTCATTTGGGTTTATCTTTTCAATAATTTTTCCTTCTTCAATTAATAGAGGAATAAACATGGAGATAAGAAAAATTAATGCAAATAAAATTGTTAGCAGCGCCAAAAAAGCAGAAAACCCTTTTGGAAGTTTAAACTTTTTTATTTTTATAGAGGAGAAGAACCTTACGAGCGGCTGGCCAATCAACGAAATTATAATTGCAATAGAAACATAAATTACAATGGTTTTTAAATACCAAGCAGTTATACAAATTAGTGTGATTGCGAGTCCGATAAGTAGGTATTTAGGTTTAGATTGCATGGTGGTAATTTATGTTATAAAGGTATAGATTAGATTGTAATAAAAACTATTCTGCTGTATATTTGTCCAATATTAGATTATGGATTCACTTACTCATATTGTATTAGGGGCCGCTATTTGGGAAGCTGTGTTAGGGAAAAGGATCGGCAGAAAAGCCATGTTAATTGGAGCTCTGGCAGATACAATTCCTGATTTTGATGTCTTTGCTTCCCCATGCTTCAGTGATGCTCAGCAGTTGTTAGTTCATCGTGGTATAACACATTCCTTCTTTTTCATTCTTTTAACGGCACCATTTTTTGGTTTTTTCTTAGGCAAATTGATGAAAACGACAGAAGTATCCTGGAAAAGGTACGCCTGGCTTTTTCTTCTTGGAATGCTAAGTCATATCTTGTTAGATTCAATGACAGCATATGGAACAGGATGGTTTGAACCATTCAGTTCATATAGGGTGGCATTTGATTCCATATTTGTTGCGGATCCATTTTATACATTACCTTTTTTAATTTGTATGCTCATTGCTTTTGTCGCAAAAAATGGATCTTCCACTCGAACGAAATGGAATAATATAGGCTTATGGGTTAGTTGCTTATACCTCCTTTTTACAATAGCAAATAAGAACCATGTTCATTCAATTGTAAAGGAGTCTTTTTCAAAAAAAACAAATTTATCTGTTGATTTTGTTACTACACCAACGCCATTAAATAATTTTTTATGGATGTCATACGGAACAGATAAATCAGGCTATTGGTTCGGCTATTACTCTATTTTTGATAAGAATAGGAATATTGAATTTTATCATATAAATAGAAAGGATTCATTGTTAAAGTCATTTGAAAATAATGAATCAATAAAAATTTTAAAGCAGTTCTCAAAAAATTATTATGTGATGTCGCAACATGATTCAACAATCTACTTTAATGATATTCGTTTTGGTCAATTAGGCGGCTGGAATGGACCTGATTCAGCTTTTGTTTTTTCTTTTAAGCTCAATAAGAATTCAGATAATTCTGCAGCGCTTAGTAGAACAAAGTTTAAAACATCTTTTTCTGATGCACTTGCATCATTAGTGATTAGAATTAAAGGGAAATAAGTAGGTTAATCCTTTTTAAATTGTTTGTATTTTACAAATATGTTGATGTATGCTAGCCTGGAGATTCTGTAAAATACAGGCATTAGCAGTACTTGCAAAATTGCAAAAGTGATGATGAACAGCATGGTATCCAGATTAAAAAGGACGCATAGGAGAATAAATAAGCCAACCCCAAAAGCAACTGTTAGTCCGTAACTAACATACATTGCACCATAATAAAACCCTATCTCAGGCTCAAATTGCGCTTCGCAAACAGAACAGTGAAGATTCATTTTGTCGAATTTTTTTAAATGATAAGGGTTGTTGTCCTCAAAAAAATTTCCTTCATGACAACGAGGACATTTGTTATTTAAAATGCTGAAAAGGCGAGTTTGGTTGAACGACATAATAGTAGATTATTTGTTAAGCAAAGTTATGTTTTATTGAAATGTGAAACTAAAATATTAGGCGATTAATACGTATTTGAATACCAAATTTTGCCTGTTTTAAAGCAAAAGGAAGCTGAAATTTGATTATATTTGCAGCCTTAATTTTTTTAAATGATCTCAGTAAATTCAGTTACAGTATCTTTTGGCGGCTATGATTTGTTTGATAACGTAAGTTTTTTGGTAAATCCGAAAGATCGAATAGGGCTTGCGGGTAAAAATGGAGCAGGGAAGTCAACCATGTTAAAGCTATTGTCGGGCTTGCAGAATCCAACAAAAGGGGAAATCTCAAAACCAAATGATTTCAGAATAGGGTATTTGCCACAAGATATGATTCATCAGCATGGGCGAACTGTATTTGAAGAGACAGCTACAGCATTTGAAGAAATTCAAAAGTTAGAGGCTCGTTTAAATGTTGTTACCCACGAATTGGAAACGCGTACAGATTATGAAAGTGACGCGTACATGAATCTAATTACAGAATTAACGGACATTAATACGCGGCTTGATATTATTGGGGCAGCCAATAGAGAGGAAGAAATAGAGAAAATATTAAGAGGATTAGGTTTTGAACGAACAGATTTTCACCGTCAAACAGCTGAATTTAGTGGTGGTTGGAGAATGCGGATTGAATTAGCAAAAATTCTTTTACAGAAACCTGATATTTTATTGTTGGATGAACCTACCAATCACTTGGATATTGAATCTATTCAATGGTTGGAAGAAACTATGCAAACGTTTTCCGGTTCTGTGATGTTAATTTCTCACGATAGGCAATTTTTGGATAATGTTACAACACGTACTATTGAAATTTCCAATCAGAAAATATACGACTACAAAACCAACTATTCGCGTTACCTGGTTTTGCGTCAAGAAAGAAAAGAACAACAAGAGAATGCTGCAAAAAATCAACAAAAAGTAATTGATCAGACCGAAGCGCTTATTGATAAATATCGCGCAAAGGCAAGTAAAGCAGCTTTTGCACAATCATTGATCAAGAAGTTGGACCGAATGGATATTGTTGAAGTTGACGAAAGTGATACGGCAGCAATGGCATTTCGTTTTCCTCCGCCCGCTCTTTCAGGGAAAATTGTTGTTACAGTTGAAGATGCAGGAAAAGTGTATGGTGAAAAACGTATTTTTAAAAACGCCAATTTTATTTTAGCTAAAGGTGAAAAAATCGCTCTAGTTGGAAGAAATGGCGAAGGAAAGAGTACGATGATGAAAATGATTGCCCAGCAAATTGATTACGAAGGAACTGTTCAATTAGGACACAATGTAATGATGGGCTATTTTGCGCAAGATCAAGCGGAAAAGTTGGATCCTAATAAAACTGTATTTGAAACTATTGATGAGCTTGCAGTGGGTGATGTTAGAAAACAAGTTCGCACCATGTTAGGCTCATTTCTGTTTGGTGGTGAAGATATTGATAAAAAAGTACGTGTATTAAGTGGAGGAGAGCGCGGGCGTTTAGCATTATGTAAATTGTTGCTTCAGCCATATAATCTATTGGTGTTGGATGAGCCAACGAATCATTTGGATATTCGAAGTAAAGAGGTTTTAAAAAAAGCCGTGCTTGCCTATGAAGGAACTGCAATTATAGTATCTCATGATAGAGATTTTTTAGCAGATTTGACGGAGAAAATGTATGAGTTCAGAAATGGCGAAGTTCGAGAGCATTTAGGAGGCATTAACGAGTTTATGGAAAAGTTGAAGATGTATCGTTTGGAAGAAATGAATACTTCTAAAAACCCTTTTCAAAAGGCAAAACCTGAAGTAGTAAAAGAAAAGCCAAAAGAAGATACTCAGAATGATGAGCGCTTAAAAGAATTGAAATTGATCAATAGTCAGATTATGAAATCTGAAAAAGAGATCTCTCGTTTAGAAGTAGAAATAAAAGTTTTTGATGATAAACTCTCAGACCCTTCACACTACCAAATAGTCGTGAATGATAAAGAGGCATTTGCAAAGTATGAAGCATTGAAAAAAATGCTGGACATAGAAATGCAAAATTGGGAAACCTTACAAGCGAAGTTAGAAAAATAGTTATTGTGTTTTTGTCATACTTTCTGGTGTGCAAATAATATAATCTGCCATCCCAACAGCATCTTTTGCAAGTGTATCAACTGCAGCTTGCTCTGTTGACCCAATTGTGAAAATTTTCAAATTAGGATTTTCTTGTTTTAGGTACCATTCAATCCCTTCATGGTTATTACTGTGGTAGGAGCCGTTGAAATGAATGAAGGTTTTTCCCTTAGCGTAGTTTTTTAATATAAAATAGGCCATTGTTGCATCTTTGATTGCTTGAGATTTAGGTAAATTTTCACCACCGTGCCCTCCAGCCGATTCGTAGATATCTTTGTAACATTTTAATGTCCCGTCATATTTCATGGGTAATGGACAGATCCATTTTTTTGCTTCCGAATCTAAACTGTCGAGTCTGCCAAGCCCTTTTGAATAAACCATATTTGCGTATCGTCTAGGGATATTATCGGCAATAAAAGGTAAATGGTTTGTTTTCGCAAAGTCAAGCAAAGGTTTGTAATCGGTTTGGAAATTAGGCCATAGTTTTACTTCATCCTTTAATGTTTTATCCGATATTTTTCCTTGCAGGTATTCTGTTAATGCAATTTGGTCATCCGATTCAAACATCTCCGCACCTAACATTAAATTTCCTTTTTTCGATTCATAGAGGTCTTTTGTTAGTTCAAGTTGTAACCAATGACAAATGGGGTTGTCGTGTAATTCACCAAAAAGGATTATATCTGCATCTTTCGCATCTTTAAGTAATTTTTCGTAACTACTTTCTTTGCCTTTGCTATCGTATATTTGGTAAGCAAGTTTATCACCTTTAAAAGCTAATAGTGTTAATAAGATGAGTAATGCAACTATTTTATTTGGTTTCATAGTGAGTATGTTTCTACCAAAGTTAAGTAAAATTCATGCATGATTCATGAAAGAAAAAAGAAGCCATCAGAAAAATTCTAGGCTACATCTTTTTTATCAAAACGTTAATATGTATGTTTGGAATGGATATTTAAGAGGCGATAAAAGAGCGCGCATACTTATTATTAACTGAGGTATCCAAAGCGTTTTAATTGAGTGTCACTGTCGCGCCAGTCTTTGTTCACTTTTACAAAAAGTTCTAGAAACACCTGCTTGCCGAAAAAGCCTTCAATGTCTTTACGAGCTTCTGTTCCAACTTTTTTTAACGCTTTGCCTTGATGTCCAATGATAATGCCTTTTTGTGAATCACGCACAACAATTATCTCAGCTCTTATTTTTATTATTTTTTCCTCATCTTTGAATGATTCAACGATTACTTCAACAGAATAAGGGATTTCTTTTTTGTAGTTAGTCAATATTTTTTCTCGGATGATTTCAGAAACAAAGAATTTTTCAGGTTTATCTGTCAATTGGTCTTTGTCATAAAATCCAGGTCCTTCTGGTAAGCAAGCTAATATCCTGTCAAAAATATAATTCACATTAAACTTTTCAAGAGCAGAAACAGGAATAACTTCCGAATTTGGAACTTCATTTTTCCAATAAGCTACTTTTTCTTCTAGTTTTTCCTGTGTAGCTAAGTCAATCTTATTTATAAGCAATAGAACTTTAGCTCCAGCATTTTTTATTTTATTTAATATTTTTTCTTCAATCTTTATATCCTCATAAATATCTGTTACAAATAGAATTACATCGGCATCTGTCAGCGCTGTATGTACAAATTCCATCATGGATTCCTGTAATTTATAATTTGGCTTTAAAACACCAGGAGTATCGGAATATACAATTTGAAAATCTTCCCCATTTACTATACCCATTATGCGATGACGGGTAGTTTGGGCTTTTGAAGTAATAATAGAAAGGCGTTCTCCAACCAAAACGTTCATTAGCGTTGATTTTCCAACATTCGGACTCCCTATGATATTCACAAAACCTGCCTTGTGCGCCATTTAAAAAAATGTTAATAAGATTTATTTGCAGTACAAAGAAACAAAATATATCTTTGCACCGCAATTTAAAAAGGTTGAGAGCCTTTTTTGTCCTTTAAGACAGTTAAAAACCAAGATATATTGCGGGGTGGAGCAGTTGGTAGCTCGTTGGGCTCATAACCCAAAGGTCATCGGTTCGAGTCCGGTCCCCGCTACTACAAGCCGATACATTATTGTGTCGGCTTTTTTGTTCTCCCTAAGCTGTGATTTCAAGGTAATTATCTATCAAAAAACTTAAAAAATGTAGTACCTTTGCATCTGTTTAAAATTTAATAGAATTCCTTTGAAAATATCAGCATCAGTATATTCCAACAAAACAAAAGGACTTGAATCGCTCGTTAAAGAGCTCGATGTCTTTAATGTGGATTTGTTTCATATCGATTGCAATGATGACCTTTCTGTTTTTGATGATATTGAGGCCATTCAAAAAATAAGTAATACCCCCATCGATCTTCATATTATTTCTTCAGATCCTGAAAAATTTTATCCGGGACTGTTGAAGCTGGATGTTGATTTTGTAACATTTCAATATGAGAATTTAAATTCTCCCTTGAAATTGCCTAAAGAGATAAAATCTAAATTCGGTTTGTCAATCGTTTCAGAAACTCCCATTTCAGTTTTTGAAGAATACAAAGATGTGATGGATTTTATATTATTCATGACAACAACTCCAGGACAAAGCGGTGGAAGTTTCAATAAAGAAAATTTTAAAAAGATAAGAGATTTCAAAAAAATCTATTCCGATAAAAAAATTCATGTTGATGGTGGCGTGAATGATGAAGTATCGTTTGTGTTGAGAAGTATGGGCGTTTATTCTGTTGTTTCGGGTTCTTATTTAGTGAATGCGAACATCATTGGAAACGCTTTGCATAACCTAAGAAGCAACAGTATTGAATCGCATATTTCCATTCGTGATTTTATGATGACAAAAGAAGAGCTGCCCATATTGTCCGGAACAACAACTGAATTTTCTGACGTGTTGCAAAGCATCGAAAATTACAGTTTGGGTTTCACTATGTTGGTGAGTGAATCAGGAAAGTTGGAAGGCATCATAAGTAATGCGGATATTCGTAAAGGACTTATCAAAAGAATTCATAATCTGAATAGCATTTCTGTTAAAGATGTTACGAACACACATCCAATAAAAATAAATAGTAAATTAACTGTTTCGGAAATGCTTGCGTTCGTTAAGAATTTACGGATCCCGATTTTGTATCTTCCAGTTGTAGATGAAAACAATATGCTGGAAGGAGCATTGATGTTTAATAATTTAATTAAAGGAGAATAATATGATCATTCATTTAAAACCAGAAGTAAACAAAGAGAAAGCTGAAGAACTCGGAAAAGAGCTTAGCGCAGTGGTATTGCCTAGAAATGGATTTTTCGCATTAATTACTCCTAATAAATTAAAAGCTGTAGAAGATAAATATAAGTCGTTAGTGAATGAAAGTTTTCCATTTGATGATGATATGCAATTGGCAAGTAAAAAATACATGTCAAGCGTTCGTGAGATAAAAATTGCTGATGGTTTATCCATCGGTGGAAACACTAACAATACGATCATGATTACAGGGCCTTGTTCTGTAGAATCGGAAGAGCAGATAGAGCAAGCTTCGGAATTGTGTGTTGAGTTAGGCGTAAAAGTTTTGCGTGCAGGAGCATTTAAACCACGTACCACACCGTATGCTTTTCAGGGAATGGGATTGGAAGGGTTGAAGTTGCTGGACAAAATGCGAACAAAACATGGATTGAAGATCATTACTGAAATTCGTGATTCTACCCATGTTAGTGAAATTATTGAGTACGCAGATATTTTGCAGATTGGAGCAAAAGCGATGTATGATCATGGTATTTTAAGAGCTTGCGGTAAATCTGGAAAGCCTGTTTTATTAAAAAGGGGATTTGGTGCCACGTTGCAAGAGTTTGTTCAAGCAGCAGAATTTATATTATCAGGCGGTAACGATCAGGTGATTTTATGTGAAAGAGGGATCAGAACATTTGAAACAAAAACACGTTTCACCTTAGATCTTTGCGGTGTAGCTTATTTAAAACAGCATACAAATTTACCAATCATATTAGATCCCAGTCACGCGATAGGTTTTGCCTACGGTGTCCCTGATCTTTCTAGGGCATGTGTGGCAATGGGCGTTGACGGACTATTAATTGAAACGCATCCGAACCCTGCTGTTGCAAAATCCGATGCAGCACAACAATTGAACTTTAAAGAATTCAGAGAATTGCATGCTAACTTAGTTCCTATAGCCAAAGCGGTAGGAAGAAAAATGGTTTAATCAGTATCATGTCAGAAGCAAATAAAAATATAAAATTCTTAGTGCTGGATGTCGATGGTGTGATGACAGACGGTGGAATGTACTATTCTAATTCAGGTGATGAATTTAAAAAATTCAACACAAAAGATGGAATGGGAATTAAATTGGCTATTAAACAAGGAATCAAAATTGGTTTTTTAAGCAACGGTAAAAATGATGCGTTGATTAATAACCGTGCGGCATTACTGGGTGTTGAGTTTGTGTATGTTGGCTTCGATAATAAAATGAAGATACTGAATGAGTGGATGACTCAGCTGAATTTAGAGTATAATCATATTGCATATATCGGAGATGACATTAATGATGCCGAAGTAATTTCGCATGTTGGTTTATCTGCTTGTCCGGCAGATGCAATAAAAAGTATAAAAGAAAAAGTGAACATTATTCTTACTAGTAAAGGTGGAGAAGGGTGTGTGAGAGAGTTTATTGATAATTATCTTTTGTAAGAATTTAAGAAAATGGCAAACATTGTAGCAATAGTAGGAAGACCCAATGTAGGGAAGTCAACGCTTTTTAACCGTTTAACAGACAGTAGAAAAGCAATTGTTGACTCTGAATCGGGAGTAACACGTGACCGACATTACGGAAAATCGGAATGGAATGGGATGGAATTTTCTGTCATCGATACCGGTGGTTATGTAAAAGGCTCTGAAGATATTTTTGAAGGGGAAATCCGGAAACAAGTGCAGCTGGCTATTGACGAGGCGAATGTGATCTTGTTTGTTGTAGATGTTGCAGATGGAATCACCGATGATGACAAGGTTGTTGCCAATATTCTAAGAAAATGCAAAAAGAAAGTTTTTCTTGTTTCAAACAAGGTTGACAATTTCGTCCGCCAAGGTATGTCTGGCGAGTTTTACGCTTTAGGATGTGGTGAACCGTACAACCTTTCTGCGATTAGCGGAAGTGGTACCGGTGAACTTTTGGATGATGTTGTTAAGGCTTTAGATGCAGATGCTGTTGTAGAAGAATTAGATATTCCAAAATTTGCAATCGTTGGCCGTCCTAATGTTGGAAAGTCATCTTTGATAAATACCTTGTTAGGAATAGAAAGAAATATTGTTACTCCAATAGCTGGAACAACGCGTGATTCTATCAATACTCGTTACACCGCATTTGGTCACGATTTTCTCTTGATAGACACTGCAGGGATTCGCAGAAAAACAAAAGTAGAGGAAGATTTGGAATTTTATTCCGTAATGCGCTCTATTCGTGCTATTGAGGATTGCGATGTTTGTATTTTATTGATTGATGCCACCTTAGGATTGGAAGCGCAAGACATCAATATTTTTCATTTGGCAGAGAAGAACAGAAAAGGAATTGTGATTGTTGTAAATAAATGGGACCTTGTTGAAAAGACGACCAATTCAACAAAAGAATACGAGGAGAAGATCAGAGAGAAATTAGCTCCTTTTAATGATGTTCCAATTGTATTTACGTCAGCATTGACAAAGCAACGTGTTTTGAAAGCGATTGAAGTAGCAGAAAAAGTAAATACAAATCGCACTAGGTCTATTAAAACAAGAGAACTGAATGATGTGATGTTACCGATCATCGAACATTCTCCACCGGCAGCGATTAAAGGAAAGTATGTAAAGGTTAAATTTATTACTCAATTGCCAACTCATGCTCCAACATTTGCATTTTATTGTAATCTTCCTCAATATGTAACAGAATCATATATGCGTTTTTTGGAAAACAGATTGCGTGAAAATTTCGATTTTATGGGTGTTCCTATTCAGCTGTTTATGAGAAAAAAATAATCGGTTAGTAAGCTATAAAAAAAACCTTCACAGAAATGTGAAGGTTTTTTTATGTTGCGAATGCGCTGGTGATCCTTTATTTTCTTACAATTTTAATTGTAGCACTTTTACCTTCTTTGCTCGTGATGGTAGCAAAATAAACCCCTTTGTTTAAATTGGAAATGTCGACAGACTGAGCTTGAGTACTCAAAGAAGTAGTCATTATATTTTGACCAACAACGTTAACAAGAGTAAGAACAGGGTTGCTGTTGATGCTGAAATTATGATTCACTGTAATTGTTGCATCAGCAGGATTTGGAAAAATGCTTATAGCGTTTGCTTTTGCAGATTCTGTAATCGATGTTGGTGCTAATGGATCGTAATGTGAACGGATATAAATTGTTTTAGAAGTTTCCTGAGCAGGTGTTCCGTTATCAGTTGCTTTTATTGTTACAGTATGCATTCCTGTAGCTAAGCCAACTAATGAAAATACACAATCAAATTGTTTGTATGTTGCTAAGTTGATGGTTGGTGTAATCGTTAATGCAGCTGCATCAGGGCTAGAGATGATTATGCTAACCGTTTGGTCTGGTTCAGGAGTAGAAGCGCCAATTGTAAATGTTGCAAAATCGTAAATTGGTGAATGTGTTGTATCTCCGGTATATACATCAATTGTGTCACAAATATTATTGTTGATGATGACAGGAGGAATATTTCCTGCAATTCCTGTATTAAAATACATTGCTTGATTGTCTAACCAATCAACTTGATCATTAGATCCGTAAGGGCCGTCAAAAGCGACACCGGCAGTATCAAATCGTCCTACCTGAAAATAACTTACACCATCACCAAAATTTGTTCCAACCGTTGCTGGTGTTCCACTAAATCCGCCTACACCTGATGAAGCAGATCCTGTAGTCCAGTTCATATCTCCATAACAAAATGAAACATTGTTTCCAGCAGGTAATATAGGGTCGGTGCCATCCGTAATGATCAATTGAAACGTATTTAATTTGTCTGTCATCGTACTATAATACCCGACGGTATCCCATTTAATAATTATGGATGTGGGCGTAATTTTATAAGAAACGACACCCGCGCCACGTGTATCTACATCAGCCCAAAAAGGTGCAATCATACTATACGTTGAGTCTGGAAAAGGGGATGCAGTAAATGTTCCGTAAGGTGATGAAAATGAAATGTTCCCATTATTATTTATATAAAGAGACGTATAATTGACACCATAAAAATTAAATGTGAACGGAATAGTAATTACGCCGGTTGATCCATCATCGTTGGGTGCCATTGCTAAAGAAAAGGTTGTATCTAATGGAATCATACAGCTGCATAGGGAGCTTGGTGCTTTTCCAATTGCCTTTTTTGAAGGTTTGTATGAGGGTGCTTTAGAAAGATCGTTCAGGATGTAATTTTTAGAACGATCCAGTTGATTACTTTGTTTTAATGCTTCATACTGCTGTGCAGATAGATCAATATTTTTTTGTGCCGTTGAAACGACTGAAGTAAAACACGTAATGGCTAGTAAAATTTTTTTCATTTTGGAGTAGGTTGGTTTTCCTTTTCTTGTTAGACGTATTTCAGAAGAGGATAGTTGCATAATAATGGGTTTGTTTTTCAATTTATTCGTTTTTTCTTCCAAACATCAATATCTATTCTTAATTCCACGGCAATCAGGTGTCGATAGTGGTTATCTGTTTCAAAAGAGGCCAGGGCGGGCCGGTAAATAGCAGCAACAGAGTAATTGTTGTCGAAACGATACTCTAATCCAATGGTCATTCCTAACGTATTATCTGTTTTTACATAGCTTCTGATACTGTCATTGCCACTAGAAAATTGAAAATTATAACTGCTGAAATTAAACCCTCCTATAAAGTGTATGCTCTGATAAATCGGACGATGATACAACAACTCTCCAAAGGAGCTTCCAATATTAGTTTGCGGACCTGTTTTTGTATAATTAATCTGAGCAATGGGTGAGGCTAGATCATCTGTCGTACTTACATTAAAAGATATTTTAGTTGATCCTGTTTTATAATATAGACTTAATCCGATTCCAAAAAATCCGAATTTTTTTGCCTCTTCTCTTTTTTGATAATCAACATAATGGTAATAATTTAACCAGGGAAATAAAAAAGTAATGCCTGCTTTCTCATTATTCATTTCAGTTTGGTTTTGGCCTCTACTTGGCAGAATAAATACAGATAAAAAAAACAGAACTAGCAATACTCTCATGAAATCTAACAATGTATATGTTCCTCTAAAAGTAATGAAAATTACTAAATAAAAAACGCCTCCTTCTAATTTTAGAAGGAGGCGTTTTTTATGGTTGTATTTGCTTATTTAATTTTAAATGCAGCTTTTACTTTAGTAACATAATCTAATTTTTCCCATGTGAACAATTCTACTTTCATAGTTTTTGTTTTTCCATCAGGAGATTTAAATGTTTTTGTAACTACTTCATTTTTTCTTCCCATATGTCCGTATGCAGCTGTTTCGCTGTATATAGGAGTACGTAATTTAAAACGTTGTTCAATGAAGTATGGACGCATATCAAATACCGACTCAACGACTTTCGCAATTTGTCCATCTGTCATTTTTACTTTTGCTGTTCCATAAGTGTCAATAAAAATACCCATTGGTTTAGCAACTCCAATAGCATATGATACTTGAACCAGAACTTCAGTGCAAACGCCTGCAGCCACTAAATTTTTTGCAATATGACGAGTAGCATAAGCAGCAGAGCGGTCCACTTTTGAAGGATCTTTTCCTGAGAATGCACCGCCACCATGTGCGCCTTTTCCACCATAGGTGTCTACAATAATCTTACGTCCTGTTAATCCTGTATCTCCATGTGGCCCTCCAATTACAAATTTACCAGTTGGGTTAATGTGGTAACTGATTTTGTTGTTAAACAAGTGAGCATATTTTGGATACTTCTTTTTAACGCGAGGGATTAAAATATCAACGATATCTTTTTTGATCTTCGCTAACATTTTTGGCTCTGCATCAAAATCATCATGTTGAGTAGAAACAACAATTGCATCAATACGAACAGGTACATTGTTATCGTTGTATTCTAATGTTACCTGAGATTTTGCGTCCGGGCGCAAATATTTTATTTCTTTATTCTCTCTGCGAAGTGCTGCTAATTCTAAAAGGATACCATGAGCTAGGTCTAAAGCTAAAGGCATGTAGTTAGCCGTTTCGTTCGTTGCATAGCCAAACATCATCCCTTGGTCACCTGCACCTTGCTCCTCTTTTTTCTTACGATCAACTCCTTGGTTGATGTCTGCTGATTGCTCATGAATAGCTGATAAAATACCACATGAGTTCGCTTCAAACATATATTCTGATTTTGTGTATCCGATTTTACGGATCACTTCCCGCGCAATTTCCTGAACGTCTAGGTAAGCTTTTGATTTTACTTCACCGGCAAGTATTACTTGACCTGTAGTAACTAATGTTTCGCAAGCTACTTTCGATTGCGGATCAAAAGCTAAAAAGTTATCAATTAAAGCATCAGAAATTTGATCTGCTACTTTGTCGGGGTGTCCTTCCGACACTGATTCAGAGGTGAATAAATATCCCATCTATATATTATTTAAGATTTAGTTTTTAAATTAACGAGCGCTAAAATACAATTTATTAATCAATTGGGAAACCTGTTTTTGTGAAAAGTTTCCCTCCTCGATGTTCTTTAAAAATCTGATCAGTTCTTCGTAAAAAGATCCTTTTCTTTTTTAGTGAGAAGGATCTATTTTAAGGTGAAATTTGGAGCGTCATTACCAGATTTTTACTCTGACATTATCTGCACGATACATGTTGTCTCCTGGTTTAATGTCAAATGCTTTATAGAATTCAGGAATATCTGAAAGTGGACCATTCACTCTGAAAGGTGCAGGTGCGTGTTCATTACTCATCACTTGTTTTGCCAAAGAGGCGTCTGTCGTATTCACCATCCATGCATAGGCGTATGCTAGGAAATACCGCTGGTCAGGTGTGTAGCCTCCAATCTTTTCATCTGATTGACCTTGCTTGGTTTTTTTGAATGCTTCATATCCCATAATTACTCCGCCAAGATCTGCGATGTTTTCTCCTTGCGTATTTGCACCTTTTATATGAAGGCTATCCAACACTACGTAATTGTTGAATTGATCAACGATTAGTTTTGTTTTTGAAACAAATTTTTCTCTGTCTTCTTTAGTCCACCAGTCCTTTAAGTTTCCGTTTTCATCATATAAACTACCCTGGTCATCAAAACCATGTGTAATTTCATGACCAAACGTTGAGCCACCAATAATTCCATATAAAATGGCATCGTCTGGCATTCGGCCTTCAAATCCGGGAACTATGATATTGCAAGCGGGAACAACTATTTCGTTGCTTGCCGGATTGTAATAAGCATTATATGTTTGTGGATACATATCCCATTCAGTTGGATCAACAGGGTTTCCATATTTACTTAGCATATAATTATATTCCCATTTTCCAACGTTAATAACATTCTGTAAATAATTGGAACGGCTGATCTCAATGCTCGATAAGTCTTTCCATTTATCAGGATAACCCACCTTCATTACAATTTTATTTAGCTTGCTTAATGCTTTTTGTTTGGTGACATCGCTCATCCAATCCAAAGTTTTTATATGTCCGGCATACACTTCACGAATATTGTTTCCAATTTCCAGAAGTTTTTCTTTTGTGCCTTTAGGTAAATATTCATCAACATATACTTGTCCAATCAATTCCCCTAAGGAGCCATCTGTGTTTTCTACAATTTTTTTCCAACGAGGTTTTTGCTCTTTAACGCCATCTAATATTGTTGAATAAAAATGGAAATGTTCGTATTCCATTTTTTTGTTTGCATAGTTTGCATAACGATTTACCAGTGTCCATTTTAAATAAGCTTTCCAATCAGTAAGGTTGGTCTTTTTTAAATTGGTTTCTAATGCGGAAATTACTTCCGGTTGTCCTACAACAATTGAGTCAATGTTTTTTAATCCGAAGTTCAATAATGTTTGATTCCAATTAATAGAAGGCGTAAGTTTGCCCACTTGTTCGACAGACATTTTGTTGTAATTCTTATAAGGGTCGCGCAAATCTTCCATTTTTCTGTTAGTCTTTGCTATGGTCGTTTCCAGCTTCATGATCGATTTGCTGTTTTCCTCTGCGGTCTTTTCATCAGCCCCCATTAACTGAAAAATATTTTTAATGTGTTTTACATATTCATTTCTGATATTCGTTGTGCGGGCGTCTGTGTTGAAATAATAGTCGCGTTCAGGAAGTCCCAAACGATTCTGGCCAAGATATACAATGTATTTTGCACTGTTTTTATCATCTCTCGTTACCCCAAAGCCGAACATACAGGGTACGTCAATCGAATATAAATGTGTAACAGCATTTGTTAGTTCCGGAATTGATTTTACGGCATTAATTTTATTTAACTCTTCGGCTAATGCGGATATACCATTTTTTTCAATGCTTACAGTGTCCATTCCGCTAAAATAAAAGTCTCCTATTTTTTGTTTGTTACTTCCTTTAGGAGCTTTATCATCATTAGCCGAATTTTCACATATTTTTTTTATTGACTCATTGATGGTATCCTGAATGGTTCTGAAGATACCATTGCTTTTTTCAGACGAAGGGATTGGGTGTTGTTTAAACCAATTGTTATTGGCGAAAAGAAAAAAATCTTTACCAGGTGAAATGGATGTATCGATATGTTCAGAAATAGGGTCTTCTATATTTGTTTCTGATTCTGACTTATTTTCAGGAGTATTGCAAGTATAAAATGTGAAGGCTGTTAATACAGATAATAGAATTTTTTTTTTCATTGTTTTAGATTTATTAATGTTATTCAAAATAATATGAGCATTATAATTTATTTTGTTAAATATTTAAATACATCTTCTAAGCGTTGTTCTTCTTTGTGAAGAGTAAGTACAGCTAATCCATTTTTTACAGCAAATTGAAAAATTTCAGGACGGATGTCTTTATCGGTATGCGCCTCAATTTGCCAGCTATTGTCTTTTATATTTATCGCATCAATCACTCCTTCGATATTCTTAATGGAATTTTTTGTTGTGGCTTTATCAAATTCAACAGAGATGAATTGTTTGTTAAAGTTTTGTGAATTTTGAAGTACAGATGTGATATCGTTGGCAACAATTTGCCCGTTATTAATAATAATCACTCTGTCGCAAACAGCTTCCACTTCCTGCATAATATGAGTAGAAAGCATTACTGTTTTCTGTTTTCCAACTTGAATGATTAGATTACGAATTTCCTCTAATTGATTAGGGTCCAGTCCGGTTGTGGGTTCATCTAAGATTAATACTTTAGGGTCGTGAATAAGTGCTTGGGCGAGTCCCACACGTTGGCGATATCCTTTAGAAAGAGCACCAATTTTCTTTTTTTGTTCCACTTGCAAACCGGTCATCTCAATCATTTCGCTTATGCGCGATTTTACATTTTTCAAATGATGAAGTCCGGAGATGAATTCCAGGTATTCCTTTACATACATGTCCAGATACAATGGGTTGTGTTCAGGCAGATACCCCACATTTTTTCTAACTTCTAAACTTTCTTCAGAAATGTCGAAGCCACAAACAGAAGCTGTTCCGGATGTTTGCGGAATAAAACATGTCAAGATTTTCATCATCGTTGATTTTCCTGCCCCGTTAGGCCCAAGAAAACCAACTATTTCACCCGTATTCACTTCAAATGAAATATCCTTCAGTGCATTTTGTTCACCGTATGTTTTAGATATATTATTAACTTTAATAGACATTGTGACTGGGATTAAGCTGTATTCAGATTTGTAAATTTGTATTCAATTGTAATTTGTACCTACAAAGCTAATTCTTTTTGATAAATTTGATGCTCAAAAAAATGTTAAACGGTAAAATATAAAATGCAAGGTGTAGTCATAAAATCGACAGGTAGCTGGTATACTGTTTTAACAGATGCGCAAACTATTATTGAATGTCGGATTAAAGGAGTTTTTCGCATCAAGGGCATAACAACTACAAATCCGATTGCTGTTGGTGACAATGTGAAATTTGAAATGGAAAACGATGGGAGAGGAGTTATTCATGAAATCGCGGACCGTAAAAATTACATCATCAGAAAGTCGATAAACCTTTCCAAACAATCTCATATTCTTGCCGCAAATGTTGATCAGGCTTTTTTAATTGTAACCCTCGCTTTTCCTAGAACATCGGCTGGTTTTATTGATCGTTTTTTATTAACGGCAGAGGCGTATCATATTCCTACAAAAATAATTTTTAACAAGGTTGACCTGTTTGAAGGGGACTCTTTGTTAATGCAGGAATTGGATGAATTTATCGCAATTTACGAAAGGGTCGGTTACACATGTTTTAAGGTATCTGCCACTAAAGAAACAGATATTGAAATGCTGAAAGAGCTATCGAAAAATCAAATTACATTAATATCAGGGCATTCTGGTGTAGGAAAATCCACCTTGGTGAATGCAATGGATGCCAACCTGAATTTGAAAGTAGGAGAAATATCCGATGCGCATAGCAAAGGAAAGCATACTACCACTTTTGCAGAAATGCATCCGTTAAGTTATGGTGGATTTATTATTGATACTCCAGGAATAAAAGAATTGGGATTAGTGGATATGGAGAAGGATGAGATCTCCGGCTATTTCCCGGAAATGTATGCTTTGAAAAATCAATGCAAGTTTAATAATTGTATTCATCTGAACGAGCCCAAATGTGCGGTAATAGAGGCTGTTGAAAAAGGTGAGATTGCCCCTTCTCGATACGCAAGTTATTTAGGAATTATGAATGGTGAAGAATTACAAATTGACTATTAAAAGAATTAGGAAAGCTTTTTTAGATTTATGAAAGTAGTTATTCAAAGAGTTGAACAAGCAGCTGTTACCATTCATGGAAAATTAAAAAGTTCTATTGGTTTGGGCTTGCTTGTTTTGTTAGGTATTGAAGCTGTCGATTCCAATGAAGATATAGAATGGTTGAGTTCTAAAATTGTAAATCTCCGAATATTTAATGATGAAATAGATGTCATGAATGTATCTGTGAAAGATATAGGTGGAGATATTATTTTGGTGTCTCAGTTTACATTACATGCATCGACAAAAAAAGGAAACAGGCCTTCTTATATAAATGCTGCGAAACCAGAAATAGCGATTCCTCTTTATATGAAGATGATTGCACGACTGGAACAAGATTTGGGAAGATCAATTCAAACGGGAGAATTCGGTGCAGTGATGCAAGTAAGTTTGTTGAATGACGGCCCTGTTACAATCCTTATTGACAGCAGAAACAGGGTGTGAACCATAAAATTTCGGTACACTTCATTCCGATTGAAAATTATTTGTTGTTATTCAAACCTCAACGCATCAATTGGATCCAACTTGGATGCTTTAATGGCAGGGTATATTCCCGATAAAGTGCCTACAAAAAGACATAAAATAATACTCATGATGATCCAGAACCATGGGATGATAAAGCTAATATCGAACAAGTAAGCCAATACATTTCCCAATGCCATTCCTAAAATAGTACCTGCGAAACCGCCCATTTGGCAAATAACCAATGCTTCCACTAAAAATTGGGCACGTATTATTTTTTTTGTAGCGCCAACAGCTTTTCTAATTCCAATTTCTCTTGTTCTTTCTGAAACAGAAACTAGCATAATATTCATTAATCCGATGGCTGCTCCAAGCAGCGTGATTATCCCAATTACGGTTGCTCCCATTGTAACTTTTTGTATGTTTTCTATGAGTAGGTTGGCTAGGTTATCACTTTTGGTGATCTCAAAATTGTTTTCTTCCCCCGTTTTTAATTTTCTTACAATTCTAAATGCCCCTGTTGCTTCTCCAACAGCAACATTCATGAGTTGGGAGTTTTGGCACATTACATTTATAGTAAAGGTCATGTTAGGTTTAGAAAAATACTGACGCACATTACTTAATGGTAAAATAGCCACTTTGTCGCCTCCAAACCCTGAACTATTTCCTTTGGGTTTTAGGACCCCGATTATTTTATATTTTCCACTGCCAATTGCAATTACTTTATCGATAGGGTCTTCCGTTTTTGAGAATAAGGCTTCTTCAACCTCTTTACCTATAATAGCAACATGATTTCCAAATTGTATTTCCTGTGTAGAAAAATTCCTTCCCCTCTCCAGATCATAACCAGAAGTCACCATGTAGTTTTCGTCTCCCCCAAAAATGCGAATATTCGGGTTTGTCTTTTTTGACTCAAATTTTATGGTTGAAGCACCAGATGCAAATGTTGAAACCGATGGTAGTGCAGGAAATGAAAAGTTTTTACTGAAATTGATTGCCTCGTCATACGTTATACTTCTGAATTTTTTTGGTTTCTTACCATTTCTGCCTATCCTGACAACCATTTCACGATTTCTGATAGTGAAAGTGTTAGCCCCCATACTCGTGAAGTTGCTATTGATGGAGCTTTTTAAGGCGTCAATAGATGTTAAGGTGCCAACCAAAGAGGTGATGCCAATCGTGATAATAAAAACGGTGAGTATCGTCCTAAGTAATTGGCTTCTGATTGCTCTAAGCGATATTTTTATATTTTCTCCTAAAACGGAAGCCATTATTCTCTTTATTAATTAGCAGTGCAAAATTAGCAAACAAATTGGAATAGGCTGATATCAACTTTAGGTTTAAAAAAGTTGAAAATTTTTTGTCTAAAATAGCCTTTACTTTCTTACAATAGCTTATCTTTAGCTCGTTCTTATAAAATCCAACTATGGTAACGAAAAATTTTAAATTCCTGAGCTATCTAGTCGTTGTGCAGTTTTTTCTGTTATGCACTTCTTTTTCATTTGCACAAGCTCCAACAAAAACGACAGCAGCGGCCAAACCCATAGCTTCGAAGGCTCCTGCAAAAGGGACATTAGCAGCTGATATGGATTGTACCGTTAAAATAAATGGTGCCGCAAAACTTATCACAGTAAAAGCATATACCCCTCTAGAAGTTGTTTTGAAAGTTGGTGACAATAGCATTGAAGCTACTTCCATAGATAAAAAGGCCTCTTATCGTAATTCAGTTACAGGTAAGGCTGGTGAGAAAACCTTAATTGAAATTTCTTTTTTTGATGATAGCAAGTTTCTTGATTACATAAAAGAAGGAAATATAAATATGGCAGAGGCGGCCATCAAAAAAAATCCAGTACTTGCTACCAATGCTGACGGTGCATTGGTTTCCTCTCCGCTACAAATTGCAATAGAAAATTCGCAACCGGAAATGGTTAATTATCTAATCAGTAAAGGAGCAAGTTTCCTTCAGCCTGAAAATATTTATCCGCTTCATCTGGCAATTAAATCTGCATCTTCTATAAAGCCTTCCAAAGATAAACCTGCACCTGATAAACAATTAGTGGATCTTTTTCTAAGTAAAGGGTGTAAGATCACGGATAAAGATGATGGCGGAAACACTCCTTTGTTATGTGCGGTTAGAGCCGGAAAAATGGATTTAGTTGTCATGCTTGTGAAATTAGGCGCAGACGTAAATGCAAAGAACGATTTTGATGATACACCAATGAAGATAGCAGAAGAAAAAGGCTTAATTAGTATTATCAGCTTTTTATCAGCCAATGGTGCAAAACCAACAAAACACTCTGAGGAGAATTCTGAAACTCCTCCACCTGTAAAAGAAGAATAAATTTTCTAAACTAAACTAAATAACACTAAAAATTAAACGAATTAAAATTATGGCTTTTGACATTGAGATGATTAAGGCGCTATACGAAAAATTGCCTTCTAAAGTTGAAGCAGCGCGCAAATTAATTGGACGCCCTTTAACGCTTACAGAAAAGATCCTTTACTCCCATTTACACATCGATCAAAAAAGTGAAAATTTTCAACGCGGAAAATCCTATGTTGATTTTGCCCCAGATAGAGTTGCGATGCAAGATGCAACGGCTCAAATGGCGTTGCTTCAATTCATGCAATCTGGTCGACCTAAAGTGGCCGTTCCTTCTACAGTTCATTGTGATCACTTGATCACAGCAAAAAATGGCGCAGCTTCCGATTTGGAATTTGCAACAAAAGAAAGCAAAGAAGTGTTTGATTTCTTAGGTTCTGTTTCTAATAAATATGGCATCGGTTTTTGGAAACCAGGTGCTGGTATTATTCATCAAGTTGTTTTGGAAAATTATGCTTTTCCAGGAGGAATGATGATTGGGACAGATTCCCATACTGTAAATGCAGGTGGTTTGGGAATGATTGCAATTGGTGTTGGTGGTGCTGATGCCTGCGATGTGATGGCGGGCTTAGCGTGGGAATTAAAAATGCCCAAATTGATTGGTATAAAATTAACCGGTAAATTAAATGGTTGGACCGCTCCAAAAGATGTGATCCTAAAAGTAGCAGGTATATTAACCGTGAAAGGTGGTACTGATGCTGTTGTTGAATATTTCGGAGAAGGTGCTACTTCTATGAGCTGCACTGGAAAAGGAACAATTTGTAATATGGGTGCCGAAATTGGTGCAACTACTTCTACTTTTGGTTACGATGCTTCTATGGAGCGTTATTTAAAAGCAACCGGTCGTGCTGATGTTGCGGAACTTGCAAATAATGTAAAGGAGCATTTAACGGCTGATGCTGAGGTGTATGCCAATCCGGAAAAATACTTTGATCAGGTTATTGAAATTGACCTATCTTCATTAGAGCCACATGTTAATGGACCATTTACTCCGGATTTAGCAACACCTATTTCTCAATTGAAAGATGCTTCTATTAAAAACGGCTGGCCAACAAAAATTTCTGTCGGCTTATTAGGTTCGTGTACTAACTCATCGTATGAAGATATTTCAAGAGCTGTAAGTATTGCTAAACAGGTATCATCAAAAAACCTAAAATCAAAAGCTGAATATTTAATTAATCCAGGATCTGAACAAATTCGTTTCACAATAAAACGTGATGGGTTTTTGGATGTATTTGATAAAATTGGCGCTAAAGTGTTTACCAATGCTTGCGGACCTTGTATCGGTATGTGGGATAGGATGGGTGCAGAAAAACAAGAAAAAAACACGATCATTCACTCTTTCAATAGAAACTTCGCTAAACGTGCAGATGGAAACCCAAACACATATGCATTTGTTGCATCTCCTGAAATAGTTACCGCTATGGCAATTGCAGGCGATTTAACATTTAATCCTTTAACAGATTTTTTAACAAACGAAAAAGGGGAGCAAGTAAAACTAGATGCTCCAACTGGAGATGAATTGCCGACAAAAGGATTTGCTGTAGATGATCCAGGATATCAAGCTCCTGCAGCTGATGGAAGTAAAGTGAATGTGGCAGTATCTCCCGCTTCTGATCGTTTGCAATTGTTAGATCCATTTGCTGCTTGGGAAGGTGTTGATTTGAAAGGGTTAAAATTGTTGATCAAAGCAAAAGGGAAATGTACTACCGATCATATTTCTATGGCTGGACCATGGTTGAAATACCGTGGACACTTAGATAATATTTCCAATAATATGTTGATCGGTGCTGTGAATTTTTTTAATGAAAAAACAGATAATGTAAAAAATCAACTTACTGGTACTTACGATTCTGTACCAAAAGTGCAACGTGCTTACAAAGCACAACACATAGGTTCAATCGTGGTGGGTGACGAAAATTATGGCGAAGGATCGTCTCGTGAACATGCTGCTATGGAGCCGCGCCATTTAGGTGTTCGTGCTGTTTTGGTGAAATCATTCGCACGTATTCACGAAACAAACTTGAAAAAACAAGGAATGTTAGGATTGACATTTGCAGACAAATCAGACTATGATAAAATTAAAGAAGATGATATAATTGATATTATCGGCTTAACATCTTTTGCCCCAAATACTCCTTTAACATTGGTGTTAAATCATGTTGATGGAAGCAAAGAAGAAATTAAAGTCAACCATACTTATAACGAGCAACAAATAGAGTGGTTCAAAGCAGGTGGTGCTTTAAATATTATTCGTGCGAATGTGAAAGCATAAAAATCGTTTATAATATACAATATCGGAAAATGCGTTGCTAATTTGGTAACGCATTTTTTTTATGGTTTTTAAAATAGTATAATAAACGGAGTAAATTATTTTCGTAATAGAAGTGTTATTTCTTCTTGTCGTTTATCTATAACACTTTTTTAAAGACTAAATGCTAGCGTAACTGGAAGAAAAAATTCGGTTCTTAGGGGCAATTGAAGTTGTGAAGCAAGAGAATGCCTTCAATTTTTTTTGGATATTTTTTATTTAAATAGCCATCAATCCTTCAATTCCATCCATTTCTTTGTACTTGTCGATAATTGAATCTGCACTTAACATGACTTCTTTAATGGTGATGCTGATGTATTTTCCGTTGGATGATTCTTTTTGGGTGATGGTAGCTTCATCAGAAAATTTGGATTCCACTAAGGCTATTTTTCGATTGTCTGCAGGAATAATAAATTTGAACATGTAAATTATTGGCCATTCTTTCTCCTTGTTTAGCTGTTCACGGAATGTATCAAATTGTTCATTTTTAATCATGTTGCAAAGATAATTTAATTGTTATTGTTTGTTACTTTTGATTTATAATAAAATTAATATTTGTTTTTTTAGCTTTATGGAAACGTTTAAAATAAAAGGAGCGTATATTCAACTGAACCAGTTAATAAAGGCAATGGGTTGGTGCGAAAATGGTGCCGAAGCCAATGCGTTAATTGATGATGGTTTTGTGAAAGTAAATGGTATAGTTGAATATCGTAAACGAAATAAATTAGTCATTGGAAGCAAAATTGAATTCAATAATCAATCGGTAACAATTGATTAGGATTTGGCAATCTTTTTTTGCAGTTCTTTTAGCTATCCATGATACACTCTAGATGCAACTATTAACCCGTCTTTCACCTCAAGTAGCTCTGCAATAAGCATATTCTCCTCTCCGTCAACTTTCCTAACATATTCCATAAAAACGCGGTTGTTGTTTGCTGTAAGGCTTGTAACAGTATAGTTTAGCGTTGGCAACCTTTCGAAGGCATCTTTCCACCAGTTCCTTAAGGCATTTTTCCCTTCAACTAAACCGTTCGTTTCGGGCATTCTAATTTTTAATTTAGGACTGAAATGGGTTGCATGATCACTGTATAAGGATAGAAGTTTTTCCAGATCATGTGTGTTAAATGCTTTAAACCATTTGATAGCAATTTCTTCAATTTCTTCAGGTTTCATTTCTTGGATTTTGGATATTAAAAATAAGCATTTATTATGAGAAATAGTTTTAAAAATTGTTTTTAAACCCCTTATAAAATCAATAGTATTTGTTATTTTTACAAATTAAGCAATTGGAATGAACACATGCATATTATATAGTTTTCGAATGACAATCTTCATTGACGGATTAATGGAATTAGATAGCAAACAACAAACAAAACCAACTGAACTGGATAAAGAAATGGTGCTTCGTTCTGCCACCTGCATTTATTATACGGAATAATATCTTAAATTTATAGTATGACTTTTAAAAACGATTTAATTCTTAGAGCAGCTAGAGGAGAAAAAGTGGAGAGAACACCGGTATGGTTGATGCGTCAAGCTGGACGAATTTTGCCCGAATACCGTGAAGTAAGAGCAAAAATGGGAGGGTTTAAAGAATTGGTGGAAACACCTGAATTTGCTTGCGAAGTTACAATTCAACCAGTTGATATTTTAGGGGTTGATGCAGCAATTATTTTCTCCGATATTCTTGTTATTCCTGAAGCGATGGGACTTCCATATCAAATGGTAGAAGCAAAAGGTCCTTGGTTTGAAAAGACAATTAAAGTTGCTGCGGATGTTGCAAATATGAGAATAGCACAAGCGGATGACTTGCATTATGTTATGGATGCAATCAGACTTACAAAAAAAGAATTGGCAGGACGAGTTCCGTTGATCGGTTTTGCAGGTGCTCCATGGACTATTTTCGCATATATGATTGAGGGGAGTGGAAGCAAAACATTTTCAAAAGCAAAGAGGTTCTTATATACCCAGCCTGAGCTAGCTCATCAATTGCTTCAAAAAATAACTGACAGCACTATTCATTATTTAAAAGGCCAGGTTCTTGCCGGTGCAGACATGTTGCAGTTGTTTGATAGTTGGGCTGGAGTGTTATCTCCAGAACAATACAATGAATTTGCTTTAAAATACATATCACAAATTTGTGATGCTATCAAAGACGTCCCATTTACTGTATTCGCTAAAGATGCCCATTTTGCTCGTAAACAAATGGGAATGTTAAGTTGTGATACGATTGGACTTGATTGGACTATGGACATTGAAGAATCACGCGCTTTAATAGGAAATACTAAAACGTTACAAGGGAATATGGATCCTTGTTTGTTATATGCAGATTTTTCCAAAATAAAATTGGAAACGCAAAAAATGTTAAAAGCCTTTGGACCTCACAGACATATTGCTAACTTAGGACATGGCTTGTATCCAGATCTGGATAAGGATAAAGTAAAATATTTTGTTGATACCGTAAAAGAATTCAGATTTTAGGAAATTGAATAAACAAATTAGAGATATAAATTTCAGTTTTCAAAAAGCAACTTTGCTCTTTGTGGCTTTGCTATTTTCATCCCTAGTCTTCTCTCAAGCTAAGAAAGAGAAAAACCTTGTGCCAAATCCAAGCTTTGAAACTCATAAGAACAAAGCAAATTCAATCACAAATGCAGTACCTTGGATGAATATAGGTACTGTTGATTATTATTTGAAACCAGACAAAAAGGATACCTCAAAATTTAAAGGTGCGCATTCTGGTAAATGTTTTGGAGGCTTACGATTTCAGCCCGACTACAAAGAATATATGTATGTTCAGCTTCTGACGCCACTCCAAAAAGGAAAAACATATGAATTCAGAATGTTCGTGAGACTTCTCGGACAAAGTACAGTTACTGTGAAGCAGTTAGGAGTGTATTTTTCCGATGACGTTTTTAGGCTAGGTATGTCGTTTGATGAAGAAGGATTAATTGACTCTACCTATAAAAAAGGACTTTCCGGAAAAGGTTGGCTACCCATACAAGGCAATTACGTTGCACGAGGAGGTGAAAAGTATATCATCATAGGGAACTTCAAAACAAGAATGAAAGAAGATATGGTAAGGGTTCACAAGGGAGATATCTTCGAAATGCGCGAGGCATATTATTTCATTGATGATATTTCTGTTTTTGAAAAAATTGCTCCAGTTGATCCTAACGCGCAAAAGGCTCCTGGAAATTGGGTTTCTGACTTTTTTGATAATGGACAAACTTTCATAATAAAGGATCTTCAATTTGAAAAAGGTACAGCCAATCTGATTCAGTCTTCCTATAATTCATTAGATGATCTTGTGAAATTTTTGAAAGATCATCCGCAAGTAGAAATTCAGCTAAATGGTCATACAGAAAAATATGGCAATGAATCTGATGAACACATGTTATCAAAAAGTCGTGCCAAGGCAGTGGTTGATTATTTAAAACAGCATGGAGTAATAAATTCAATTGGCTTTAAAGGGTTAGGTTCATCTCAGCCCATAGCACCGAATGATTCAGAAGAGTATAGGATAATGAATAGAAGGGTTGAAGTCGTGATTTTGAAAAATTAATTTTAAAGATAGTATGCATACAATTTTAATACATTAAAAAATGAATTTACAAAAAGGCGACAAAAAGTTAATTAATGCTTGGGCGTTCTATGATTGGGCAAATTCATCTTATCCATTAGTTATTACCACTGCTATTTTCCCAATTTTTTATGAAAAGGTCACCACCACAATGGTGAATGGACTAGCAAGTGATAAGGTAACATTTTTTGGAATGGAATTTATAAATACGGAACTATATTCTTATGTAGTGGCTCTCTCATTTGTTTTTGTTTCTATATGCTCTCCTATCCTTTCCGGTATTGCAGATTACAGCGGCAGTAAAAAACGTTTCATGCAATTTTTCTGCTTCTTAGGTTCAGCATCCTGCGCCTCTTTATATTTTTTCAGTAAAGACAATTTAGGTTTTGGAATGCTTTCCATATTATTAGCGAGCATTGGTTTTTGGTCGAGTTTGGTTTTTTACAATGCATACTTGCCAGAAATAGCGGAACCGGAGGATCATGATAAAGTGAGTGCAAAAGGTTTTGGAATGGGTTATTTTGGAAGTGCCATTTTATTAATCATAAATTTAATTCTGATTAAAGGTTTTAAGATGGATCCCCGTTTTTCCTTTGTTTCTGTTGCTTTATGGTGGGTTGGTTTTGCGCAAATTACTTTCAGACGATTACCTAGCGGAACTAAATCACATGCAAAATCGGAAGAGAATATTGTTTTTAAAGGCTTTAAAGAATTGTGGAAAGTGTGGAAAGAATTAAAACACATCACACAATTAAAAAGATATCTGACCGCATTTTTTATTTATAGTATGGGCGTGCAAACCGTAATGCTGATGGCTGTATTGTTTGCGAAGAAAGAGATTGTTGGTTTGGAAGACAGTAATTTAATTGTAAGTGTATTGTTAATTCAGTTTGTTGGTATTCTTGGTTCATTTTTGTTTTCGAGACTTTCAAATAAAATTGGAAACATTAAATCAATAGGCGTGTCTTTATTTATTTGGATATTGATTTGCGTAGGGACATATAAATATGTTTATACGCCTAATGCATTTTACATTGTAGCTTGTTCTGTTGGATTAGTGATGGGTGGAATTCAGTCCTTGTCACGTTCAACATACTCAAAATTATTACCTGAAACAGAAGACAATGCATCTTATTTTAGTTTTTATGATGTTTGTGAAAAGATTGGTATTGTTATTGGAATGCTTTCTTTTGGTTTAATAGAGGGTGTTACAGGTGGTATGAGGAATTCAATTTTGGCCTTGATTGCATTTTTTATTACAGGGTTTTTAATTTTATTGACAGTCCCGAAATCAAAAAATGTAAGTTAATTTATATAGAAGTTAAAGAATTAGTAAAGAGTGATTCGTAAAAAATAGTGATATGATTGTAGATATTTTTATTCCTTGTTTTATCGACCAAATTTATCCGGATACAGGATTGAATATGGTGAAGATATTAGAAAAAGTTGGTTGTGGTGTAAATTACAATCCTGAGCAAACATGTTGTGGCCAACCCGCTTTTAATGCTGGCTATTGGGAAGATTGTAAAGAAGTCGGAGAAAAGTTTATTCGAGAATTTCAAAATGATCGTTACATCGTTTGTCCGTCTGCTTCATGTGTTGGGATGATAAAAAATTATTATCCGGAGATGTTTCACAATTCTGTTTTGCATAATGAATACAAGCAAATTCAAAAAAATATTTTTGAGTTTTCGGATTTTATGGTTAATGTTTTAAAAATTACAGATTTAGGTGCAACACTTAATGGTGTTGCTACTTATCATGATTCATGTGCCGCATTGCGTGAGTATGGCATTAAGCGCGAGCCACGATTGTTGCTTGAAAAAGTACGTGGCTTGGAAATGAGAGAAATGAAAGATACCGAAACGTGTTGTGGTTTCGGTGGCAGTTTCTCTGTAAAGTTTGAACCGATAGCAGTTGGAATGGGGGAACAAAAATTGGAAAATGCTTTGGAAACAGGTGCTGAATATCTTATCTCTACTGATGTTTCCTGTTTGATGCACATGGATGGGTATGCAAAAAAAGCAGGGAAAAATATGAAGATGATGCATTTGTGTGATGTGCTTGCATCTGGCTGGGATTAAATTATAATTCGAGTTTTACTAACTAATTAAAACGAAAGACTTCTACATATAAAATGGTGAAAATATTAACCATAATTGGTGCTCGTCCGCAAATTATTAAAGCAGCTGCATTAAGCAGAGCAATTAAAAATAAGTATTCCAAAAAAATCAAAGAGGTTATTGTTCATACTGGTCAACACTATGATGAAAATATGTCTCAGGTGTTTTTTGATGAGTTAGATATTCCTCATCCTGATTATAATTTAAATGCCGGATCCGGCATGCACGGCAAACAAACAGCCTTCATGATTGAGAGTATTGAAGAGGTTCTCTTAAAAGAAAAACCAAATTGCATTGTCGTTTATGGGGACACTAATTCTACGTTAGCAGGAGCAATTGCAGCATCAAAAATTCATGTCCCTGTTATTCATGTTGAAGCCGGTTTGCGTTCTTTTAATAAATCGATGCCCGAAGAGATCAATCGGATTATGTGCGACCATGTTTCAACTCTTCTTTTTTCACCTACTAAAGCCGGTGTTGGTAATTTAGTAAAAGAAGGATTTGAGAAAAATAACAAAGGGCCATATTCAATTGATAATCCTAAAGTGTATCATTGTGGTGATGTAATGTACGATAACAGTCTTTATTTTTCCTCCATTGCAGATAAAACGTCATCGGTTCTTAAAGAGAATGGTTTAGAGGATGGTCGTTATATTCTCGCTACGATTCACAGGAATAATAATACCGATGAACCTGTTAGGCTAAATGCATTGTTTCGTGCAATGAATAAAATTGCAAGGAATAATAAAATAAAGATTATTATTCCTTTGCATCCGCGTACAGAAAAATTGTTATCACACAACCTTACACCAGAATTATATAGTCTAATAAAAACAAGTGATTATATAAAAATACTGCCACCCGTTTCTTTTATTGAAATGATTGCACTTGAGAAACATGCACAACTGGTTATGACAGATTCTGGCGGAGTTCAAAAAGAAGCGTTCTTTTTTAAAAAACCATGTATTATTCTAAGGTCGGAGACAGAGTGGGTTGAGTTAGTAAAATCCAAATCTGCTATTGTTGTTGATGCAGATGAGAGTAAAATATTGAAGGCGTATAATTATTTTTTGAAGGCTAAAAAATTAAATTTCCCTTCACTTTTTGGTGATGGGAAAGCAGCTGAATTTATTTGTGATGAAATACTAAGAAATATCAAGTAGTTCTATGTTCCTTATATATACGCATAAAATAACACATCGGAATAAGTATATCTTTAATTTAATATTTAAAGATATACTCCAATTTGATTTTTCATTAACATCTGATCAGGATGAGTTTGTAAAATATTCTGGAGCGAAATTAAGCTACACGCATAACCCTCTTTCCGATGAGGTTTTTTTTTCTTCTCGGAATTTACTTTTTGAAAACGGAATAACTGAACAAAATATTTCAGTATTCGATTTCAATTCAAATAAAGTATTTTTTGCAACAGGAAAGTCCTCCGCCTTACCCTTTGATGTATTTGCAGCAAGTTTTTATCTAGTTAGCAGGTATGAAGAATATTTGCCTCACATTCGAGATGAACATGATCGTTTTGATGCAAAAGATAGTTTGGCTTTTATGAATGGCTTTTTACAAAAACCTGTTGTTAATATTTGGTCAAAATGGATCAAAGAGATTCTGTTAAAAAAGTATCCTCATCTCGTTTTTCCTGAAAAAAAATATCAGTTTATTTCTACGATTGATATCGATAATGCATATGCCTATCGTGAAAAAGGCTTCACTAGAAGTATAGGCGGCTACCTGAAAGCGCTTTCAAAATTTGATTTCACAGAAGTTGTTGATAGAACGAAGGTACTGGTCGGGATAAACAAAGATCCGTATGATACGTATGATTTTCAGTTAGAAATGATTAAGAAGTATAAACTGAAAAGCATCTATTTTTTTCTTTTAGGTGATTATGGAGTGAATGATAAGAATTTACCAATTGAAAGTAAAAAATTTCAAACATTGATCAAGATGCTTGGCGATTACGCTGAGATTGGTATACATCCTTCCTATGGATCAAATAAAAGTAAGGACCAACTAAAAAAAGAAGTAGGGCGATTGTCCCGCGTTTTACATAGAGATGTTACAAAAAGTAGACAACATTTCTTGAAATTAATTTTACCCGAAACATATCGCAATCTGATTGATCTCGATATCACCGATGACTATACGATGGGGTTTGCATCACAGGTTGGCTTTAGAGCGGGTATATGTACTCCATTTAATTTCTATGATCTGGATACAGAATTAGAAACAAAATTGAAAATCCATCCCTTTGCAATGATGGAAGGAACATTGAAGTACAATATGAAAATTAATCCGGAAGAAGCAATGGCTAAAATTTGTCCGCTTATCGATGAGGTAAAGGCTGTTGATGGTGTATTCATGAGTCTTTGGCATAATGATACCTTAAATAATAAAAAGATTTGGCTTGGCTGGAAGGCCGTTTATGAAGACATGGTTAAATATGCTTCTTGATTTATTTATTAGTCCGACCCAATTAAATTAATTTGAAAAATGTTGAAAGGAATTGCTTTGAAATATGCTCCTGAATTTATCCTGGAATGGGCAAAAAAGGTGAAAAAAAATCAGCGAAGGAAGCAATTGAGATCACAGAAGGAAAACAAGAAAGGGCTTACTTGTGCTCAAATGGTAAATGAGTTGAGGCAGATTGGAATTAAGGAAGGAGATTCCCTTCTTGTTCACTGCAGTTTAAGTAAGATCGGTTTTGTTGAAGGCGGTCCAGATACAGTCATAAATGCGTTGAAAGAAACTATTGGTAAAACTGGAACACTTTTGTTTCCATCCTTTCCAGCAAAGGGACGAAATGTAACACATTTGGAAATGAATCCGTTTTTTGATATTCGCACTACCCCCTCGCAAATGGGTGTCATCACCGAATATTTTAGAACGCAAAAAAACGTAATGCGTAGTTTTCACCCGACGGACTCTGTATGTGCTTTAGGACCATTGGCGGATTATTTTACCAATTCTCATTTCGGACAATTAACACCTTATAACGAATATTCCCCTTTTCGAAAGTTATGTGCCCAAAATGGGAAAATATTAATGTTGGGAACTACCTTAAATGGCGCATGCACCAACCTTCATACATTAGAAGATGCCGTGGATTTTAAATTCCCTGTTTATGATGAAAAGGTTTTTGAAATAAAAATGATCGATGCTGCAGGCAAGCAGTCGTTAATGAAAACGAAAGTGCACAATCCTGTTTTTTCTGCCAAAAGAAATTGTGATGCCTTAAAGCCAATGTTTGAAAAAGAAAAAGTTCTTGTAAACGGAAAAGTTGGTGAGGCAGATTGCATGTTGATTGATGCTAATAAAATGCTCGAGGTAATGATAAAAAATTACAATGAACGAGGAGTTACAATGTATACCCCATTGGGAGAATAAGTATGAATATATTCATCACATTTGATTACGAGATTTATTTTGGTGAAAACCACGGTACAGTTGAGAAATGCATCATTTCTCCAACTGCCGAATTGATTCGGATATCGGAAAAGTACGATGTTCGTTTTTGTTTCTTTGTGGATTGCGGTTTTATTCTAAAACTGGATGAATTCAGAAAAATATATCCCCAGTTGGAATCAGATTATAAAGCGATAACACAACAAGTGGAGTATTTGTCTAAAACGGGACACGATATTCAATTGCATATTCATCCTCATTGGGAAGACAGTTATTATAATGGTGAGAAATGGGTGATTGATGTTAAACGATATAAATTATCTGATTTTAATGATTCCGAAATAGCTGCTATTGTTTTTCGGTATAAAAAAGTGTTGACAGATATCACTAATAAATCCATATTTGTTTTTAGGGCGGGAGGCTGGTGTTTACAGCCTTTCAGTAAATTGAAAAACGCTTTTGTTGAGAATGGAATTAACTTGGATAGCAGTGTATTCAGGAATGGTTTTTATTCATCTGAGCAATATTCGTATGATTTTAGAAATGCTCCTGATAAAGCAATTTATAAGTTTGAAAATGAACCGGAAGTAGAAATTAAAAATGGATTTTTTACGGAACTTCCAATTAGTTCAATTAAAAATTCTCCTTTGTTCTTTTGGAAATTATTCTTGTTGGGTCGCAAAAATCCTTATTTGCATAAACCATTGGGTGATGGCAGAGCGATGGCGGCTCCAGGCTATCGCAAGAAGCTTTTAACGAGGGTCACAAACAATCCTGTTTCTGTTGATGGATACAATGCAAGTCTTTTAGAGAAAGCGTTATGTCGTTTAATGAAAAAGAAATTTGAGCATATGGTTGTGATAGGCCATCCAAAAGCATTGTCAAGATATTCAATACAGATGTTAGAGCAATTTGTGTCTGAAAATAATAGGAAGCATTTGTTTACTACGTATTCAAATTCATTTTCAAACAAAAAATGATAAAATATATAGAACATAGAACTATTGATAAGAAGAAATGGGATGTTTGCATCGACAGCAGTTCCAATCCTTGTATGTTCGTTTATTCGTGGTATTTAGATGTTGTTTGTGAAAATTGGACGGCTCTTGTTTTAAATGATTATGAAGCGGTTTTTCCTATCGCAGCTAATTCAAAATACAAGATCAACTACATCTATCAGCCCTTTTTTACTCGATATTTTGGGGTATTTACAAATCAAAAATTGTCCGAAAAATTGGTGAATGAATTTTTACTGGCGATTCCTGAAAAATTTAAATACTTAGAATTTTGTTTGCACGAAACAAATACAATAAATAACATAGACTTTTTTGCCAATGAGAAGAAGTATCAGATCTTAGACATGAATGATCCTTACCCATTGCTTTATAAAAATTTCTCGGAAAATTCAAAAAGGAATATAAAAAAGGCGATCAAGGCTAATCTGATTATAAAATATGAAATTGCTCCAGAAAAGATTGTCGCATTATTTCGAGAAACAAAAGGAAATGAATTAGAAGTTTTTAAAGAAGAACACTATAACGTATTAATTAAATTAATGAATGCCTGTTTGAAACAAAATAAGGGATATTCCTATGCCATTTATGATGGGGATGTTTTATGTGCTGCAGCATTTTTTATGTTCAGTAATAACACGTTTGTTTTTCTTAAGAGTGGAGTTACAGATGAGGGGAAAACCAAAGGAGCCATGCATTTTATGTTCGATGCTTTCATTAGGGAAAATTCAGGTAGGCCTTTTTTCCTTGATTTTGGAGGTTCTTCTGTAGAAAATGTAGCTCGTTTTTACAAAAATTTCGGTGCAAAAGATTGCGTATATTTACAATTGAACAAAAACAGATTGCCTAAATTAGTACAGTGGCTGAAATCATTCAAATTTTAAATTTATGGTACAAGTAATAGGAGCAAAAAATTCAATATTTAATCAGTTTATTTCTGAGATCCGCGATGTAACTATTCAAAAGGATAGCATGCGTTTTCGAAGAAATATTGAACGCATGGGAGAAATAATGGCTTACGAAATTAGTAAGACCTTAACCTATGAGGATAAAGAAGTAACAACGCCACTTGGAATTGCAACTGTTCCTTTGTTGAAGCAACAGCCGGTCATTGGAACTATTCTTCGTGCCGGATTGCCCTTGCATCAGGGAGTTTTAAATTATTTTGATCAGGCAGAAAATGCTTTTGTTTCAGCCTATCGTAAACATCATAAAGATGGAACATTTAACATCGCTCTAGAATATTTAGCAAGTCCGTTGCTTGCTGATAAAGAGCTGATTTTGTGTGACCCAATGCTTGCAACAGGTGCTTCAATTGTTGATACCTACAAATTCTTATTGCAACGAGGGAAACCAAAACATACTCATATTGTTGCAATTATTGCAAGTGCTGAAGGTGTTGAATATGCCAAAAAACATTTGCCAGAAAATGTTACTATTTGGATCGGTGCTATTGATGAAGAACTTACTGCTCAATCTTATATTGTTCCTGGGCTTGGAGATGCAGGGGATTTGTGCTATGGAATAAAAATTTAATTTGTGCAGTTTATGGATTCTTGGTGGGAAATTGCTTCCGTTTTTTTATTAAGCACAGTTAAGTTTGTGTTTGGAGGTGTTCCAATGGCTTTAAGTTTTGGATTTTCATTCTTTGAATCCGTTTTTGTTACAACTCTTGGTGGGTGTTGCAGTGCTATATTATTTGTGAATATGAGCGATCGTCTTCTTGCAAGAGCAAAAAAGAAAGCCGCTTTAAAATTTGCCTTAAATCCCAATCTTCCTCCTAAGAAGAAGTTCTCCAAAACCCGCAGATTTATCATCACCGTAAAAAAACGTTTTGGATTATTAGGTTTTGCTTTTATTATTCCTTTTATAATTCCAATTCCATTGGGTAGTTTTTTGGCAGTCAGGTATTTTCATGATAAGCAGAAAATATTGATGTATATGTTCGGATCTATCTTGTTTTGGTCTGCAGCAGGTTATTTTTTATACAAACCCCTCATTGATGTTATACGAACATATATTCTTCGATCTTGATCACACCCTTTGGGATTTTGAAACAAATTCCCGGCAAGCCATTTCGGAATTAATTGATAAACATAAATTACTTGATAAAGGTGTTACTTCATTCAATCGTTTTATCTCCGAATATTTTGTTATCAATGAAAAATTATGGGACGATTACAGAAAAGGCTTAGTAAATAAAGAGCAGTTGCGATACGACAGGTTTCGTCAGGCACTCAGTAAGTTTGGTATTTTAGATGAAAAATTAGTTGTTGATTTTGGTGACGATTATATTTCGACAGCTCCCTACAAAACAAATTTGTTCCCACAAGCCAAAGAAACACTTGAATATCTGAAAGGCAAATATCATTTGCACATTGTTACAAACGGATTTGAAGAAGTTCAATTTTTAAAATTAAAGAACTGTGATTTGGAGAAGTATTTCTCTGAAATAATTACCTCTGAACGTTCTGGTTTTAAAAAACCGGACAAGAGGATGTTTGAGTTTTCCTTAAATGAAGCAAATGCAGAAGCAAGATATAGTTTAATGATTGGTGATAGCTTGGAGGCTGATATTATTGGTGCAAGGAATGCCGGTATAAATCAGGTCTATTTTAATCCTGGAAATAATTCTCATCATGAGGAAGTAACGCATGAGATTGGAAGTTTAAAAGAACTTATTTATTTGTTGTAAATAAAAAATCCGCCCCGAAATATTCGAAGCGGATCTTTGATTTGAGTTGGAAGTAATTATTTTCCTGTTCCTTTTGATGGAGTTGATGCAGGAGGTGTTTTTGCTTCAGCTTCATGTTTGTCCTTGCAGCAAGATCCTTTTCCTGCGGCATCTTTTTTACAACAAGATTTTTCATCTTTTTTCTTTCCTTCTTCACATTTTTTCTTCTTGTCATCGCCACCCTTTTTGTCATCACCGCCAACATTAACAATTGTAGCTTTTGTAAACGAAGATAAAGTTGTTGCAGCTGCTACACCAACGATTCCCGCAAGTGCGAATAATAAAAATAATTTTTTCATTTGTTTATGGTTTTAAATTTATTTATGAATGAATTTATTTTGTAAAGTTAAATAAAAGGAATTTGAAGAATTTACTCATTAGCCATAATTTCTGCTAAATTTTGTTAATTATTCTATTCAAATGTAGCTATCACCGTTTGTCTTCCTTTTACGGGCTGCTCCAATGAAACGTTTATCTTTATGTCTAAAGGTAAAAGTATGTCAACACGAGAACCAAATTTAATAAACCCGAATTCATCTCCCTGTAGGGCAGCATCTCCTTCTTTTGAATAATTGACAATTCTTCTAGCCATTGCTCCTGCAATTTGCCGGAACAATACCTCTTTCCCATTTTTATGTTCAACAACAATTGTTGTTCTTTCGTTGTCAGTTGAAGATTTAGGATGCCATGCCACCAGGAATAATCCAGGGTGGTACTTAGAATATTTAACTATTCCGCTGATTGGATAACGGTTGATGTGAACATTTATTGGAGACATAAAAATGGATAGTTGAATTCTCTTGTCTTTAAAGTATTCGTTTTCAGTTACCTCTTCGATTACAACTACTTTGCCATCTGCAGGAGCAATAATATTATTTTCATTAATGATCACACTGCGTTTTGGGTTTCTGAAAAACTGAAGAATCGTAATCAATAAAAATGCAGATAAGGCATATCCTAACCATATAATTAAAGGATAGGCAGTGAAAAAATGCAGGGTCAGAAAATTAATAATTGCAGCAACAATTAATGTGATGATCAATGAGGGTATTCCTTCTTTATGAAATTTCATGTCTAATTATTTTTTAAAAAGCCCCCCGCACTAGCGGAGGGCTTTTGTTAACTTACTTTTTCTTTTGCGCAACTTGTTGTTGACGTTCTTTTGTCATCTGCTCCAATCGCTGTTGGAATTTCGATTGTTTTACAGGCTTCTTCTTATTCTCTTGGATTTTTGCATGCAAAGCATCGTGATCAATAACGTATTTCTGTATGATCCATGTTTGTCCGAATGTGATCATATTGGCTAAGAAATAATACCAACTTAATCCTGCTGAGTAACTATTCATGAATCCTAAGAACATGATAGGCATCAAATACATCATCCATTTCATTCCAGGCATTTGATTACTCGTTCCCATTAATTGGCTATTACTCCATGTATACAATAATGTAGAAACAGTCATTAATAAAGCAAATAAACTTACGTGATTACCATACCAAGGAACGGCAAATCCGAAGTTATAAACGGAATCGTATGTCGATAGGTCAGTTGCCCATAAGAACCCTTGTTGACGTAATTCAATAGAAGCAGGAAAAAAGTTGAATAAAGCAATTAATATGGGCATTTGTAATAATACCGGAATACACCCAGCCATTGGATTTACACCGGCTGTTTTGTATAAAGCCATTGTTGCTTGCTGTTTCTTAACTGCATCTTCGTTCTTGTATTTTTCGTTTATCTCATCGATTTCGGGCTTCAATACTCTCATTTTTGCTGAAGAGAGGACTGTTTTATAGGCAATAGGTAATAAACACAGTTTTAAGAAAATAGTTAAAAGCAATATGATGATACCATAATTTAAATGGAAACTATCCAGTGCATTGAAAATTGGAATAACAAGGAATCGATTCAGCCATCCAAAAATTTTCCAACCCAAACTGATCTGTTTCTCTAATTCAAGATCATATCCTTTTAATGTTTTATAATGGTTGGGCCCGAAATAAAAACGCATTCCGAAAGATTCCGATTTTTTATGTGTAAAAGGAATGTTCAAGGCCGTTGTGTATTGTTTAATGTATTTTGGAGAACCGACTTCTGAAGTCGTTTCTAATGAGGATGCTTTCTCAAAAGTTAGATCGGCAATCACTACTGAAGTGAAAAATTGTTGTTTAAAACCCACCCATTTTAAAGGGAATTCAATTGATTTTTTCTCATAGGTCCCTTCACTTATTTTGTCAACATTTTCACTTGGTGATTTAAAGAATATAGTTGACGCACTTTGTTGTGTTTCATGATTTTGTTCTTGTGATGGAATTTTCATTCCCCAGTTAAAAATAAGGTTGTCTGCTATAATATCTTGCATTCCAACCGTATTTAAGCGGAATCCCATCATGTAATCATTTCCGGTCAACGTATACACATATTCAATATATTTAGTTTTGTTTCCAGCGTATAATCTTAGCGAAATGCTTTTGGAGTCTTTTCCGGTAACATTAAAGTTCATCCCATCTGAAACAAAATAAAGCGAGTCTGTTGTGAAGTCTTTAGAATAAGCTTTAAAAGAAATGTTTTGCAAAGAGGAATCGGCATCAAAAAGGATCAGTGGTTTCTGGTCGAAGGTTTTGTATTTCTTAAGTTCAACGGAAGTAACTCTTCCACCTTTCGATGAGATGTGAACCTTCATTAATTCATTCTCAATAGTTATGATTTTGTTTTCTCCTTCAGAAGCGTCAGCAAAATCGCCTAATAGCTGTCTCTTTAAAATTAATTTCAACGAATCGTTTACTTTTCCTGTAGCATCTGTAAAAGCAGAAGTTTGAATATTTGCAGCAGCGAATGTTGTTGCAGGGGTAGCATCATTTTTCACTTTTGCTGTAGAATTGAACTCGGCTGTAGAGTCAGTAACAAACTGTGCTCTTTTTTTAGCTAGTTCTTCCGGGGTGGGTCTTGCTAGGTACATCCATCCAATTAATATTCCACCTATAAGCAATAATCCAATTATCGATTTTTTGTCCATCTTTATTTAATTCTAATTCGGGCGCAAAGATAATAATTATTTATAGGTAGCTGGGGTATAATTTGGGATAAAATACCCGATTTAGAACGTTGATTTTTTTAATCAAAAAGCCCTAGCCTTATCAATGATCGGCGCTTTTAATAGGATTTCAGAACCTATTTTTCGAATTTATTGTATCCTTTTGGGATTTCGAATAGAGTTGATTCAGCACCTTTTTTGGTTATCCTAGTTACTGATCATTTTACTGTTTCGTTGCCCAAGAATAAACTAAATTTCTTAGCAAGCCATTCAGCTAGAATGACTCATATTTGCCTTAAAAAATAAATCATCCAAGAAAAGATATGGCTCAACATAACATAACAGGGCAAAAGGGAGAGGAGATAGCTGCAAAATATTTAGTAGACAAGGGTTATTCCATTCTGGAATTGAATTGGCGGTTTAAAAATTTGGAAGCTGATATTATTGCAACAAAAAGCAAAATGTTGGTTATTGCTGAAGTAAAAACGAGGAAAAGCAACTATTTTGGTGAGCCGGAAACATTTGTGAACAAACAAAAGCAGAAAAATCTCATTCGAACAGCTCATGAATATATTCTCAGAAATAATCTTGATCTGGAAGTTCGCTTTGATATTATTTCGGTTACGATGAATGATTCAACGGCCGTTAAACATATTGAAGATGCTTTTTATCCTTTATTCAGATAATATTGTCGCTGTAACCTATCGTCTTGGTGAAATTCTTTCATAAGATTCAGGTGCTATTTTTTCATAAAAAATGGAGCATTTTAACCTGCAATTGTATGTTTTTTTTAGATTGTAAAAAGCGGGAAAATCTTTTCAATTATTTGATTTTATTGAATTTTACTCCATTTTTGATTGATTTT
>Ga0209596_1000094_pt1 | contig 77806 bp, 83 predicted proteins | sample M_130807_MF_Meta_FD_187314 | JGI IMG/M metagenome (GOLD analysis project Ga0209596, IMG submission 187314) | Freshwater microbial communities from Lake Montjoie, Canada to study carbon cycling - M_130807_MF_MetaG (SPAdes) (version 2) | ecosystem: Environmental > Aquatic > Freshwater > Lake...
ATTTTAAAAATGTAGATTTTTAATATAAATGGAAGCGTCTTGTAAGATTTGTGAAAAAAAGTTTAGCCAAGCTACTTTAACAAGAAATGGGGGAATGTGTGGTAGATGTGTTAAAAAGGGTGAAAGTGACTGTCAAAAACAAGATAAAATTCCTATTCCAGCCAAACTAAGGCAAGAAGTTTGGGAAAAAAGAATAGGAGATAGATTTTGGGGTAATTGCTTTACCTGCAATATGAGATTAAATGCATTTGAATTTGCATGTGGTCATATTATAAGTGAATCTACAGGTGGGGAGACTGTTCTAGAAAATCTACAAGTTGTATGCAAGTCTTGTAATAGTAAAATGGGTACACAGAATATGTTAGAGTTTAAGAAAATTCGTTATTCTTCTCAACCGGAGAAACAAACCTTATTGAAACTATTTTAGATACTGTAAAATATATTTTAGAAAAATATATTTTCTTAGTTACTTACAATTCCAAAAACATTTCCAATTAGATAAGGAGATGCTTTATCTGGATTAACAAAATTTACGTAATTTTTACCAACCTCTCTAAAAGCCATATTAGAAGACATTCCACCATCTAGATTTACAGCTCGTGTTATGCCTGGATCTATTTTCTTTATGGTTTTTACCATCTCTATAAAATCTTGTCCTCCTCCTCTTAGTTTACGTCCTTCTATTACTATAAAATAGATACTTTTCTTAACTGGATTATAAGCAATAGCTGTTCTAGGGTTTACATTTCCTCCATGTGATAATTCACCTGGTCTAATTTGGTTACAGTTTAAGTATGGCTTACGGGTTTCTCGTTTGACTAACTTCCCATTTTCACATTTCTTTACGCTTATTCCAGAATTAAGTATTTTACGGTCTGTGTCATGGTCTGGTTTAACACATTGAAAAATATTTATATTATAATCAGATATAAACATATCTTTTTCGGAAAATTGCCATTTATCATAAATAAGAAGGGGTCCGCAAATACCAAAAAAATCGTATTTTTTCGCTAATTTGTCAGGATCTCTTAAATATGATAAAGGCTCTATAAAAAGATTACTTTTAGCCTTATTTGACCATGCTATTACAGCGTAAAAACTTCTATACTCTTCTGGAATTTGTTTGTACATGCCATCGAAATTTTTATCTTTATAATAACCTAATGGATAGTTAGTTTTTAGTATGTCAAAAAATACCCCATTAACAACTACTCCGTATTTATTTCTTTTTTCTAGCATCTCAGATACTGTCATTCCGCAACATTCAGAAATAAAATTAAACCCATTTTTAGAAGCACCCGCCTTTATTTCCGAAACATGCACTATCTGTTTTAAATCACAACTATTTATATTATCTCCAATATTATACTCATTCTTTTTATTTCTATATTCTAATCTTCTGTAGATAATATGGGGAGAGATAGCGATTTCTTTTGCGATGGCTAATTTAGCAGGAAAAGGCTTATTATTGAATATTAGTCTATAATCTTTATACTCTTTGATTACCCCTTTAGGAGTCTTTCTAGTGACTATATTTACCCCTTTAGGATAACGGAGATTGGCTAGATTTATAAACGCTTGTTCTGGTGTTTCAAAAAGTTGAGGATTCAGAAAGATATAGTTTTTGTAAGGTCTGTAGTAATTCTTTCCATTATATATTTTATTCATATTATCCATCAGTTTCTCTTCCGTCATATCTTTCTTAAACAAAGATGGACAGACGATACTGAAGAATAAAAAGCAGGGATTTTTAAAGCCGTTTAGTTCGGCTAGTTGAGCTAGAAATTTATCGTTTTTAATAAACTTGCGCATTTTACGCATTTTATAGGTTAATGACTCGGAACCATGACTGGTAAATCCTAGATAAAATAAACACCCAAAAAGAGTAAGGTAGTCAACGCAGTGTGAAAATTTGTTAAAATTTCTTAGGTTATTGGGAATACCGACATAACTTTTTCTAGATTTACTATCTGTTAGCACAGAGAACCCATAGTCATTTATCTTGATATTCCAGCCGGGATTTTTCACATAAAATTGACGGGTGGTATGTTTTTTAGAAAAAGAATCTTTACATACTTTTAAATATACTTTATTCCATTGCGTTTTTGGTTCATCTTTGTATAGTATATTTTCAAGGTGAGAATCGTTATGAGTAAATTTATATGTTTGTTGAGTGACTGATAACCCATGTAAATACTGTAAAATAGCGATAACTAAATTTTCTCCGTTTTTAAGTACTTCTTTGCTGAAAATATCTGTTTTTAATTTTTCTACAAATGAGTAACTTTTATCACCTCTCCATATCATTCCATAATTTTTTACAAAATTAGGAGAGCTACTGCTTATTTTGTTTAAAAAATATCCTATAACATTTTCAGCTACAGTATCAGGCATAGATACTATTAGTTGGGTCGGTTGAGGAGTAGTGTAAATAATGTTATTTTTAAGCCTATAGCAGTTTTCAGCCATTTCAATACAGTGACTTATTTTTATGACGAAAAATTCAGCATCTAATACATCTCCTTGCCCTCCAGAACCTAATTTTTTTTTCTTGAATGACATTATCTTTTCAAAATTACTTTTGTCAAGTTCTAAAAATACTTTGTTGTTTGTTTTTATAAATTTTTGCATGTTTTCAGTTAGTATTTTTAAAATTCTTAACGCATCTTGTCTTATCATTTATATATATTATATATTTTTCTGGAAAAAAATGATTTTTTTCCAATGATTATGAAGGGTTATTATGGCAGAGTTGGGTTATTCCAAGGTCAAAAACGACCGCGAATATATGGTCAAACATATATGGGTTGACCTCACACGTCCAAGTCAAATAGTGCAAAGCTCAGGACAAAGCCCGCGTCTAGGGCAAAGCCCAAGGCAAAGCTCAGGGCAACTCTCAGGGCAAAGCCCGGTTCCAAAGCAAAGCTCAAAGCAAAGCCGTAAGGACCCGAATGCAGAGTCATGCAGTTGCATAATTTGTCGACCGCCACCGTGGCGTTAGAAATTGAATTTTTTTCATATATTAATAATCCTTAGTATGTCAGTACACATGACCTCTAAATATGAGAATGATATGCACATTTTCAAGATCTTAGATGTAAAGGGTCAAGATTGTCAAGATTGCGGAGGAATCTTTATGAGGTCTTGTCGACACTCATACGGCTATTGTCATTGCAAGGACGTATTCCGAGGACATTGCATTTTCTGTTTGTTTGATGGTACAGAGGATTATGACGAGTGGCTAGACGGACAAAGTCCTTACGAACGTGCAATTCGTGCCATCGAATTAGGCAAGCTCCATAGAAAAGAAGAACTCTACCATTGCAAAACCAAGCATACCGATGTGAAGAGTTTGCACAAGCTCTTCATGATTGGATGGAAGTCTAAATAAACTTATTATTTATATATTTTTCCCTGTTTCAAAATTGATTTTTTTCCCCAACATTAGCCATCCTTGGTATGGCAGCAGTGTTGGCCCCTGAATATGATGTGTGTCCTGTGTGCGCCGAAAAAAGACGCAAGGTAACATGGGTAAGTTGTTCCAAGTGCAGTTTCTCTTGTTGCAGGGGATGTGTCAAGAAGTATCTACTCGACCAGCCGGACATCAACCCCAAGTGCATGAGCTGCAAGTCTCAGTGGGACTTTGAGTTTGTCGCAGAACACACAGACAGCGTATTTCACAACCAGGACTACAGAAACTACCGAGCCAAGATTATTGTTGACCGGGAAAAGAGTTTGTTGCCGGCAACACAGCCTTACGTGGCTCGCGAACTAGAGATGGATGCTGTGAAGAGCCAAGTCAGCGACATCGACGTCGAAATCAAAGAGCTCAAAAAACAACTGAAAGAAGCACAGATGAAAAAGAGAGAACTTCAGATACGACTTGTTGAACTCAAAGGTGATGGAGGCGACGAAGAAAAGACGGTTACGCGTTTCGTCGGTCATTGTCCTCAGAAAGAGTGCAAAGGCTTTTTGGACAAGCACTATGTATGCGGCCTTTGCAAAGAAAAAGCTTGCCGCAGTTGCCGTCTGCCCAAACACGATGGCGATTGTGACAAAGACACGGTAGAGACCGTAAAACTGATGGCCAAAGATACGCGTAGTTGTCCAAACTGCGGTGTGCCCATTTACCGCGTTTCTGGATGCGCACAGATCTGGTGCGTAAGTTGCCACACCCCCTTTGATTGGGACACAGGAAAGATTGAAACAGGCCGCATTCACAATCCACACTACTACGAATGGCAACGCAAGAATGGAGGAATCCAAAGAGAAGCGGGTGACCGGCGTTGTGGAGGGAGAGTCGACGATTACACTTTGTACAGAAAAGTTCCGCAAGATATTGCAGAATGGATGATGTCGTCTTATAGGGCATCTGGACACATTCGCGCAGTTGAGATTCCCATATACAGACAGAACGGAGTGAATGAGGAAACAAACAGAGATCTGCGCATCAAGTTTCTCAAGAATGAGTTAGAAGAAGAGAGCTGGATTCGCGAGATCAAAAAGAGAGAGAAAAAGAGGGAGAAGAATCGAGCCATTGAGCTGGCATTGACTATGTTTGTAGATACACTGGACGATTTGCACGGAAACATTGTCACCTGCAAAAACAGAGACGAAGTCACAACTTACATAGAACAGATGAAAGAACTCAGAACCTACACAAACGGTGTCCTCTCAAAGATCTCAAAACGTTTTGAGAATCAAGCACCTCAGATTTCCAAGAGTTGGAAAATCAGAAGTACATCTTTCATGGATCACAAGCACATTTGAGGAGACGAAAATATTATTAATAAAATTAATATTATTTTAAGACAACTTATGCTAGATTAAAGACATGTACGAAAAAAGTTTTAAAGTATACATCTACCGTATCCTCAAAAAAATACATCCAGAAATTCACATCGCTAAAGTCTCGACGGATGCTATTAATAGTATTATCTCCATTCTTTCTAAACATATTGTAAATAAATCTTTACTTCTAACACTACACGAAAACAAAAAAACAATCTCTAGTAACGAAATTAAAACCTCTACAAATCTTTTACTTTCAGACTATAAAAATATAACAGAATTCGCCTCCACCGCAGAAACACTTTACGAAAAATCAGAACAAGAACGCAAAAATGCACCCGTTGAAAAACCACAAACACGAGAATCTCGTTCCGGACTAATCATATCTGTAAGTGCCGTCGAAAAATTCTTACGCCAATCAAACTATCACGTTTCCTCAACAGCTCCCGTATACCTAGCAGGGGTTATAGAACACATCGTTACTGAACTTCTAAATAAGGCGGGAAATATCACCAAAGAATCTAAGCGCATAACAGTGACCATTCGCCATCTCTTCTTAGCGGTCTCACAAATTCCAAATCTAAACACTTTACTACCCAATCTCGGAGTCGTATTTTTACAAAGTGGTGTTGAACCTCAAACAATCGAAAATAAAAAACATAGACCTATTCGGAGAAGAAGGATTGTGAAAGTAGCTCAGAGTGAGCAAGAAAGTCCGGAGACGCCAGTCCATACGCCAGTCCATACGCCAGTCCATACGCCAGTCCATACGCCAGTCCATATGCCAGTCCATACGCCAGTCCATACGCCACACCGTTGGCGTTCTGGAACGAAAACCATTATGGAAATTCGTCGTCTCCAGAAAACTACGGATACCTTAATACAACACGCCCCTTTTAAACGCCTTGTAAAACAAATCACAGCTCTTTTTACACAAACAAAACTCCGTTTTACTGGAGAATTCTTTTCCGCTTTACAAGGCTTGACGGAAGACCGAATTATCTCTCTAATGAAAAGCTCCAATCGGTTAGCTTCGCACGCTAACAGAGAAACCGTCTACTCTCGTGATATCACACTAGCAGGTGAATTAACAGGACTTTTTATCCGAAAAAATGAAGTAGATACACTTATACCGGAAGCCACGCTTCGTCACTTAGCCCTACGAGCAGGCATTCAACGATACGGAGACTGCTGCACCGACACATACCGTGATTATATATTTACCTTTCTATCAAGTTGCCTAAGAGATATTGTGATGTGTTCAGAACATCATAAGGTACAAACCCTAAATACAAAGATTTTCCTAGAGGCAATGAATATGAAGGGAATATACCCTACTATAACCCCTAAAAAACGCAAAGCCATTAAGAAAGAAGAGACTAGTCAAGTACCTGAACTTTCTGACATAGAAGAAGAAGCTGCAAATTGATTTTTTTGTTCATTTTAGAATATAGTTCTAAAATGACTTGTATTGTCTTTACTAGTTCATATCTTCGTATTACCCATATCGAAGATTCCAAAATCGATGTTTGGAATCTTAGGGAAGGTGACGCCAGCACTGTAGGAATCAAAGGAGAAGTTTCTTATCAACCAGAACTACGCTCTTCGGTCAGCATCAAAAACAAGTTCAATATTCCATATAAGAATGACGAAGATTATATGCAATATTTCACAAAGATTAAGATTGGAATCGGCAGTAAGCACATCTATCCCGTCGGAGGGTTTATGAAAGAACACTATGATACCCGATTGCCAGATCTCGACGGACGTCTTCCTCACATTATGACTTTGGTAATCACAAATAGCATTATCACCTTTCGTGTAAACGGTAAGAAACCATATACACGTCACACAGCCAATTTCTATTCCGTACTTTTCTCCCTAAACTGCCCCCACGAACGCCTCCCCGTAAAAAAAGAAACACACAGTTTTGTTTTCCCAGTCTACGGAGTCTTCAATCCAGGTCACTCACTTAAACCCGTTAATTCAGACAGCATTTTCACAGTAGTTCAGGAAGCTCTTCACGATGAACGGTTAGAAATCGAACAAAAACAAGCATACATCGACTCTCTTGGAGATGAAGAACTTTCGTGTCTGTTTGTCAAATATATGTTTTTTCACGAAAAAGAACCTGATTCTTCACGAAGGCATGGAGTAGAAAAAGAGGATGTTATTCCGACTGCTGTACAAATTACATACACCGATTCAGAAAATCAAACACATACAATGGAGATTGTAGACGATTGTGAAACAGTCACTATTCCTTTTGGAAAAAATATCAAGGTAACTAAAAAAGTCATGTCAGATAAGAATTTTGTCGCTCTTATCGACAAAAAAATCGAAAGTCTGAAACAAAAAGCCGAGTCTGAGTATCTGGAAAGTCTCAACTCCGATATCCCAGAATTCAAGTTTGACTTTGCGGATAAGCCTGATATTTTTTTCATCCTTCTGAGGGGGCGATACTTCTATGACACTTTTGAAGACAGTCTTACTCCTTACGATAAGGCTCTTTACGAATATGCAAAAAAAGCAGGAAAGAAAGTTACACTTCAACACACTACCTTGAGTGATGGTTATTTACGAGATGAAAATAACTTTCCTACCTATATGGAAAAGGATGGAAAACTAGAAAAAGTAATCAGTATGCCATCATACGAAGTGTCTGATGTAAAAATCGAATTTGATGACCAAGGAGGTTACGACTCACATTACAAACTTGTCTACGGAGCCTTGCTAGTCACAAATTAATTTTATTTAATATATTATATATATTAACTAAATGCAAAATAGCGAGAATATTAAAGTATGCATACGTGTCCGACCGCAAGGAAAAGATAACGATTTCTCTCTTCGAGTAGACCCCAAAAAAAATCTCATAGAAATATCTGAAAACACCAGAGAAACCCAACAATTTACCTTTGATAACGTATTCGACCAAACTATCGGTCAAGAAAAAATATTCAACTCCATCGCTCAAGAAGCCGTTGACATGGTCTGCCAAGGCTACAACGCCACTATTTTCGCTTACGGAGCTACTTCATCTGGAAAAAGCTTTACCATGTTTGGCAGTCCGAGTAAACCAGGCATTATCCCACGCTCTTGCCAAACCCTCTTCCAAAACATAAACAAAAAAGATGACGTCGTCGACGCCAATATGAAATGCTCCTTTCTAGAAATCTATAGAGAACAAATACGCGACCTTCTCAGCCCAGAAACAGACACCAACCTAAAACTAAGACAGTCCTCTATCAAAGGCGTATACGTTCAAGGCCTCATCGAAAAATACGTCTACACATCTCAAGAAATCATTTCTACCATTGAAACAGGCACTCTGCAAAGAACTACCGCTTCTACCGCTCTTAACTCTGTTTCTTCACGAAGTCACGCCGTCCTAACCCTCACTCTAACTCAAAAAATGTCCGACGGCTCCGAAACAATCAGTAAATTAAACCTTGTTGATTTAGCCGGGTCTGAAAACGTAGACAAATCGGAAGTTCAAGGAATAGAACTTTCCGAAGCACAAACAATAAACAAAAGTCTTTCCTGTCTTGGAAATGTTATCTACGCACTTACCGAAAAAGGCCGTGGTCATATCCCATACAGAGACTCTAAACTAACTTATTTACTACAAGACTCTCTAGGCGGAAATTCCAAAACAATTCTTATCGCAACAGTAAGTCCATCTAGAAACTGTTATTCGGAAACGATTAACACGTTGAAATTTGCCAAACGTGCCAAAGAAATCAAAAATATACCTAAAGTTAATAAGAATGAAAGTACAGCTAATCTTATCAAATCTCTTAATGAAAGAATTGCCGAACTAGAAAGCAAATGTTTGGAATACGAACAACAGAATAATTCTGAAGAAAAAGATCCCACTCCTCACGGAGATATGTCCATTCTGGAAAAAAGATGCCAACGTTTAGAAAAAAGGATTTCTTTCCTTGAAAAAGAAAGAAAAGATGATGAAATACAAAACAACCAAATAAAAGAACTCTTTGAAAAACAAAGAGAACTAACCAAAAAAGCTTCCTCAGACCTATACAATGAACGCGTGAAAAATTCAGCCATTTCAAGCGAACTAGAACAACTTAGAATATTCTACAAATCTACCCAAGAAACAGTAGGTCACCCAGACGTACTGACTATGATTGTTAACCGCTCTAAAATACTAGACCCTAATCAACCTTCTTCCTCTTCTTAACATGTTCACTTATATCATCTTCATCCGCGTCTCCATACGACAAATAAAGCATTGAAATGTGCATATAAGTTTCTCTGCAATGTGGGCAATTTTTTGAATGCTTTAAGGAAGCCGATGCACAGTTTAAACAAAAACAGGCGTGCATACAGGGGAAATTTACAGTTTGTATTTGGTTTTCTCCACATACAACACATCTCAATACAATAGCCTTGGCTTCTATAACAGGTAAAGTGTTTTCATCTGGACAGGGAATTCCTAAACTATTCTTTTCCAAACCAGGAGAAGAAATGACTCTACGACGCCTCGTTGCGACTAACCATCCTAATAAATCTTCCTCATCATCTTCTTCCTCTTCTTCCTCTTCTTCCTCTTCTTCGTCATCATCCTCTTCTTCATTATTATTTTCTTCGTTCCTATCCATTTTTTTATAAATATATGTCTATTTAAAACTTTTTATTGATTTATTAAAATGGAAAAACCTACTTTAACTGTTTGTGTCCTTGCAAAAAATGAAATATGTGCATTAACAATGGGCTGTCTCATTAACGCAAGTACAAATGCGGAAATATGTAAAGACTACAACTTTTGCCAACAATTTGCCATCGGACAAAGTGACTTACCTAAAGTCCGTTCCAGCCAACTATCCAATTGGTATGATACTTCTCGTCCTAAAGACCTCTTTATGTTTTTGGATGCAGACCAAACCTTTCTCCCTACCGACATTCTCACCTCCTTAAAACTTATCAAAACCTCAGATGTAGTCTGTGGTGCCTACGCCAAAAAAACCGGTGGAATGACGGTCCAACCCAAAAGCATCACTTCCTTCTACAGAAACAAAGAAGGTGAACTACGCTATGGGTCAACCGGCTTTATGCTTATAACATATGAAATTGCCCATAAACTAGCTTTAGAAATGGAAAAAATTAGAATAGGAATAGATTCGTCTGCTTTTCCCTTCTTTTTTGAACGTATAGTCGATGAAACGGAAACAAACGAGAAAAATCTTTGGCTCAGTGAAGACTACTCCTTCTGTTGGCTTGTCCGAAATAAGGGTGGAAGAGTGTATGGTTATATTTCCCCTTCGATTGGGCATATCGTTCCTATCGAAAAATATATCACGATGCCAACCTCTAAAAAATGGTCCAATGACAGTATCGTTTACTACTGTCACAAGACGTCTGAAAAATGGTCTGCAAAATCGCTTGGAAAAGGGATTGGAGGTAGTGAAACCGCGGTTATCAAACTATCTTCTTATTGGGCTAAATCTGGTTATGAAGTAACTGTATTCTGTAATTGTGATGAACCTGGTGTTTATGATGGGGTAGTTTACAAGCATTTTAACCAGTTTAATGTGATGGATGAGTATAATATCTTAGTTATTTGGAGAAGTTTACAACTTCTTCTTACGAATGATATATCGGCAAAAAAGAAATTCATTGACTTGCATGATATTGTGAAGGAAGATGAGTTGCATGAGTCTTTACCAGGTATGGTTGATGGGATTTTTGTTAAGAGTAGATATCATGCTAGTATGCTTCGTAATGTTCCGGAAGAAAAAATCATTGTAGTTCCGAATGGAGGGGCAGAAGAATATACATTTCTAAATACTAGGGATAAAAACTATCTTATCTATGCGTCGTCTTATGACAGAGGTCTTTTTTATATGCTAAAATGGGGTTGGCCAAGGATTAAGAAAGCCTGTCCAGATGCTTATCTTAAGATATTTTATGGGTGGAATGTGTTTGATACTATAGATGGAAACGATATAACTAAACAAAGGTTTAAGGCTATGATGAAAGCGTTAATGAGTCAAGATGGAGTGGAAGAGTGTGGTCGTATTTCTCAAATAAATTTGGCGAGAGAGAAGAGTAAAGCGAGTGTTCACTATTATGTTGGAGATTTCCAAGAAATAGATTGTATTTCTGTTCGAGAATCTGCTTATCTTGGTGCAATACCAGTTGTTTCTAGGGAAGCGCATGTTTTCAAGGAGAAAGAAGATTATTGTATTTTGGTAGATGGAGACCCGTGTATACAAGAAACGCAAGAAAGAGGGGCTGATGTCATTATAGAATTATTAAAAAATCCTCAGTTAATGGAAAAGCGAAGAAATTCTCTTCACGTTCCTAAAGAAAGTTGGCAACACGTTGCAAATAGATGGCTAGATGTTTTGAAAAAATAAATATATTCTAAATTTCCATGTTAAAATAACATGGAAAATATAAATAATTATTACACCAAATCTACGTTTGAGTTCCATCCAATTGAAAAGAGTTTATACAAACTCTTTATATGTCTGTTTTTGGATTTGCAAGGGTAGAGTTCTTGAGACTTTCCTAGTTTCCGATGAAAATTTCCCAGTTTGATGGCTCGAATTGCAATCCTGTCTAGAATTTCACCCAAATCAGCCCACTCGTCTTCATATTTGAGTGTTCCGTCAAACAAACAGAAGATACAATGTCCTCGAAACATTGTCTTTGTAGGATCTCTTTTCGGACAGTACTGACATATCTTTTCTTTGTGATGGCTGCACTTTGTGAAGGTTCCTCCGCAAACTTTGCATTCTTCTTCGTCTTCTTCGTTGTCTGAAACACAATGTGCATCATCTTTTGTCTTTTCTACATCAAAAGCGATTCGGAATTCTTCATCCTCGTAACATGCGTAACACCCACAATTAGGTTTGCCTGTATGTGGATCTTCTACCTCCTCTTCTTCATCCTCTTCATCCTCATCTTCTTTGTCTTTTTTCAACATCTTTTTCCTCTTCACACATGTGTTGTCCACTACCATATGACATCCACTCTCCTTGAGAAGATCACTCCATATCGATAGGGTCTTCTGTGTTTTTAGATCCGGTTCATCTAGCTCTTGCTCTTCTTCCAAAAGCTTTTCGTTTTCTACAGAATTGTCATTCATTTTCTAATTGTTTGTTTTTCTTTGAAAAAATCAATTTTGCATGTATTCCTTGTCAATCTATTAAAATATTTTTAATAGAATTTAAATCACAGATTAAATCCATGTATAAGGTCCAAAACCTTGTAACGTCTTTTCTTTTTTGTATGGTTCTACTTCGATTTCCAAACGTTTTCCATAAACTATCCAGAAAAATTCGCCATGTCCATACACCTTAAACTTTCCTTCCTTAACTCTACTTGCGGAAAAAACTTTTTCAGTTCTTCCTATCGGCGTTATATGAACTGTGAAATCCTTTGCTATAAGTTGTGCATACTCTGGAAGACTTATTTCTACCTCTTCCCCTTTTATCTCACCTTCTCCTCTGTAGTAAACACCCGCTTCTGGACCTTCCAAACAAGCATGAACAAGATACTTATCTTCGTGATTTGGATGTTGTATTACAAACGTTTTACCTGTACTGTACAATATCTCTTTTGTAACGGTATTGTATATTAGCGGACTTGCTGTTCCAGAGGTTGAAGTTATTGGGTCTACAAAAAATCCTGAGTTAGCCGGGCTTAAACCAGTTCCTGTCGCTGCGATAGCAATAGAATAAGCTGCCTGACCTGTATAACCAGCTAGATATCCTAATGCAACAGAAGAAGTACCTTGACCGGTATATCCTGCCTGATACCCTATGGCAACTGCATTTAGCTTTTGTGAAGCGTCTCCAGCCTGATAGCCAATAGCTATACAAGAATCACCTTGAGTATTTTGTCCGGCTTGATAACCAATAGCTACTGCATTTTGACCTTGATTTGTTTGTCCAGCTTGAAATCCCATAGCAACTGTATAAGTACCTTGACCGGATTGGCCTGCTTGATACCCAATGGCTACTGCATTTTGACCTTGTGATTCAGAACCAGCTTGATACCCAATGGCTACAGAAGCAGTTCCTTGAGTGCTTCTACCAGCTTGATAACCTATAGCAACTGTGTATTGTCGTTGAGTTTGAAACGCGGTCTGATATCCAATGCCTATAGCATTAGAATTTTGATTAAACTGACCAGATTCACTTCCTATGCAAATACTATTACTACCTGATGTCCATCCAGCTCTCTCTCCAATGGCAATGGTATTACCACCTTGTAGTGTTAATCCTGCCTGATAACCAATAGCTATAGTATTAGTACTTTGACCACAACATCCAGCTTGATACCCTAATGCAATTGAATAATTACCTTGGGTACGTTGCCCAGCCTGATAACCAATGGCTATGCATCCAGAACCTTGGACTGTTTGTCCAGCCTGATAACCAATGGCTGTAGAATATTGCCCTTGTGTGTTTTGACCAGCCTGATAACCTAAAGCTACAGAGTATTGATTTTGGTTTGTTTGACCGGCTCCATATCCCATAGCTACACTATAAGTACCTTGTCCCGAAAATCCAGCTTGATAACCAATCGCTATGCTACCGGACTGCTGAGACCCATTTGCGGCTTGGTAACCAATAGCAACACTACCAATCCCTTGAAGTGTTTGACCTGCTTGATTTCCGATAGCTATAGCTAATGCACCTTGATTTGTAAATCCAGCAGAATTGCCTATAGCAACTGCATTAGCCCCTTGATTACTTCTACCGGCTGCTTGACCTATACCTACCGCGGAACTTCCTTGAGCTATCAATCCAGCTTGACTACCGATTGCGACTGCGTTTGAGGACTGATTGCTTTGACCAGCATTATTACCTATAGCAACTGCTGGACTACCTTGATTTAATTGACCAGCTAAATTTCCTATAGCAACTGAATTATTGCCTTGTGAAGTATAACCTGCCTGAATTCCGATAGCTACAGATTGGTTACCTTGACCAGACCATCCAGCCTGATGACCAATTGCTACACTACCTGACTGCTGAGACCCATTTCCGGCTTGGTAACCAATAGCAACACTACCACTCCCTTGAAGTGTTTGACCTGCTTGATTTCCGATAGCTATAGCTGATGCACCTTGATTAGTCTGTCCTGCTGTATTTCCTATAGCTACAGCTGATGCACCTTGATTTGATACCCCAGCTTGATTACCAATAGCTATCGCGGATGCACCTTGATTTGATACCCCAGCTTGATTACCAATAGCTATGGCTGCGTTACCTTGATTACCATCACCAGCCCTATAACCAAGTGCTACCGATTGTGAACCTTGGCTAAAACGTCCTGATCCAGATCCTATAGCTACTGATTGGGTACTTTGATTTGTTAGACCTGCTAGATTTCCTATAGCTACAGATTGACCTTTTTGCAAATAATTACCAGCCTGATATCCTATGGCTACAGATAATTCAGCTTGATTTGTATATCCAGCTTGGTATCCCATTGCAATGCTAGAAGTTGATTGATTTGTATAACCAGCTTGGAAACCCATTGCTACAGAATAAGTTCCTTGACTATTCAATCCAGCCTGATATCCGATAGCTACAGCACCAAGCCCTTGAGTGTTTTGTCCAGCCTGATAACCAATGGCTGTAGAATATTGATTTTGGTTTGTTTGACCGGCTCCATATCCCATAGCTACACTATAAGTACCTTGTCCCGAAAATCCAGCTTGATAACCAATCGCTATGCTACCGGACTGCTGAGACCCATTTCCGGCTTGGTAACCAATAGCAACACTACCACTCCCTTGTGTACCTTGACCAGCCTGATAGCCTAAAGCTATGGAATATTGACCTTGATTTGTTTCACCTGCGCTAGTTCCTAATGTTATATTATCTGAACCGACTGTCCAAGCTTTAGGAAAAACTTGACTGTTCCAATAGATATAATTTCCCCAAGAAGTTCCAGATATACTTATCGCACCAGATGGACCAGTAACACCTGTAGGACCTGTAGAACCAAAACCTGTAGGACCTGTAGAACCAAAACCTGTAGGACCTGTTGAACCAATATCACCTGTAGGACCTGTCGTGCCAATATCACCTGTAGGACCTGTTGAACCAAAACCTGTAGGACCTGTCGAACCAATATCACCAGTAGGACCTGTCGAACCAATATCACCAGTAGGACCTGTATATCCTGTATGTCCGGTAGAACCAAAACCAGTAGGACCTGTCGTGCCAATATCACCCGTAGGACCAGTAGAACCAGTAAATCCAGTAGGGCCAGTGTAACCAGGACCAGTAGGACCGGTAAATCCTGTAGAACCAGTAGGGCCAGTGTAACCAGGGCCGGTAGGACCGGTAAATCCTGTAGAACCAGTAGGGCCAGTGTAACCAGGGCCGGTAGGACCAGTAGGGCCAACGACGCTAAATGTAGTGTGCATATGAGAATATGTATTAGAGCTTTGGAAATATATTTCAGCTGTATGAGAACTGGAGTTTCTGTTTCTTGAAGTTAACACTACTTGTAGCATATCGTAATTTGTTAGAGAAATAACAGTTGCAATGTAAAGATTAAGAGTGAGTATTTGCGAAGTTGTATGATCATAAAGGTATACAATATCCGAACCATTTGCGACAAGATTGACATATTGTCCATCACTTATCCTTCTTCCTAAAAGGTAGAATCGTAATCCTATATTATCTACATCATTATTTGCATCAGCTTTGGCATATATGTTCATTTCCATTATACCAGGTGGAATGTAATCGTAGCCTAGATTTAAACTTGATTTATATATAGCAAATTGTGTCACTGGAACATCAACAGTGGCAGAAGCCGGTGTTGTAACTGTAATTGTTTCTTGTGCTAATGCTAAATTTGGAGATAATTTCAATGCGCTTACACTACTGTCAGGAGGATTTGGAGGTGTGGTTGGAGTTCCGCCATTAGGATTGTAAGTTACATTTGTAGGATTTTGCATAAGTTGACCTGTAATGGTTTGAAGTTGAGCTGTGGTAAGGATAGGTCCAGTTGGTGAAATATTTTCATTGTAATTCATATACAAAATTAAGCCACCAGATACTCCATTATTACCTTGTATTCCTGTAGGACCGGTAGCTCCTGTAACACCAGTAGATCCTACATTTCCAGTAGAGCCAGTAGGACCTGTAGTACCAGTAACACCTGTTGCTCCAATGGAGCCAGTAGGACCAGTAACACCTGTTGCTCCAGTTGATCCAATATCTCCAGTAGGTCCAGTTGATCCAATATCTCCAGTAGGTCCAGTTGATCCAATATCTCCAGTAGGTCCAGTTGAACCAATATCTCCAGTAGGACCAGTAGGACCAGTAACACCTGTTGCTCCAGTAGGTCCAGTAGGTCCAGTAGGTCCAGTTGAACCAATATCTCCAGTAGGTCCAGTAGCACCTGTGTAAGCAGGACCAGTAGCACCTGTGTAAGCAGGACCGGTAGGACCTGTGTAAGCAGGGCCAGTAGGGCCTGTAAATCCAGTAGAACCAAATCCGGTAGGACCAGTAGGACCATCTAGACCATCTAATCCAGCGGGGCCAGTAGAGCCAGTAAAACCAGTAGAACCAAAGCCAGTAGGGCCGGTAGGGCCATCTAAACCATCCAAGCCGGTAGGGCCAGTGACACCGGTCATACCAGTAGAACCAAAGCCGGTAGGGCCGGTGACACCAGTAGTTCCTTGTATACCGGCAGGTCCGATGGGTCCGGTGGGTCCAGTGTGGCCGGTATAGCCGATGTTATCAATAAGATCTTTAGTTAAACCTACGCGTTCAATCTCGATGAGATTTATTGCAAAGGGTTGTGACATGTATGACATTTTTATTTGTTATGAGATTAAAAGGAATATGTTATGATTATAAATGAGAAAAAGAAATAGGGATAGGGAATTTTCTAGGATAAAGAAAAAGGTTTGTGAGACAGAGCCTGATATAAGTGAGATGTTATCATCGGGAATTTTGGATGAGGATAAAGTTGAACTTTTTCAGTTGTTTGAAATATACAAACGTGAAGATAATTTTTCTCTTTACAAGTTAGAGTTGAAGAAAAGGATAACGGATAAATACAAAGACGCAAAGATAAAGTATAAAAAACATCAAGAATATACAGAAGAACAGCATGAAAAATTTAAAAAAGAGGTTGAAATGTTAGAAAAGTATTCAGATAACGATGAAATGAAATACGAGATTTTAAATCTGGAAACAAGTCATGTAAACAAAAGGGTTATTTACAACGAGTATAAGAGGTTGAATAATATGTCTTTGATGGACGAAGAGATACCGAAGGTTAAGAATTGGTTGAAATGGTCTTTGTCTATTCCACATGATCGTATGAAGAAAACTGAATATGAAAAGTCTGAATTAAAGAATATTTTAAAACAAGTTTCAGAAAAGATGGATAAGGAGTTATATGGTATGAAAAAGGTAAAAGAGCAGATACTTCTTTTCTTAAATTCTCGCATACTTAATCCTAATATGAAAAAGTGTTCTTTGGGATTATTAGGGCCACCGGGATGTGGAAAGACGAGTATTGTTAGGTTATTGGCTGATGTGTTAAATTTTCCCTTGGAGCAGATATCGTTGGGAGGTACGCAGTCTGTTGAATTTTTGAAGGGGCATCAGTATACGTATATTGGGTCTGAGCCGGGAGAGATAGTAAAGTGTTTATCTAGGATGGGTGTGAAGAATGGTATTTTATTTTTTGATGAGTATGATAAGATAAGTGAGAATAAGGATGTGTGTTCGGCGCTTTTGCATATAACGGATAGTTCCCAGAATAGTAGATTTCAGGATAATTTTCTTAGTGGTATAACGATAGATCTTTCGCATCTTTGGTTTTTTTATTCCATGAATAGAAAGCCTGCTGATGAAGCGTTAAATGACCGAATTTTTTATGTGACGATAGAAGGGTATACGCAAAGGGATAAATTCTTTATTGTTAGGGATTATTTGCTGAAGAAAGCGTGTAGAAATATAGGGTGGGGAGAGGATAGTTTTAAGATGTCGGACGAAGCGATAAAGTATCTTATCGAAAAGGTGTCATCGGACTCGAAAGGTATAAGAAGTCTTGAACATGCAATAACGGTGATAATGAATAAGATTAATTTTCTGTATAATCATCAGGATAAAAAGGGGCGAATAGATGATTTCGATGCGACGTTTAGTCTAGGAAAAAGGATTTCTTTGCCTTTTCGGTTAGAAAGGGCTAGTGTAGATGTGTTAATATCATTTTAAGGATTGTGAAAGATAATAAAATAATGAAGCGAAAGAGTCAATACAGAGATATTGATATATCAGAAGAGTTTCTTTCCGAATGTGAAGAGAAGTTTTATTCTGAGCCGGCAAATATAATAGCAAAGAATGCGATTAATTCTGTTGGGTCTATGTTTAGCACGATTAATTCTAAGCGTGTGAATGAGATATCGCATATATTTTTGAATTCGGTGAAGAGGAAGAATTTGCGTTCTACAAATCAGGGTGCATCGGGACGTTGTTGGATGTTTGCGGCTTTGAATACGTTTCGGCATCTTATTATCAATGCGTTAGATTTGGATAACTTTGAGTTCTCGGAAGTTTATCTATTTTTCTGGGATAAGCTTGAGCGTTCTAATTCCTATCTTAAGTGGTTTATCGAGCACCCTGAAGAAAAGCCTGGTAGTCGCGCTCACGAATATATGATAACTGATTATATGTCGGATGGTGGCTGGTGGAATACGTTTGCTAATTTAGTTAACAAGTATGGGATTGTTCCACAATCAGCCATGAAAGAAACATACCAGAGTGATGATTCAGATGAGATGAATAAGATAATTAAGGAAAGGTTAGATAGTACTGTAAATTATCTGTTTTATAATAGGGAAAGGATGACGTCTGAAGAGATTGAAAGTCTTCGTAAGACGACGGTGAGTAAGATTTATGAGATATTGGTAAAGTTTTTGGGGGAGCCTCCAAAGAAGTTTGAGTGGCATTTTTCTCATAATGACGAGGAGTCGTGTGGAATAGTGACAAAGTTGACTCCGAAAACGTTTTTAGAGATGGTTTCACCGGGTGTAGATATGAATGGTGATTTTGTGACGTTGGCGCATATTCCAATGACGAATTTAAGGTATTATCAAAACTATAATATCAGTATGACAAATAATGTGTCAGAGGGGGAGACATTTAGGTTTTGCAATGTACCGGTGGATGAGTTGGTTAAGTATGCGTTAAAGTCTATTTCTAGTGGGTTTGCAGTATGGTTTTCTGGGGATGTCCGAAAGTCGTTTAATTGGTTTCATTCTTCGTTAGATGATAAGCTTGATGATAGTGCGCTTGTATTTGGTGAGACAGAGAAGTTTGAAAAGGGTGATAGGATTATGATGCGTAATGTTCAGGGGAATCATGCGATGTTATTGACGGGATATAATTTAGATGAGAAGGGAAATCCGGTCAGTTGGCAGGTGGAGAATTCTTGGGGGTATTATGATAATGAAATACCTGGCTTGGATGGATTTTTAAGGATGAGTCATAGTTGGTTTAAGAAGTATGTGATTGATATTGTAGTTCATAAGGATTTTCTTTCTCGAACAATGAGGAAGAAAATAAGTCAGAAGCCTATTGATTTAGATCCGTGGGATTGTATGGCACCGGCGACTCGTGTAGGTGTGTATAATCCTCCAAAGGGTTATTTAGAGACTTTGAGTAAGAGGGCGAAGCTTAAGGTTTAGTTAGGGATTCGATTTCTGTGATAAGAGATTGTAAGTTGTCGCATAGTTTATGGGGGCATTCTGTGTAATATTTTTGATATAGTCGGTCGACTATCTCAAGATTGTTTTTGATTTTGTCTGGGTAGCTAAATAGAGATGAGGTGTAGATATCTTGGGCGCATTTTCGGTTTAGTTCTCTGCTTTTTAGGAAGTATTGGAAAACGGTAGTGGGGCAGTGTTTATAGGAGTAGAGAAGGATGTAGTCAATATTTTTTTCATTTTCGAGTTGTTTTAGGCGTTTTGTGGTTAGATTCAGGTAATCCATTTTTTATTTTAATATTTTGTTTTTAGAATGAAAAAGAGTAGAAAAAGACCAGATAATGACCAGAACGATAATGTAGGGTTATCTTCATCTTTTTCATCTTCATTTAGATATAAATCTAAATAATCTGTAACGTGGTTCATTTTGTAATTATTTAGATTTTAAAAAATCTAAATATAATTTAGTCTAGTCTTGTTTGCCAATTTTTTTCTGCAATTTCTGGGGAGATGTTATCGAATAGTCTTTGTATGATAGCGGTGAGTTCTTTGTTGTCGTCTTTTTCTTGGAAAAAGTTTCGTTTGGCGATGGGATCGTCTCGTGTAAAGTTAAACTTATCTATTTTAGTGGGTGGGATGGTAGAATATTTTAGGATAATTTTTCGTAGAGTGTCGCAGAATGTTTTAGGTCTAGAAAGGGTAAGAATGTTTAGGAGTAGTTGTTCGCAGTCTTGGTGGGCAGCGGGAGATTTCGTTGTGTAATCTTCTCGGTAAATGTTATCGTTAAACATATCGAAATAGATTTTGCGAAACATGGAGATAGAGTAGTTTTTAATTTGTTCAGAAAGTTGTTTACTAAAATCGTCTAATCTACATTCCATTTTCCAGCATCTTTTTCCGTCGGTTTCAATCTTTTCTAGAATATAGAAACTGTAAGGGTCTTCAGAAGATGATTTTTCTAGTTGTAGATAAACAACGTTAGAAAAGCCGAAAGGGTTTACGATGACTCTTTTAAGGATGTCTTTTAGGGTGTAGATGCATAAACTGTAATTACATATTTTTTGAACCGAGTCAGAGATTGAAAAGGGGACGTAGCGAGTGGGGTGGTCACTGTTTACTTTCATGCAGATTTTGAGGCGTTGGATGTCGTCTGGTTCTAGTTCTGAGTTGTAGTAGGAGTTGTAGTAAATAAGTCTTTGGTCTAATGCGGATAGGGAAAGTAATACGGTGGAGGATATTTTTTTCATATCGTATTTTTTCTTTGTAAAGATATCTTCGAGTCGGCTGACGTGGGTTTTGATGAGATTTGTGTATTCATTAAGGTTTAATTTTCCTAAAAGTTTGTTTCGTAGTTCTTTCATGTTGATAAGAAACTTTTTGTAGATTCTGTTCTTTACAACGTCTTCAAAGAGGATTTCGATCGAGTCGGTAGTTTCTTTGTAGGAAACATCCATGTTATTTTCCTGAACGATTTCTTCAAAGGCTTCTTCGGTTTCTCGAATTTTTTGTTCTTGTTCTTCTGGTTTTTCTTCAGTGAGTTCGACTTGATTTTTTACGGTGCGAAAGTTTTTTCCGGGAAGATTTTGAGTGGTCTTTTTCTTTACAGTGATATTGTATTCTTGTTTATTTTCTTGTTTGTTTTCATCGAGATAGTCTTTTACTATGACGGGGATATTTCCGTTGGGGAAATTAGTTAGTATGATGTTATCTTCTTCTTCTTTGTAGATGTCTCCTAATTTTATCTCTGTGTTTGTAGAGATTATTTGGGAGAAGAGATGTGTTTTAAAACGTTCTATCTGTAGAGCTAGTTTAAGTTTGTAAATGGCGTCATCGCGTTTTTGGATGACATTTTCTAGGTCTTGTATTTTTTTGAGTAGTGATTTATTTTCTTCTTCAAGAAAGATGACTTGTGATGAAATGGAGGTCATTTTTTCTTTTTTGTAAATAATTATTAAACTTCATTTTTAAATATCTTTGGATTTAAAGATATTTTCTCTACAGAAAAATGTCTGTAAATAAGTTTAAACCTTTACATATAAACACAGAATCTGAAACAGCTCCATCTACACCTATTCAAACCAATCGTTCTACGAGAAGTTATAGTATTACAAATATACCTAAAAATATAGAAGGTAATACCGTTCTTTACAATGGTGAAGTTGTTAAGAAAACGGATAAGATAATTTCTGCGATGGGTTCGTTAGAAGAATTATCGGCTTATATTGGTGTGATTAAGACAGAGCATTTAAATACCAATAGTGACCAGAAATTTGATATTGATAGTTCTGCGAAGCTTTTCCTGTATGCTCGTTTAACTAAAATACAAGAGGCTTTGATTGATATATGTGCGTCTTTAGGGACATCTAGAAAAATCACAGCGCGATATGAATTTACGCGTTTTTCGTGTGGTCAGCAGAGAATAGGAGACTTGAGGCATGAGTTAGAGCTTATGACGGATGTGGATTTTGGAAGTCTTAAAAATTCTATGAAAGAGAGGCCGTTGCAGATTATTTCTGGAACGACTATTTTAGAGTCTCGTTTACTGTATGCAAGGGCGTTGTGTAGAAGAGCGGAGAGACAGGTGAGTGGAGCGAAGAATTTGCAAGTTGGTGTTTCGGGGGAAGATGTGTGTTTGACGTATTTGAATGTGCTTGGAGATTATTTGTTGGGGTTGTCTGTGCATGTTTTGCATATGCAGTCGAAAGAGCCGATGAAAAAACTTTTTAAAACAAACCAAAAAAATATACTTAATTTAAAATAACAGAAACAATAGAAAAATGAACGAAGATACTGTTCTTATTGGGTTTAAGGCTATTTGTAATTTTATTAATGATTTGGAGTCTGTCTATGGCAATAAGCATAAGCCTTTACGACTTTACAAGCGTTTGGTAAATCATACCCAGATATCTCATGATAATATTATTCGTAAGCATATTGGTCTTTTTAATCAGTTTTGTGTAGCTAATCAAGAGGCGTTATCGGAGCAGAAACGTGAGAAGTTGGTGCAGACGCGTGTAGAGTATTCTGAGCGTGTGTATGTTGATATAGGTTTTATTTTGGGAATGGCAGATGCAGAGACGGCTCCGGTTATTTGGAAGCATTTGTTAACGATTAGTGCGATTGTGGATCCGACGGGAAGGGCTAAGGAGATTTTGAAAAAGTCTGTGCAGGAGGGAAAGAGTGGTAAGGAGGAGACTGATTTTCTGACTAATATTATTTCCAAGGTAGAAAAGAATGTGAAGCCGAATTCGAATCCGATGGAGGCGGTAACTTCTATAATGCAGTCGGGTCTTTTTACCGAGATGATGTCTGATATGAATTCTAAGAAGTTTGATTTAGGTAAATTGCTTGGTGCTGTTCAGGGAATGGTATCGACGCTTGGAAATCAGGTTGGTGATGATCCGGAGGCTAAGCAGGCGATGGGTATGTTAAATAATGTGACTTCTATGATGGGTAATATGGGTAGTGGCGGAGCGCCTCCGGATATGTCTGGTATGATGCAGATGATGACAACGATGATGAGTGGGATGAAAATGCCTGGGCCTCAAGTAGAAGATGTGAGTGAGAAGGTGATTGAAAACGAGAAAAAATAAAATTGAAATAAATATAAAATAAGTTTAAAGATAAAAGGATATTAGAGTGTAAGAGCACCCAATCTGAAAAAGATTGGGTGCCTTCTAGCGGTCTAGTCTCGGCTCTTATAAGGCTGGGTGGAGGGTTCGACTCCCTCAAGGCACATTTTTAGCCTGTGTAGCTCAACCGGTAGAGCGTTCGGCTTTTAACCGAAAGGCTGCAGGTTCAATTCCTGCCACAGGTATGCGTGTATTGCGCTAAATCTAAAAAGATTTAGCGCCTTCTAGCGGTCTAGTCTCGGCTCTTATAAGGCTGGGTGGAGGGTTCGACTCCCTCAAGGCGCAGCTAATACTTAGAAAGTATTAGCACGAGTTCCCGAGTGGTCAAAGGGGGTTGAGTCAAGTTCAACTGCGTTAGCTTCGTAGGTTCAAATCCTACCTCGTGTAATTTTTTTATAAATTGAAATTATTTACGTATTTTCAGTTTATTTTTAAATGTCTACTAAAACATTTAAAATTTCTAGTACTCAGCTATCTGAGTTGAAAAAAATTATTCCAAAGGATAATGTTTTTCACACAGTCGTTATTTCCGACCAGAACAAGCGTATTTCTGTGAAAAATAAAAATGGTAAATTGTATACTCGAAAAGTTATTGTGAGTGAGCTTAATGAGCTTACTCATGCTGAGATTAATTCACTTATGATTTCCTCTAAACAGAAGATTCATAGTTATACTATAGAATTTCTTAAAAATCTCTGTCCTGATTTTCCAGAACTTCGGTATCTGATAGATGCAGATATGATAGAAAACTTTACAGTTGAAGTAGGGGAAATGGTTCCGCAAGGAACTCCGCAAGGGGCTACGCAAGGGGCTACGCAAGGGGCTACGCAAGGGGCTACGAGGTTAGCACGTGTAGAAGAAAAGATTTCAGATGAACAACAAGAAAAAACAAAAAGTAAGAATAAGAAACTTTGGATTCCAAATATTAAAAAGAGTCGGTTAATCAAAGGATTTATGCAGTCTAAAAAGACTTGGGCGATTGTCTCAATGTCTTTATACTACTATCTCGTTTACAAGATGCCGGTATTTATAATTATCGAGAATAAGATTAATGCATGTGATCAGATGATTAATCGTGTAAAGGAAGTTTTTTCTAATTACATGAAGAGTTCTGACTTTCAAAATGTTGTACAGATCTTGGATATCAAACGTGGAAAAAAATCGACAGATGAAGAAGTAAAAAATGCGATGGATGGCAAACATCCAAAGATCTTTATCTCTATGAGAAGTGAATATGATTTACACCCTGTAAATCAAATTATAGAGAGCTCAGAATTAAAACGCTTTGTTGTCATCATCGACGAATCAGACGCAAACGATACTCTTTCCGATTCTTCGGCTCAAGAAGAACTAACAAAACTGAAGGAAATGGCATCACTTATCTGGAGCGTAACAGCGACAGCTTTAACAACTCTTCTAAAGGAAGATATTGAAGCTGGAAATGTATTTACTATGCGTAGACCTGAAGGATACAAAGATTTGCCCACTTTCAATATGATTAAACTAAGTAAAGAAGCGAAATATTGTGATGGAGTGAATGATGATCCTTTTGAAAAAGACGCTAATCTCAGAAAATATATCAAGGATTTTTCAAAGACAAAAATCTTTAAAGTTTCTTTTTGGGGAGAACAGGTACATCCAGTTATATCATTAGTAAGAATTGGCACTACTATCGAACCACAGCTAAAAGTAGCAAGGTATATTCAAGAAAGGTACAATGACCGTATAACTACAATTACCTATAATGGGACTGGATATGGTACTACAATAAGGGGTAAAAATCTTCCCCAAACTGCTATTAAATCGAATATAAACTCAACTTATAACGAGGGAGTACATACATTTTCAGATGTCCAGATTGGTGATGTTATCTGTTATCTACAGGAGAATGGAGGTGTAGAAAAGTTCCCTCGTGTAGTCATTTTAGCGGGAAAAATGGCTGATAGAGGTATTACATTTGGAAGTTCAAATTACTCTAAATGTATGGAGATGAAATGTCTACCTTGGCATCTGACAGAGATGTATTATTTAGTATCAGACACAACAGATCAGCGTAATCTTTTACAAACTCCTGGAAGACTATGCGGTGTGTATATGGATAATATTCCCTTGACTTTGTATAGTAATGCATGTGAAGATATAATCAAAGCATATCATATGCAAGAAGAACTTATTTCACGAGCGAGAAAATTATCTACCTCTCTTTACATGAGAGAGTTGATTCAGAATGTTCCAATTAGCAAAGAAAAGTGTCCAAAACGAAGAATAACGCCTATTAATATTTCTTGTCGTTTAAAGAAAGTAAAAGATGATAAACAATACGGTGGATGGGATTGGGAAAAAGAAGGAAGAACTGGGGTTGTAACTTCTTCTTCGTTTGGCAAGGGAAAACGACCGGAGGCGGAACATAAGGTCTTGTCTGAAGATGAAATTCGTCAGATTAGGGAAGAGAAGAGAGAAGAGGATGTAGGAACATACAAGAAATCAGGTAATAACTGGAGGAAGATTCTGTTTGAAAAACTTCCGGAAAATGATAAGAAACTTTACCGTCAGTTTGTAAATGTGTTTACAGATGAAAAGAAGGGTATTGGGCTTGGAAAGAAATGTGAAAAGAGCACTGTTATTAAGATGTTTGATCGTGAAAATCTCGCGCTTATCTTAAACAAGACATGGCACTGGCATTGTGATAAATCGAACTATTGGAAAGATGCAGATGAAACAGATGAAGGACTTCTTTTCTGTTTAGAAAAGAATACGTGGAATATCAGAGTAAATTAAATTTGTTTAACGTTTTTTAAAGTTTTTTTAGAAATATTTTTGTATATGCTATTATGTATATATAAATTATCATTATATTTCTTTGCTTTTGTTTGGTTAATTATAACATGTGATTTTGCACTCCATATTTTTTTAAAGTCTTTAGGGGCTTTCCATTCAGAAATAAAAACAATATTATTTCTGCTCCATTTTCTCATCGTTTCCCAGAATTTATCGTGGTCAAAATTTTGGAAAAAAGAATGTTTGTTCAAGCCTAACTTATTACCTTTGTAAGGGGGATCGCAATAGATTAACATTCCAGATGGATTTACGTCTTCGTAAGAAGAGTGTTGAAATTTTACATTTTTTATATAGGGTAAAATATCCGTTATACCTCTGTAACCTTCTGCCATAAAATCTTTATTTTTTGCGTAATCTAATCTGTATGCGTGAAAAAATATTCCTCCCCAAGAAGCGACAACACCTATATATCCTCGTTCGGCACTGTGAGTCTTGCTTTCTTTGAGTTTTTCGTATTTTTGTCGACTGCATTTTTTAGGTGGTAGCCATCCTTTTTGCAAAGCTTTCCACATAAGTATAAGGTCTTTATTTACATCAAATGAATATAACTTTTTATCATTATCTTTTCCAAAGTGTTTTATCACACCTCCCATACCAACAAATGGTTCTAAGTAGTCTAGATTTAATTCCAAGTCATTTTCTACTTCTACAATGACATTATGAATTCGTTTGCCTATTCTTTTTTTCCCACCTTGGTAAGTTGTCATTTATTGTGACAATTTTTAAATTGTAGTAATATATATTTTATTACATGTGTTACTACTGAGTTTCCTAGGCAGTCGTATTTTTTTTGTCTAGATTTAAGAATTTTAGTATAATCTTCTGGAAATCCAAATAGTTTTTCTATTTCAGAGATTTCGAATAGTCTGATTATAAATGGAGTTTTTCTTCTGTCAACAAGAACATTATGGTTACCAAAACTAGCAGTTACAGGTCGGCAATTTCCTATTGGATAATTATAATATTTTATTTTCTTATCTGTTGTATCAGAATGAAAGGAACATTGCCATCTTGATCTAGAATTTTCGTCATGTTTTATTTCTTCAAAATCTATACCATTATAAAGTATACGAAATGGATATTTTTTAGATGAAGGTATTGTTCTATTTAAACATTCTATATATTTCTGAGAAATTTGAGATGTTTTTTCTATAGGAATTAGTACATCTCTCCAGACTTGTATTCTATCGATCGGATGTGTTATAGGAAATGTAGTCCAATATAGTCTTTTTCTTGTTTGAACTCCAAAATCAGCTGAATTTATTTTAGTCATGAAAACAGGCCTTCCAATAGTCTCTAATTCTTTAGTTATCATAGCTCTATTTTCCTTTGTCATGCTAGCGTTATTTTCGATAATAAAATTTATATTTGGATTTTTTTTATATAGATATTTTATTATTCTAAGCATATCGTAAAAAAGCTTGGAACTTTTTCCTTTTAATCCTCTATTATCACCTTTAATGTGCGCTAAGCTACTTAGATTTGTACAGGGAAATCCACCGACTATTAAATCACATTTTCCCAAGTTAGTAATGTCTTCTTCTGTTATTTTTGTAATATCACCTAGATTTTTATGTTCTGGAAAGTGTGTTTTATAAACTTCTATAGCATGTGGTTTGATCTCTGAATAGGCTAAACAAATAGCATTTCTATCTATGCTGTGAATGGCGTATTCAAACCCTCCAATTCCAGAAAAAAGACTAATATATTTCATTTAGAAAAATAAGAATTATTATTTTAAATGAACAAGATTTTTGAACCCGAGAAAAAACGTAAGAATTATGATTTGTTTTACCAAGACAGAGAAGTTTTTCCAGATACGTTACGAACGTTTGTAAAAAAATGGTATGATATGTATGACTATGAAGAATTTGTAAATACTTTTCGAGGTAAGTATATAGGGAAAGATATGAGACATCCACTCTGGATAGCTCATATCCAGCGTCTTTTAAATACTACTATGGTTTATCCGGATGGATATACTGTGAAAGTAAAGCATCTACCTTTTCAGGAAATATTACGTGTAATTGACTATGCTGGTTATGAAATAGGTATGGCATCTTACGGGCATGGTAATGATACATTGTTAGGAATTTTTAAAAAGTATGGTAAAGAAGACTGGTTAATTTAAAAATTGAAATAATATAATATTATTCATAATATTATAAAATGTCGTTGAAAACCATCTCGATGAAAAATATCCGTTCTTTATACGCTCAGAAAGGTCATCTTTTCTACCGAGATAGATTAACCTTTTCTCAGCATTCAGCTCAATCTTTCTACTATGTAAAAAATTTCCAGAACCATTTTCTTCATAACAAAGAACACAGTCTGTTACTTTTAGCATCCACCTTCCATAACATCGGAAAAATGATTGACAAAAACTCTAATAGCCGCTTTTCCTCTGGTTTTCTACACATAAAAAGTTTCCCCTTACCTGTCTGCCAAACTGTATATCTAACAGATATGGCTAAACGCTATCTTATCACCGAAGATAAAAACTTACTCATTAAAAGCCCTTACATTCACAGGGAATTAGTCAACTTAGGATGGACCTTAAACCAAGGAGAAATTAGCCATTTTAAAATGGAGAAATATTATCCAATCTCTCTACGTGTAGCCGAAAACGATATCTGTGGACTCAAAAACAAAATTCACGATTTAACAGATGCTAACTGGTTAGAATTAGAAGCAGCGGTAGAAAATGTATTTCAAAGTTAATTTAAAAAAATATTTTCTATATATTGAAGCGAATACAATACTTGTATTCGCCTCTGTGGTCCAGTAGATAAGACATCCGCCTTCTAAGCGGGAAACCCGAGTGCGATTCTCGGCAGAGGTATTTTTAATGCATTTACACATTAAAAATTTATGATACCATTTCCGCTTTTATAGCCGGGTGAGAAACATAATTTTCTATATTTATATCTGAAAACTCTAAGTTCTCTAATTCTTCCAATGTTTTAATATCCTTTAGTATCAACTTTGGAAAAGAATAGGGAGTTCTCTTAATCTGCTCAGATGCTACAGAATAATGACTTTCATATATATGCACATCTCCTAAATTCATATGTAAATACCTAGGAGAAAGATTTGTAACTTTAGCGATCAAAGAAAGTAACAACGCCGAAGAAGCTATATTAAAAGGCGTTCCTAAAAATGTATCCTGAGACCTATTATAACAAGACATATCTAGATGCCCCTCAGACACGTAAAATTGTAACACTATAGAATGACAAGGATAAAGAACACCTTCTAGAGCTTGCTCTGGATTGAAATCGGTCATTATAATACGTCTCGAAAAAGGATCTTTAATAATAGTCTCTATAACATTTTTAAGTTGATCAACACCTTCCGTAATAGGTTTTCCAGTCATTTCATCATATTTGGCGTTAAAATAGCGCCATTGATAACCGTAAAGAGGACCCATAATTCCTTCCCTTCGTTCCTTCATTCCTAATTTATCTAAAAAGTCTCTAGAGGTATTTCCTTTCCAGATATTTACACCTTTCTCTTCAAGAATCTTAGAATCAGTTTCCCCCCGTAAGAAAAATAAAAGTTCCTCTACAATACCTCGGAAAAACATCTTTTTCGTTGTTAAGAGAGGAAAGCCTTCTCGGAGGTCGAATTTCATCGTTTTACCGAATAAAGATTTTGTTTGACCGTTTCGTGTTTCTCGAACCGTACCAACGGATAGTATTTCTTGTAAAATTTTTAGATATTGTTTTTCTTGCGTGTTTTCCGTTTTTTGTAAAACTTCGTAAGTAAATGTATCAAAGTACGTTTTTACACCTTTCCACTGAGGTGTTAAATATTCTTTGATATCGAAGTAAGTATCGCAAGGGCTATTATCTGGTATATGGGAAATGTGAATTTTATCTATCTCATTTTTATTGTATAACAGGGCTGTTTTATACGTTTCGGCACCTCCAGCTACAAATACCTTCTTTTCAGGATAGAAATATTTGGCAAAATCTAAAGCCATCTTAATAGTTGTAAATGTTTTGAAACATTTTTTCGTGTTAGATATTGTCAGTACAAGTCGGTTAGGTAATTCTAGAAGAGTTTCTGCTGTTTTTCGCCCGACGATAAGGATAGAGTTTTCTGTAAGTTGTCTAAAATGGGAGAGATCTGCTGGGCATCTCCAAGGTAGTTTACCGTTTATTCCAATCCCATTTTCAGGATTTACGGCAATTATAATATCAAACATTTTAAAGTTAAGTTTGACTTTATAAATTGAAAATAAAAAGTTTTCCTATTCTTTTTTAAATTCTCACATGAGTAAGGTAGAAGAAGATTGTGTTATTTGTTATGAAAAGTTAGAAAATGTCGCTCCGTTATCTTGTGGTCATATTATACATATTTCTTGTGTAAAAAAACATTTCAAGCCTGAATGTCCGCTTTGTCGAACAAAACTAAACATAGAAGTAAGCGGGACTTTTCCAGTGCCTAATATAGATTTTATCCCCGAAACAGACCGAAAAGAAAATAGAAATCACTCGGATGTTGAAGGCACAGATGACGAGGGAGAAGAGGAAGAATATGAGTATAGTCATAGTGAATACGAAGAAGGAGATCGTGAAGAGACATGGAGGAAAAAAGGATTTAATCATCCAGAAGAAGATGAAGAATGGGATGAGGAAAATCCATTTGGAGATGACTATAACTATGGATTATACTGAAAAAAATTGAAAAATTATTTTAAAACACACAATGTTTTAAAATGTCGTCGTTAACGTGCACCGAATATTCGGAAAAAGCGATTGTCGTTCGTGGGGATACCAAAGACTACAAAGAAGAGCTGAAACAACTAGGTGGAAAGTATAACGCAAATTTACGAGATGGTGCAGGTTGGATTTTTTCCAAAAAATCACAAGATAAGGTAAATGAATTTATTTCTCAGACATCTGCTAAGCCCTTTGCTAAGCGGTCTAGTACTGCTGTCGCTAAGCCCGCTGCTAAACCCGCTAAGGACATGCAAGAATTACTGCGTGAAATCGCTATGAAAAATATGGATGCAGAGGAGTGTTTAGATTTCATCGCTAATCTGACTCGTTTAGCATCACGTTCGAAGATTTCTACGATTGTTCGTAAAGTGCCTGTAGAAGAAGATGATCAAGAAGATGATGATGAACAAGAAGACAGCCAGGAAGAAGATGACGAACCAAAAATGACGCGAATGTTAAGTAATAAGTAAATTTTATTTTTTTATTATAATAAATCATGTCATTCTCGATAACTATTACTGCATTTCTTTTACAAGCGGGTATTCTTGTGTACGATATTTTTATGATACTATACTTGACTAAAGCTTCCAAGTGTGATCAATATTTAGATAAAAGTGATAGTCAGTTTCGTCAAGCTGCGTTAATACTTACTTATATTTCAGCTGGCATCTGCGGTCTCTCTTTATTATCAGGAATTTTAACAGGAAGTTTAAGTACGAAAAAAAATAAATCGTCTTTATATTAATAAAAATGTCTTTTCAGTTAAAAAATAACTTGCTTTGTCAGCAAATAATTCTACATGGGATGGACGTTCTTCAACCCAATGAAGGTGTTTTATACGTACAAAAGGGGGATAAATGCAGTTCGGTAATCTTTTCAACTACATTTTCTCCTAAAAGACAATGTACATTTTCAGTTCAAACTGGCAAAGGAGGCCTCTATCTCCTAAACAACTCTAGCTTAGTTTACATCGGCAATCTTTTTTTGAAACCCAATAAACTACATACTTTTAACATCGTCTACAAAGATAGCAGTTGGAAAATCTATTCTGATTCTTCTTATTCCGATAACAATATCGTAATAGAATGGACTACCTTTTTCAACTCTAAAGTTACCGGTGCTCCACCTTTATCTGCGCGAAAATACGCTATATTTATTAACGGCATTTACAACTCACTTTTAACACACACAACTATGTTTAAAGAAGCGGTTGTAAATGAAACTGCGAAAGCCCTTTCTACAAGTCTTCTTCCGGGTATAGTTACTTCGTCAGTTTACAGTAAGTATCCAACTCTTAAAAATGTAGATAAAACTACGGTAGAAGCTTTTGCGACATCTTATCTAAATACCCTTCCTATACCAGAAGAAGCAGTTTCGGCAACTTACATAATCCCTTCTCCTCATTCCCAGACACAGTGGTATGGAAGTAATCCTGTATTGCCTAATTGGAATAGTACTAATATTTCTTATTTAGCCAATACATATACAGACGCTACCCATGATCCTTTAAGTGGTATGCCAGCGGACTCTACAGATTTGCTAAAAGTTGTCCGAACAAGTGCTACAAATGAAGTAGCATATCACTTTGCTAACACACCTCCACCAGCTCATATGATAAACATCGCATGTACAATGTTATCGGACCGAGAATTTTCTCCTGTTGAAATGGCTAAAATTCTAAGTGTTCTCTCGATTGGAATAGCAGATGCTGGTATATATGCTTGGACCGCTAAATATACGCATTGGGGGGCCCGACCGTTTCAATATTTATCTGGATATAAGGCGTTAATAACAACTCCTAATTTCCCTGGGTATATAAGTGGGCATTCTACGTTTAGTGGTTCTTGGGATAAACTTCTTGGAATGCTAGTGCCTTCTTTAAGAAATATATCTGAATATATAGCAGACTTAAGTGGAATTTCTCGTCTTTATGGAGGTATTCATTTTTCGGATGATAATACGACTGGGTTAAGTGCTGGAAGATCTATAGGCGATTCTGTTTACAAAGAATTGATGACAGAGATAAATAATACACAGGCTTTTTTGTAATTTTATAAATCTTTCTAGATTTATAATTTATTATACACTGAGTTCAATACTTTGTAAAGTTCCAGAAGAGTAGTTTGCAGTGATTGTCATAACAACAGAATTTACACCGTTAAATATCACCAAACTATTTGAAATGGGATTTCCACCACCTGGGTTAAATTTCAGGTAGTTATAAGTAGCGCTATTTGAGCTAAATGTAACTGTCTGTGTAGGAGGAACGGCTAAAGGGAGGTAAATTAAGGTTACATTAGTTACATTAGTAACTCCGCTTATTTTGTTTGAAAAGCCGAAAAGAGATTCTAAATAGGTAATGAATTCCATTGTATCTACACCGAAAAAGATGGTTTGATTTGTAGATAAAGTGTTGGCGAATTGAATTGTGTTATTTTGAGAAGCGATGCTATTTTCAAATTGAGATAAGCTTAGGTAATTATAGGTGTCCGACATTGTAAATAATCCATTATAATTTTTTTTTCTAGCGTTAAGAGTACCATTTACTACAATTTGGGTTTCATTTCCAACTGAAGTGTCACCTGCTAAATTGTTGAATGTAGTGTTATAAATTCTACTCATTTATATATAGAAAAATATTCTCTTTAGTAAATATAAATGTATCGAAATATTTTAATTACAACATCATACGTAGCTATTATAATAACATTAATAGTATTATCGATTCTTATAGCGAAAGAAACTGATAGAGATAGCCAAAAATACAAACGAATGGAAACCTCTCGTTATGTATTACTGGCTATACTTGGTGTATATACGATAGGTATATTAATTTATTTTACAAGTAAACATGCTAAAGAAAAAATATTAGCAAAGCGTGTAAAACGTATCATGTCAGCACCAAAGAGTAAGGAAAATGACGCAAAGTTCGATAAACTATGTGACAAGCTTTTCCGCAAGAGACCAGCTCTTTATGAACAGTTTAGCGACATGAAAAAGACGAGATCTAAACAAGAAGTAAGGACATTGTGTGGAAATCATGCTAAAAATATTTTAGGAATGAAAGTTTAATTACATAGCACATACAACGCATCCAACATTATTACAATTATTTTCTATTTTTGTATATCCAGAACTATCTGTATATACAACTCTGCCATTACATGTAGCTACACATGTTCCATTTTCGCAAGATGAATTGATGCTAGTACAGCCTGCTGGATCATTAGTTCTCCATACTTCTGTGCCATTGCGACAGCTTGGCGGCGATTGAGTTCTTACCTCTCCGGGGGTGCAACAAGCTATGCATTTTCCATTTGTGCATAGGGTAGAAAGTTCTCCACATTGTCCCGAAAAAACTTCATTTCCAGAACAATATAACTTGTCTGTTTCTTTCCCATTTTCATCTACACTTCTTGTTTCTATGAATGGACATGCTTGTCCGCCTGAAGATGGCCATACTTTATTAGACCCTTCTGGACAAGTGGGAAGAGGTGGTTCGGGAGGAGGTTCATTTACTTTACAGCAAACAACACATTGATCTTTGTTGCATTTAACACTTGTATCATCACATAGTGCTCTACTGACAATTTCTTGGTTATCACATTTTATGGTTACATTTCTGTTAGAAGTAGTTACACTAGGCATAGAAGAGCATTGTCCTTGCCATATACCTGTTCCGCTGCTACATGATAGTATAGGTCTTGGAGATTCTGAACATGATGATGCGCAATTTCCTTCATTATCGCAATTAACTCCTATTTTTCCACATACATTTTTGTTTGCAAATACGATTTTATTTTTGCAAGATATAGAGCAGTTATTATTAGCATCGCAATTTCCTGATGCAGTTGAATCACATTTTCCAGTCCATATAGAGTTAGATGAAGATGTTGTTGAAGTTGAAGATGATGAAGACGAACTAGAATTTAGTTTGTAAATAATATACCCTATTAATGCGAGTATTAGAAAGATTAGTACAATTACAAGTATCATTTATTATAAATTGAATTTTATAATAAAGAAAATAGATTTATAAAAACATGGGAATCAAACATTTCTGGAGTTGGTTTAGGTTAAAATTTAAGAATAATATTTCCGAGTTGAAAAAATCGGAAACTTTAGTGCAGAATAATATTTTCATCGATAATTTTATGATTGATATGAATGGGCTTTTTCACACATCTGCTCAGAAAGTATATGAATATGGAAACTTTAAGAGAAATAGATTGTTAACTACTTCTAAACCTGTAAAAATTAATAATTTTTCTCAGCAAATGAAACTCTTTAAAGATGTTTGTGAGACCGTCGATAAAGCGTTGGCGATTGTAAAACCTAGAAAACGCTTAATTCTTTGCGTAGATGGTCCAGCTCCTCTTAGCAAGCAGAATCAGCAACGCAAACGACGTTTTATGAGTGCGCAGACAAATGATAGTGTGTTTGATAGTAATTGTATCACTCCGGGTACAAAGTTTACAGACCACTTGACAAAATATATTGATTGGCATATTAGAAAAAAGATTTCTGAGAATGACGAACTATGGAAAGGAATTGAAGTGATTTTTTCGAATGAAAAAGCACCGGGAGAAGGAGAACATAAGCTGTTTAATTATCTCCGTAAGTATGGAGATAAGGAGGAGTCTTATTGTATTCATGGTATGGATGCGGATCTTGTTATGTTATCATTGGGTACACATATGCCTAAATTTTTTATTCTTAGAGAAGAGCCGATGAGATCAGCGGTAGAATTTTACGCTATAGATATCGGTAGTGTAAGGCAAGATATGTGTGATATTATGAAATGGGATGAGGAAAAGGGGAGAAAGTTTAGTAAGGAGAGTGCGATAGATGACTTTATTTTTATGTGCTTTACGGTAGGAAATGATTTTCTTCCTCATATTCCTGGTATAGAGATTATTGAAGGGGCCATTGATTTTATGTTAGATGTGTATAAAAACACGTGTGTGAGTTATGGTCATTTAACGAGAAAGACCGATAAGGGTGTGAAATTTCGCCGTCGTTCTTTTTCTGTGTTTCTAGGGACTGTATCTCAGTATGAAAAAGGTGTTTTGGAGGATAAATTAGGGCATAAAGATAGATTTTTTCCAGATCCTTTGTTAGAGAATAATTCCACTTATGTAAAGGGTAAGTATGAATTGGATATCGTTAAGTATCATAAAGATTATTACGCTAAAAATCTCAGTGAGATAGAGAATAAGGAAGAGTTATGTCATGAATATTTAGATGGAATGCAGATGGTGTTGTCGTATTATTTAGAAGGAAATACGGATTGGTATTGGCGTTATCCTTATCATTATGCTCCTTTTGCGGATGAAATTTCTGAGTATATAAAAACCTACAAGTTTAAGGTGAAAGTAGAAACAAAACCAGCAGAGCCATTTATCCAACTTCTTTGCGTGCTTCCTCCTAAGAGTTCGGAACTTCTTCCTTCGCCTTTAAACACGCTTTTGAGTTCTGATAGTTCTCCGTTGGCTAGTTATTGTCCTAGTGATTTCGAGGTAGACTTGAGTGGGAAAAGGCAGAGTTGGGAGGGTATCGTGCTTTTACCGGTTATTGACTATGAGAAAGTGAAAGAATGTTATAGTCAATATATTGGGAAAGTGGATGAAAAGGAAAGGAAGAGAAATATGATTGGAAAAAGTTTTGTTTATTTCAAAGGTAGTAAAGAGTTTGAGTTCAAGTCGTTCTATGGGGATTTTACCTGTAGTGTTGGGGTGAGGGTAATTGAGTTATAAAATTATTTTACAATTAATTTTATAACATATTTTTATAGGTTTCGGAATAGGTTGTAATTTTGCATTCTGCATCTGCGCATTTAGAAAGCCAATTACACACACCTTTTCCTTTTTCGTAATGGCATATATTATCGTCGAAGAAAGCGGGTTTTATGAGTATGCCCCATTTAGGTAGTTTAGAAGGGTGTGCATAGATAATTTTATTTTTGTGTTTATTACTTTCATCTATTATTTTTTCGATAAAGTCGTGACCGTATATCATGTAAGGTTCTACGATTATGATTTTGGTTGTAGCTTCTGGTTCTCTGAGTACGGAAGAGATTAGATTTCCAGCATTTTCATAGTCTTTACTGTATCCGTAGACAGAGAGTACTTTTTTGAGATTTTCTGGAACTTTTTCTAGGTACTTGTCTGGTATAGTTAGGGCTATATCATCTACTCTGACAGTTTGGTCTAGTATAGAGTTTATGAAAGGTTTTAATTTGGATAGTTGGGCTTCGTTTGCGGTAAAGCAGACTACGACACGATCTTTATCGGCTTTTTCTAGTTTAGGATAGTCGTGTATGTAAGATTCGGTAGAGTTTACGTGTAATGCGATATATCTAGTTATGCCGTTGTAGGAAAGAAAAAGATAGATTAAATAGAGTATAGAAAAAATAAGAGAAATAATTTGAAATAATCTTTTACTCATTTATTAATATAGAAATTTTCATTAATAAAATGATAACAGTGCGAAATAAAAAGGAGAATATAGAAAATGCAGATGAAAAAGTAGTTTTTTATCCAGATGTTTTTCAGGGAAAAATTATCAACTCTGTAGTTAAAAATCTTGATGCACGTTCTATTCTCAGTCTTAGCGTTGGGTTAGCGATGCTTACAGGAAAAGTATACAAGCCTAAACGAACAGACGAACATGGTTCAAAAGCTATCGTAGTATTATCGGATAATGATACGTTTAAAATATCTAAAAATTCAGAAATAAAATCGGTTCCTTGTCAGGCTGGGTCTGTCTTTATTTTAGGAAGTTTATTTAGAAAAGAATGGAATTGTGTTTTGCCAAAGTCTTGTTTACAGCTATATGAAGAAAACTATCTTCCCGATATTTACCTGAATACAAAAAAACGTCTGAATTACAGCAAAGATATAGGCACTGTTTTAGAAAAATTAAAAGTACAACCATTATGGTTACAATATCCAAAAAATATTTTTAATATGGAACTTATAGGTAAAGGTTGTTATGGAAATGTTTTTAAATGTGGGTACCAGTCACGTATGTTTGCTTTGAAAATTTCTAAACTAAAACCAGAGTCTGTAAACTATCCATACGATACTTCATTTTCTTGTTGGCATGAAGTATTTTTTCTAAAGCAGATTTTCAAGTCTTTAATCGGTAATCGCATCTGTCCGAATCTTCCTTTTCTCTATGACTCATTTACTTCTGATAAATGTGAGTTAGTTATAGATAATAAGAAAACTGTCTGTCCAGGTGTAATTACCGCTGTAGAATTAGCGAGTGGAGATTTGAAAACTTATTTACAAAAGACGAGGAGTATAGAAGAGTTGTATTCGGCACTTTTTCAAGTAATGGCAGCTTTACATTCTATACAATATTATGCGCAGATTATGAACTTTGATGTGAAGAAGGAAAATGTTCTTTATTACGATGTTGTAGAAGGAGGTTATTGGTGTTATATTATCAGAGGGAAAAAATATTATGTTCCTAATTATGGAAAATTATTTGTTCTTAATGATTTTGGAATATCTAGAACAATGTCTCCTAAGTACCCTCTTTATAAAAATAAACAGCAAAAGACATTTCGCTTGGGTTCTAGATATGCTATAGTACATAATGGTCGTTTTATGCCTTTCAATACAGTTAACGAAATAGATGAAAATGGGGATGAGGCAAAGTCTGGAAAAATAAAATGGCCTACCTTTAGCTCGAGAGGTTCTGAATTTAGAATGAAGAGAAAAGAAGGGACACTTATACCTTTAGATGTAAAGTTGCATCCAGATGTGAAAAAGAGGTTAGTAGGAGTAGATATATTTTCTTTGGATTTTTTCAATAATTCAGAAGTGTTTCCACCTTTTGAATTTTATAATGATACACAAGATGCAATTCGGATGTTTATAGGAGGGAAAAGAACGACGCAAAAAGGGTATCATAAGGTATATGCAAAGTTGCCGAAAAAATTTGTAAATGAGCTTTCTGGATATGTTGGAAAGGGTGAAAGTATGAAAGATAAAATATTTTCGGATGATCCAGCGCAAGTTTTGGCAGGGTATTTTATCGAAAGTTTTTTTACAAATTATTTAGTAAAACCACGAGGAAAGATTTTAGAAACTTATACAATATCTTAATTATTTTATTCTTTTTCTTCTTCAATAATAACTAATTCTTCTTTTAACTTCTTATCATTCTTTCTGTAAAAATTATCAAGGTCAAAAGAATCTCTGAATAGAAACTTAACACCCAACGTCTTTTTAAACGCTTCTAAAGACGTCGTTGAACCCTTCAGTCGGTTAGGATCTACTCCACATTTAGTGACTAAATAGCATGCTAGCATATTTCTATTTATCGCGGGAACCCATTTTACTGGATAACTTAGTCTTGTCCATCCCATAAATGGTACCGATGTAAAAGATTTAACCGGATCAGTGTCATAATCAACTGTAAAGGAAAAATCTATTAATACAGCTGGTTTACATGTAGATGCTTTTTCGCCCATGCATAATGTCATATTATCAGGCTTGAGATCCCCGTGAACAATTTTAAACCTATCTAATGAGTCTGCTGCTGCCATCATAGACTCGATATCAAGATCGGTAAAATTTTTTCCTTGGGATTCAAATAGAGTCTCATAATTTATCCCAACCCTTTCCATGAGCAGATAAACAATTCCTTTGCATTTCCACCAGTCTTTGATCTTTGGCCCAATCCCTAGTTTATTTACACATTCTTGTGCCTCGATTTCGCGTCGAAGGTGAGTTTTTACATTTTCTTGTAAGAGACTAGTATCTATGCTTTTGATTACGTAGTCTTCACAAGACTCCTTACATGCCTTTGTTTTGATGCAAACAGACCGTACAGTACTCCAAACTCCTTTACCAATATCTTCTCGGATTGAACGACCATATTGAGCATGGTATTGTTCACATGAGTCACGATTTAAGTTGCGAATATAGAGAGAGTCTAATTCTTGATGCCTATCACAGCGGCTCCCAAGAGAAACCCTCTTTTTACACGGAGTACCCTTAATAGTAGGAAATCCACAATCGGAGGCCATTTTATATAGTAGGTTTATAATCGTTTTTAATTTCATTTTTGCCTAACTTTTCTAATATATCTATCTAAAATCACAATTTTATCTCGCATAAGATAAAATGTCTATTTCATATCACGGTATTGTCGGATATGGAAGTGGTCGTGTTTCTCTTCCATCTGTCGACACTTGGGGAAACAATATGAATATTCTTAGAGACCCTCCTAAGTCCATTTTCACTAGAAAAATTGATAAAGTCAGCGAAACTTCTGAAATCACCCAAATGATTCAAGACTCCGGTGATAGAGCTTGTGAAGCCATTAATGTCTATGCTCGTGGTGTTAACCCTATGGTGTCTGTTTCTTACGATAATTACGGCAACAACGGTGGTCAACGTTCAGGAAATCTTTCTCAACAAGGCTTAAATGCTGGAGGAGGTAGTGGCAGACAAGCTTACCTTCCTTATCGTATTATGGACAAAGGTGCTTTCCGTCCTCCTATCAGAGACCAAAGAGATCTTCTTCCTCTTTCTCGTCTTCCTCGAGTCTGGACTTCTTCCTTTTCGCAGCCTGGTTTTGCTGACTTTAGTAAAAAGGCTATGTGTCCTTCGGATATAGGTGAAGATTATAGAGGTGTGAAATCTGCAGAACAGATGCTTAAAGGGTGTGTTCGTCCTACGGCAACTTACCAGATAGAAACGCCTGTTTTAGAAAATTATGAAGTTAAATATGTTATTAAAAATCCCGTTAGCGTTCCCGCTTTTAGCGGTATACAACCTAACGCCAAATTTAATGGAGAAGTTGGACAGCCTGTTAAGGAAATACAAACTCCTCTTCGTACCGAGCTTAACATTAATAATGTGGGTGATTACAAGAAAGAGGTAGATACACGTAACTTTTCTACAGAAAAGTATACACACGAGGTATTACACAGCGATGTTAACTCTAATATGTCTCAGAATAGAGCTACTACAAGTATAGATGAGTTGTATGGTGTAGATACTGAAAATAGGACTAAAAAGATACATAATGTTAACTATGATACAATTCAAACAGGGTATGAAAAATACGAATATATACATTCTGATATAGATTTGGAAAGAGTTTTACCATACCATGAAGCAAGAACAAACATAGGACATAATATTCACAAAAAGACGGAAAATCAAGTTACAGAACGAACGTATGTCCAGAATAGACCTACTCCAGAGGTATTTTCTAATGTAGGAAGAGATATACAAAGTGTGGATAATATTAGTTCGAGAAGATATAATCTCAGACCTACAATCACAGCGGGTAGTATGGAGGCTGTGCCAACGATGCCAACGCTTTACAGAGAGAATAATTTGGAAGGCTTCGATATACAGAAATCAAGAATGAGACAGAATATTTACGAAATGCAACAAGATCGTAATCTTTCTCTAGGAAATATCCCATATAGTGTTCCAGAAATAGCTGTGTAAAAATTTTTTTTGTTATAATGTATAAATGAAACTTATATATTATATTATATGTTTGGTATTATTTTGCGTGGCTATAGGTACTTCTTTTTGGTCGGTTTTACATGTAGATACAACTTTATCTGAAGATATTAGATTTAAGTATGACTATAATTTAGGTCTGTGGAACGGGTGTATTAATAATAAATTGTGTACTTCTGTTCCTGATAAAACATGGACAGAATTTCCCAATGATAGTTTTCTAGCTTGCAGATGGTTATCTGTTGTATCTGCAGTTTTAGTATTTATTGGCGTAATAATGTTAAAGCAATCTAAGAGATCTGCGATGTTATTGTTATTGGCTGGTGTGTGTGGTCTAGTAGTTTCTATCTTATGGTATGTAAAATTTAAAAAATTAAAGTTTTATTCTGGACAAGAAGCTGTTGATGCAGAACTTGGTTATTCATTTATTTGCAATTTAGTTGGAGCTATTCTTGCGGTTTTATCTGGATTTTTTCTTATGTCTAAATAAAATTTTTTTCTTATAATAAATGTCTAATGAAGTTATCCATCTACTTTGCATAGTAGCATTAGTGTTGCAAGTTACCGCTATTTCTACAAAAAAATGGTCCGTTATAGATCTGAAAAATGAAGACTTACTAGCCTCTATTGTTGGAGAATTGCCTTCTGATTTTGATTCAGAAGGCAGTATAGGCTTGTGGAAAGCATGTGGTAACATATGGGGAAGTGTTAATGATGTTTCGGGAAATGTATGTGGCTGTGTAGATTTACCTGTTGAATCCTGGGAGTCGTTCCCTAAACGTAGCTTACACGTAGTTAGATTTTTTTCGATTCTAGGAGCTATTCTTATGTTAGTTGGATTAGTCTATCTTATGTTTATGAAAAAATCTAAAAAATCCGCAGCAACTTGTCTTCTTCTTGGAGGACTATGTTCTCTTATCGCCACAATGGTATGGTATAATAACTTTTTAGAAGTCAAACTAAATGTTGACCAGGTAACTGTAGCTACTGTACAGATGAGTCTTGGCTATTCATACTACTTAAACTTATTTGCATGTTTATTAGCTTTAGGTTTGGGTGTAAGCTGCTTAGGAAAAGGCAAAGGTAAACAGTAATTATTATATGTTTACATATATAATAATTTAGACACAGTTTGATTTATATTTTCGGACATATGCTCCACCATAACACCAGCATATTTCTTCACCTGGCTTTATATCTCTTAAAGCGACAAGTTTGTAAACCATAGTATCACCAGGTTTAACTTTATCTCTATTTTTATAATTTCCTTTTAAATTTATATCCAAATATACATTTTCTTTTTCTTTTCCAGATGGTTCATTGCTAAAATAAGCCCAGTAAGATATATTTCCTCTAGGCTTATGTAAACTTCCTGCATATATATCACCGATAAGGGTACGAGAAAGCTGATCTTTTTTAGTGTATATAGACATTGTGTACATTCTATTTTTCTGTGATTTAAACTTATCGTCGTCTCTATTCACAAGAAATTTATAATAAGCTACTACATTTCCTTTTTTTATAGGCTTTTTAGCGAAAAGAGAAACTCCTTTATAGTTCTTTTTTAAAGTTACCTTTAAATTACTACCCCCTGCATTTTTTTTAGCATATTTGTAATTAAATACCGTAGATTCCATTTATTTAACTATTTAATAATAAAAATACAGTTATAAAATGGATATGGCAAATATTCAGATGATTGAACAGCCCAATAATCTAGGTGTAAATCTATTTGTTCATCAATTAGCAAGTGTACACGCTATGGAAAAAATAGAAAGAGACCGATTCGTATTCGACGTAAATAATAATAAAATATACACAGATATCGCCTTTAATGCAGACATAACTGGATACGGTAAAACTATATCTATGGTAACTCTAGTTCTTCGCGATAAAATGGAATGGGACACTAAAAAAGATTATGAATTTGAAATGATAGATTCTCACGCTTGTCACCATGTAAAAATAGTAAAAACCTTAAAAATTCCCAAAAATAATACAACTCTTATATTATGCAATACCTCAATCGCTCATCAATGGATAGATGAATTTTCCAAAACAGATCTTTCAGTCACAAAAGTAACTACCCGAAATTCCGCTCTCTACGTAGATATTGAAGACTATGATGTTGTAATCATAACTCCTACCTATTTTAACTTTTTTGTCGACAGATACCACAATACAGCATGGAAACGCTTCATTTACGATGAACCCTCTACTGTCCGTGTACCTTCTATGCGACCTATTCACACCGGATTTACATGGCTAGTCTCCGCAACTCCAGATGACATATACAGACGCCATCGCTCCTGTACTAGAAGCTACTTTTCTAACATCATCAGAGATAGACCATTCTTTAACATTATTCGCCCTTATATTACCGTAAAAAATGACGATAATTTCGTGAGACAATCTTTCTTAATGCCTCCCACTCGATACATATCCCATAACTGCCAAGACACAATCTACAGAGCCGTACACGGTATTGTTAACGATAGAATCTCCAAAATGATAGAAGCCGGTCATATACTAGGTGCAGTTCAAGCGTTAGGAGGAAAGAAAACAGACAATATAGTAGAACTAGTAAAGAAAAATAAACTAATAGAATTAGAAGAAATACAGAGCAAAATAAAGATATGGACTCTCAGAAATGACGAAGAAAAATTAAAAGAGTGGAATGAAAAAGAAAAATCTGTACTTGTACAAATAAAAGATTTAGAAGCACGTTTCAACCAGATCCTAACTCAAGATTGTTCTATCTGCTACGACAAGATAAACAAGCCTATTATGGAACCCTCTTGCCAAAATATCTTCTGTGGCTGCTGTCTCCTGACATGGCTACAGGATAAAGGCAATTGCCCGTTATGTAGAAGAATCGTCAAAAAGGAAGAGCTTGTTTACATACACGAAAAAGAGGAGGAAAAATATCCAGAAGTTAAAAAGGACGAGGAGGAAGATGTAGTGAAAAGTAAAGAAGATACGATTATAGATATTATAAAAGAGAAAGAAGATGGAAGATTTATTATTTTTTCTCAATGGGATGACAGCTTTGATAAAATTAGATTAGCTTTGAAAACGAGTGGTATAGATTTCGTAGAAATTAAAGGTTCTATTCAAGCTAGAGAAAATCGGTTAGATGAATTTCGGAGTGGAAAAGTGAAAGTAGCTTTTCTAAATTCTAGAACAGATAGCTCTGGAATCAATATGCAACAAACTACAGATATCATACTGTATCATACTATGGATGAGCTAACGCGTCAGCAAATTATCGGAAGAGCTAATCGCATCGGTAGAAAGGAACCGCTCTTTATTCACACCTTATTATCAGTTTAATTTTATACGTATGTTGTATAAAATTAGGATTTTATTTCCTCCTTTTCTTCATCTACAAATAAATCTGGGCAATTATCTCGAAGACTTGTTATCTTGGAAGCTATATTTTCTACAATAACATCCATATCACAACAGAACTTTGTGTCGTCGTTATATGTGTACTTAAGATTTAGAATACCTTGTCTAGCTTTAACTAGGTCAGCGACAATCCCTCTAGAAACAAGAATATTTCCATGGTTATTGTAATGCTCTATTATCTCAAATGACCGTGTAATCACATCTTTAATAAATTTCAGAGCATTTGTTCGATTGTCAGGATATATAACACTACGAGATATCTTTGTCATCAGAGTATTAGGCTGACGATTCACATGGCGAACATTAATCTTCTCATCCTTCTGTATATGTCCAATAAATTTCAAACGAGAAATTACTTCTTCATGACTTTCCATACAAACAGAACCTATATGATTAGTTATTACTATATCTTTTAGATGTTTTAATCCCACCGCTGCTAACGTGTTCATTTATTATAACTTTTTATTTTATAAGTAGCTCATCTCAAAAATATATAGGTAAAATAAATATCTAGTATTAATCCAGATATACTAAATAGGAGCAAAATATACTCTACTCTATTCTTATTTTTTTTCCTATAAAAATAAACTGTTGACAGGAAAAAAAACGGTATAGCAATTATATCACCAATATGACTGAGATCTACGTTTTTCATTTATTTTTAGAAATATTATAATAAATGAATCATTACTATGGCAATATCGAAAAACAAACTGTAAAAAATAATTTCTACCGTAAAGTTATCTTTACTACCAAAACTATGCAACTTGTTCTTATGTCTATCCCACCCGGTGAAGAAATTGGCTCTGAACGACACAAGAAAACCACGCAATTTATTCGCGTAGATTCTGGTAAAGGACGCGCCGTTATAAACAACAGAACACACCGTTTATCAGACGGCTATGCCTTAATCATACCACCCAAGCAGAAACACAACATAATCAACACGGGAAGAAAACCGTTAAAAATATACACAATATATTCTCCTCCCGAACACCCAAAAAATAAAAAAGAAAACCTACTTAAGATATATTATGTCTAAACTTTGTAAATATAAAGATAGTTTAGGAATTTCCGGAAAAGGTATTCATTCTTACAGAGTTTTCGATATCGCTATAGTAGATCTTATGATGACAATTATAGCGTCTTATCTAATAGCACGTATTTTTCACTTCTCATTTTTATGGACATTTATCGTTATTTTTATTATAGGTGAAATTCTTCACTATATTTTCTGCGTTCCTACAACAGTTATACGGTTTATAACGGGAAAAAAAAGAGTAGGTCCCTTTCTGCACAATTATTCTTAAAGGTCCCTTTCTAACTACCTCTATGGTGTTTCGATGTCTAAGACATCATCGTCTTCTGTTTTAGAGATAGACATAATACAAAGACATATAAACAGCCAGATAAAAGATAGGAATAGAAAAATGAATGAATATGCTCTAGCTGTTTCTGTTTCACGTAGAAACGTAAATATTATCGCACATAATACACTCATAAAGAGCGAAAAGCAAGAAAAGTCGTTCATTGTCTTAAAGCATAACTAAAAAAAGATTAGAAAATCAATTTTACTATTAATAAATGGATGTAGCGTTATTACTTATATTAGTGTTTATATTTTGTTGCATAACAGGAATAGTTATTGTAAATGTAGTAATCCTTTCTAAACAAAAAAATGATGATATACCTCATATGGGTATATATACCGGATTAATATTTCTAACAATTTTCTTTGGTCTAGGATCTTTCTACTTAATTGGTAAGTTAGTAATGTATGAAACAGACTCAAGTCTAGATGGGTTATCTCGTGCTATATCATTATTATCTGGTGCGTTAATTCTTGCGTCATTATGCTGTATAGGTTATTATAGTGTTGATAAATATCGCAAAAATATGTTATCGTGGGAAAAACAATTTTTCATCATGACTAATATATTTTTTGGTATACTTGGAGTCTTTGGTTTTGGACTAACACAATAGTTTAACTTTCAGAGAAAGTTAAAATAATTTACTTACCACCATTAAGGTAATAAGAGATAATATAAAAGGGGGCAAAAATTAAAGCCAAAACAAAATGAACTATCTTATCGTTTACACCATCTATCTTATCCGCTAACATTAAAGCCCATATAACAAGCATAATCATAAATATCAAAGAAACTAGTCTTAAAAATCTCGAAGGCCTTTCCTTCTTTTCCACATACTTAACTGCCCCTTCAAAAGCATCATTGAATTTATCTTGCGAGTCACATACACTATTAGACATTTATTATTTACAGATAAAATTTAATCACACAAAAAAACTATAAAGATAACCTAATATACCTCTATTCTGTGCTGGAATCTCCGCGCTAGGCTCTGCGATATGCTCTACAATAGGCTCTGCGATATGCTCTACAATAGGCTCTACAATAGTCTCACTAGTCTCTACAATAGGCTCTGCGATAGTCTCACTAGTCTCTACATTAGGCTCTACATTAGGATCTACATTAGGCTCTACATTAGGATCTACATTAGGATCTACATTAGGATCTACATTAGTCTCACTAGTCTTTGCAATAGGCTGTGTGTTATCTCTTTCATCCGATTCTACTTGTTGTTCTACCTGTTCTTTGATTTTTTCCAAAGTTTCCATTACTGTAGCTTGTTTTTGGATTTTTATAAGTTTTCTTTTAGCTTTCTTTCTATCTTGTTTTCGAGACTTCTTTCCGCTTTTTTTAACACAGCTAGTGCAAAATTCTACCTTACATTGAGGACACTGGTTAGCGCTGTTCATTTATTATAGAAAATCTATTTTAAAATCTATTTTGTTACTACGATTAACCATTTATAATCAGGCGTGTTTATACACGAAACTTTAAGCGTAGAATTACCCAACTTGTAGATAGGACAATCTGCAAGAAATGTACATATATTTCTGTTTGATTTCTGTGCCATTTCAGTCATATCGCCAATCGATATATTTAATGGCTTAGACAGAGCCTCGTTATTCACGCAAAAAAGAGTAACCATTATATTATATTCTAGTATAATATAATTTTTCAATTGCCTAAATATATTTTAAACTTTTTCCTCAGTCTTTTCCTCAGTCTTTTCCTCAGTCTTTTCCTCAGTCTTTTCCTCAGTCTTTTCCTTAGTCTTTTCCTCGGTCTTTTCCTCGGTCTTTTCCTCAGTCTTTTCCTCAGTCTTTTCCTCAGTCTTCCAAATGCAACATTTCTTATATTTCTTATCACTTCCACAATTACATTTATCGTTAGGTTTTTGTTTAGGCTTAGATTCCTGCTTCTTCACAAGTTGAGATTTTAGACGCTTAGCATTTTTCTGGAGTTTTTTAAGGTCTAATCCAAGGTCTCTGACAATCTGTGTCGCTTGATTTTGATTCATATTCTGAGGGTCCTTGATTTTTTCGGCAAACTTTTGCAGGCCTTGCATCTGCGCTGGCGTAAGATCTTCTAAAAGAACATTTAGAGATCTCAAGATTCCTTCCATTTTATATTATCTACACCATATTTTAAGTTTTATTTATAAAGTTTCCAGACCCATGTAAAATCTTATGCACAACCGTTTTCAAATGCGTCATATTAAAAGGCTTTAGTAAAAAATATTTTATTCCTATATCTCTACACCTTTCTCTATCCGTTTCTAAAACAGACGCTGTTATAACTGCTATTTTTGGAAAAGAATAGTTATTCATCCTAACATGTTCCGCCACCCCGAAACCATCCAATTTCGGCATTTTCAAGTCCAAAAGTAACATATCATACGGCTTCCCATCCCTAAATTCCTCGTCAATTCTAGAAACCGCATCTTCTCCATTTTGCACCGTATCTATATTTTTATAACCCATACTATTTAACATCTTAATCAGCATATCAGAATTATATGAAATATCCTCCGCGATAAGAATCTTAATTTCCCGTTTAGGCACCGCTGGTTTTTCAGAAACTTCATTAAGCTGAAACTGAGTCACATCATTCTTACTTATCGTTTTTGATAGTATATCCAACAATTTCATCTTCTCAACAGGTTTAGTTATGACGTAATCGAAATTCATACACTCCACTCCTTCCGATAACGCAATAAGAGGCGTATCTGGATCCATATCTCGTATTTGTTTCGCCAGATCTGAACCAGACATATCAGGCATTGAGATATCTATTAAAGCAGCAGAAAAAGGATATCGTTTCGACATTAGCATACGCATCGTTTCTTTTGACGATGAACAAACTATAGGTCTTATACCATAATCAAACAATATTTCTGCTAAAAGTAAACGATTATCCACATCACTATCAGCGACAAGTATGTATTTCCCTTTTAACGCTTCGCTATTTTTTTCTACGTATTTTTGAAATTGTTCATAAGGTTCATATTTTATAGAAAATGAAAACACCGAACCATGCCCTTTTTCACTCTCTAAAGAAATCGTTCCTCCAAGAAGTTCAACAAGCCGTTTGGAAATGGCTAGACCTAGACCCGTGCCATTTTTCGTCAAAGATTCTTGAACCTGAACAAAAGGGTTAAATAATTTTTTCTGGTCCTCTAAGGTAATACCAATCCCATCGTCTTCTACTGTACACGCGATAGAAGAGCTATCTTTAGGTGATATGGAAACGATAATTCTACCGTTTTGAGGCGTGAATTTATTTGCGTTAGAGATAAGATTGATAAGTATTTGGGTTAGTTTTTGCTTATCGGTTATAATGTATTCGGGGAATGCTTTATCCACGATGTATCTACATTTTTGGCGTTTTTCTTTTATCCGATAACCAATGGCTGAATCAACCTCTTCGATAACCTCTTTAAACGAGAAGCATTCGTTGTTTATTTGTGCCTTGCCGGTAGTTAGTCTAGAAAAATCTAGTATATCATTAACAAGTTCTACAAGTTGTATACAGCAGTGATTCGCGGATTCTAAGTACATTTTTTGAGTTTTATCAAGTTTAGTTTTAAGAAGTAGTTGCGTGTATCCAAAGATACCGTTTAAGGGAGTTCGAATTTCATGGCTGAGATTAGATAGAAAAAATTGGGCCGATGATTCTTTATTTTCCATTTATATTTATAGGGGATTTATTTCATCCGAAACAATCTAGCCATTTCATATCGCATTTTACCATCTGAATACTTAGTCAGGTCTACATTCGTTTCTGTTTTTACAGTAGATAAAGGTGCTTGTTGTTTAATCTTTGTTTCTATATTATTTTCTTTTGCAAATCGTATCCACTCTTCGTATATCTCATCTGTCACCAGAGGTGACCCTGAAAATAGTTCATCATAAGATGTAGATATCCATTCAAGATATTCACCTGCGTTGACGCGGTCATCTCTCTGTAGGCTAAGTTGCCGTTTGATGTTATTTTCTAGGGATGAGTATTTAGCGGCAGCGGTCTTGTAGGAAATAGCTTTTTCTCCAAACTCAGAGAATTTTATTACAGCGGAAATGACACCGCTAAGAAAGGAAAAGACAGTGACTAGTATGTCTAGGGTAGGTAAGTTATCTCCGTTAGAAACAGCAGATAGGATACCGGAGACAGGACCTATAATAATAGAAGTGTACATAAGGATATTGTATTTGAGTTCATTTTTCTTTACAGAGAGTATATTCATCCACTTGTAAGCAAGGCAAGAATCACCGATATCTTTTATGGTATTTTCTATGGAGTCGCTCCAAGTTGAAGTTGTGGTGTGAAACTTTTCCTCTTCCATTTTATATTCTATTCTGTAAGTTTTTAAGTTTTTAGAAAATGAAAAAACTTTTCATTTTACAATATATTGAAAAATGTGTTCAGATAGAGTTTTATGGATTAATTCTTTTCCTAACCTTAAAAAAGAATGGAATTGGCGAAAAAATAATAAACTTAAATTATACCCTGAAAAATTATCATCTAGTAGTAATAAAAAAGTATATTGGATATGTAGTAAAAATCCTCATCATGAATGGGAATCAACAATAAATAGTAGAACAGGAAAATTTAAAAGTGGATGTCCTTGTTGTGTAAATAGAAAAATATGTTGCGACAATGGTTGTAATTCAGTTTATTTTTCTAACCCTAAATTACAAGATGAATGGGATGCTCAAAAGAATGGAGAGATGAAAACATTCTTTCCTAATAGTGGAAAACTAGTATCTTGGATATGCAGTGAAAATCCTCATCATAAATGGAAATCAAGCATAGATAAAAGATCAGGAAAAGATAAAACTGGATGTCCTTGTTGTGCAAATCAAAAAATATGCTGTGACGATGGTTGTAATTCAGTTTATTTTTCTAATCCTGAATTACGAGATGAATGGGATGATGAAAAGAATGGAGAGATGAAAAGATTCTTCAAGGGTAGTAATAGAAAAGTGTGGTGGATATGCAGTGAAAATCCTCATCACAAATGGGAAGCTATTATTGCTAATAGAACAGGAAAACATAAAACTGGATGTCCTTGTTGCAATCAATCTAAATTAGAAAAAGAGTTAAGTGAAGCCTGTAAAAACTTGAATTTAAACTTAGTTACTCAGAAAAAATATGAAGATACTAAAAATATTAGATATCTTCCTTATGATGGTTGTATAAACGGTATTATAGATATTGAACTACAAGGAGTACAGCATTTTCAGCTAAATAGATATACATCAAGTCTAACAGATAGAATCATCACAGATACAAAAAAATGCATTAATTCATATAGAAGAGGGCATAGATTTATTTCTATTTCTTATATATGTATTGAGTATATAGAAGATATACTTTCCGAATTTATTAAAGATGTAAACAAAAAACAGACAATACGTTTCTATATAACTAAAGATACATTTCTTGATTTTGAAAAAGATACTCCAAAAATTAACCTTGAAGATGATAATATTCTTTCTATTTTTTCTGTATATGATTTTCAGTTAAAAAATATAGAAAAAGAGGAAAAAGTAAAAATAAGCAAATGTATATATTGCAATAATGATTATTTAGAACCATATATTGATATTCACTATAAGACTAAAAATCATATAGAAATGGTTAAAGAACAACTCGGAGAACTAGTCTTTTCTATAACAGAAGACGGTATACCTATCGCATATGAAGAGTAGTTTATAATTATTTTCTTAAAGATTCATTTAAGAAAATATAAAATATAAGAAAGAGATGGAAAGATATACATGTCGTAAAGGGTGCTGTACGATAGACATCTCTGAAGATAGTAAGCCATACAACAGGCCAATAAGGAGAGGATATTGTCCTAAGGCTGGTGTTTTTATTTACGACCCTAGTGAAGATAGGGTTCTTCTTGTTCAGTCACGTGGACATCTTTGGGGTCCTCCAAAGGGTACTTTAGAGTTAAGTAAGAACGAAACTAGCCCAGAATGTGCAATTAGAGAAGTGAAAGAAGAAACAGGCTTAGATGTGAAGGCTGTTGATTTTTCTCGTGCTATTAATGTGAAAAATAGGGCTATTTACTACTATCTTGAGAGAAAAACATCACCCGTAGAAATACAAACACATATAGAAGATAATGATGTTAATGGTATAACATGGATTAGGACAGAATGTTTAGAGGAGTGTATAGAGTCTGGTAATATTATCCTAAATCAACACTGTAAAATAGTGTTTAAGAGATTTTTAAGAAAGGAATTTCCTAGATCTGATTTTACCAAAGTTGAGAAAAGGTTTAGAGATAAATAATTTTATTTCGGAAATAAAATTATAGATTGTCCGTCTATTTAGACTTTTTTACAAATAACAATACACCAAAAATAATTACAAAAGCTACAACTACAAGACCTATTTGGAAACTAGTCATATTATCATTGCAATCTTCTTTATCTTTTTCTCCATACCACTCCATGGCTTTAGGAACCTCAAAAGGAAGAGCGGGAGGGTTACCGACATTATCAGGTCCTTTTGTGCCCTTAATCTCGACGTTTCCGTTATTTTCTGGGTAGCCAAGCCAGTTTGTAAAAAGTACAATCACATAGTACCCTGTATCGTTGAAAAAATTAGGGCGAAAATTAGGCATAAATCCACTTGTATCTGCCATTCCTATCACGGGATTATTGTCATATTGCATACCAGTATCAGAAATAGACACTAAAAATAGGTAGTTATTTTCCTTGATATAGTCCAGGAAATCTTTATCTGGCTTAATGTAAATCATAGGGTAGGGAAATGTATTATCTTTTGGAATAACAGGGTCCCATCTCATTATTTCATACTTGGGCATTTTTATTAACAAAAATATAAAAGTAAATTAAAGAACATACTCTTAATGAGTAAATGTCTATTAAAGCCGACGTAACAGAATTAGAGTCGATTCGGCATGAAATTAAATCACTTAATGAAAGACGCCGACGACTCAAAGAAAAAGAAAGAGAAGTCGAAAATCGCATTTCTGAATATCTCAAGTCTAAAGACCAACCCGGTGTGAAACACCACGGCACAGCCATTATACTAGAAGAAAAAGAACGTCCAGGACCTAAAAAGGCTAAAGAAAGAGACATAGACGCTATGTCTGTTTTAGAACGATATGGCGTTCAAGATACTCAGAAAGTTTTATCAGAAATTATGAAAGCTAGAAAAGGCGAAACTATAATTAAAGAAACTTTGAAAATCAGAAAACTAAAAAATAATCAGTGAATCACTATATCTATATCTTTTTCTTCTAACGGATTTTTCATATAACCATTAAGCCACGAAAGATATTTTTCTAAATCTTCCGGCATTTCCCTTTCTTTACCTAAATTAGTCAAGAAATCCCTTTCTTCAAACACATCCATTACCTTTTCACTCTCATTCTGGACACAGAATGGCGGAAAATCTAAATTACTCTCTTCTCTAAAATTCTCACCTATCATTGCACGCACTTCATTCAGCGTGTATTGCTTACGAGCCTGCACAGATGGCTCGTCCGAATGGTGGCAATTGCACCTGAACTCACAAATGGCGTCGTCGAAGGTGATTTCGGTGAAGCAGCTAGTGCATAACCCAAATGTGTCCATCACTAGCGAAGAGCAGGATTCGCATTGAGGCCCGGTGTCGTCGTCGCAGCAGCGGTTGTCGCAGATGTCACAAATGTCAGTTCGGTGTTGGAACGACATTTCTGATTTATTCCCCTCTATTTTGGTTAATAATTCAATTTTATCAATTTTGGGCATGACCTCAGCCCCTTCCAAGTGCTCAAGGGGCTTCTCATCGGTTTGGTATGTGGACTTAGACCTCGATCCACCCCTCGTCGGAGTCAGTCCACCCATCATGACGCTCGTCGCACCCACACCCACACACTCCCTCTCGCTGGCAATAGCAGTTCCAGTGGGTGTTGAACTCGATGGTGATGTCCGGGATGTCGCGGTGTGGACGGTTCAACCGGTTCGGAACGTGAAACGGAACGTTCACGCCGGCCTCGGCAGCCCACCAGCTGTCGTCGCCAGACGCGTCGTCATCATCGGACGCGTCGTCGCCAGACGCGTCGTCAGTTACCCTGGTTACCCTGCAACTCGGGCAACAACGATTGCCCAGTTCGCAGATCGTCAGCTCGCAGTCGACGCCACTGACGCGCTCGCAGTCATCTCCATCGCCGATCCAAAAGTCCCTGACGCGCAAACAAGAGTCGGGACAGTCCGCTGTGACTCGGCTTGGAGCTGGCCAGGTCACAGTGTAGGTTCGGTCCTCAACAGTGAAAACAATATTCAGACACAAGTCGCTTGACGACATGATTTGAATAAAAGCCTATATGAACATAAAATTATTCAATTTTATAATTAATTTTATTAATAATCTATCTTCGGAAAAAATCACCAAGTCCAAATGCCGACCCATAGGACAGGGGTCCGACCCTGCTCCGACCCCATAGGGGAGGGGTCCGACCCTGCTCCGATCCCATAGGGTATGGGGTCCGACCCTGCTCTGAGTTTGCAGAGCAGGAACGGCTCTACAAAGCCAAAGTAAAGCTCGCTGAGGTTGGCGCCCGTATCACAGCCGATCGGAGAGCACGGGCTACACAGGAACGGGTCTACAAAGACAAAGTAAAGCGCGTTTCCGACGAGTAGGTTGCCAAGTTGCCAGGGTTCCAGGTTGCCAGGTTGCCAAGTTGCCAGGTTGCCAGAGTTCCAAGTTGCCAGTTGCCAAGTTACCGGTTGCCAGGGTTTTATTGATTTCGGCATTAACAATGTGACGACATGGGTAAATGTCCCGATCAAAAAAGCCCCATTGCTATGCATACGGACGCGTATGTATAGTAATGGGGCTTTTTTTATTGTACAATTTAAAATGAATTTTGCATGCCAATAGAAGAGTAAATCAAAAACATGAGCGACAATGAGACTCTTCGGGCCAACACAGAATACAAGGAGACTCTTCGGTGGGAAAACAATCAGTGGATTGTTTCAAAAGAAGGTGGATGGGTTTTCTATCCGCGCCCAAGCTCGCAGCGCCCAAGCTCGCAGCGCCCAATCTCGCGCTGTAGACACAAACACCGCAATATACGTAGGCAAGCCAGCACTCGGTTTCCAAAAATCAAGATCTTGAAGCTTATCTACACGTATAGGAAGAATGCGGCTAACTATTTCCATCCTATCCTTAGGAAACACCCGATAAATAATACTATATGCAAACATTTCTCTAAAAAAACTTTATTTTTTAGTACGTAAATCTTTTCGTATCCACACACTGTATACAGATCGTCGGATCTATCTCCATATCATTTCTACCCTTATACTTTAACCCACAATCTTTACAGTAAAACTGATAACATCCTTTACAAAGTAAAGAGTTTTTCGGAATACCTATTCCTAAGCCTAGAAATTTAAAACATTTATAACAGAAATAATCATTATTATTCATACCTATAGATTTTCTAATAACTTTTCGCAGATTTTCTGTAGATAAAGTACATCCAGGAAAATGACGAGTTAAATCTTCCATTTTATATACAAAATCCTATCTTAAAAATGAATTTAACTGATTACTTTCATTATAAAATATAATGACTACTACAAGTAAATTCCAGATTAAAAAAGATTTCTACTTCTCAAAAGATGACTGTATAGCATCTGAAAGAAAACCCATAAACACCAACACACGCTACAAATTCTTCACTCAAACACACTTTACAGCCGGAGATATCGACCAGTTTCAAGAATTCAGAGATATCACCAACGGCAAGGTAAAAAACGTAAATATCACCAATAATGTCTTCTCAGACCTAAACTTAAACATATGGGAAAAATACAAAGACTTAACCCCCACATCTGTAGATGAGACATTTAACTACATGTTTCACAAGTTTAAAAAAGGTGTTTTCCTGAAAATTAAAAACGGTAAATTATCCGTATTTCTCCCGTTTAGTAAGAAAAATTTCACTAACGAATGGTCAAAACTAATTCAAGTAGATCCTAAATATGGAAATATTCAGGAATTTATAAAACATATTCAACTCAAAGAAGGACGCAAATTCTACCCGCAAAGTGTAAATAAATTTACCGATTGCTGGTACTCTAACAACTGCCTAGTTAGATGGGAATTTCCTATCGCGGAAGGAGATACCGGTGTTCCTATGGCTAGCGATATGTTTCTTACACTAGCTCAAGAACGAGAAATTCCCGACCTAGAATTTTTTCTTAACAGACGAGATTTTCCCATGCTAAAAAGAAACAACACAGAACCCTACGAACATCTCTTTGGACACGACAAAAAACTTCTCTCTCACCTCTACACTAAATACTCTCCTATACTTTCTATGGTAACTTCAGACGAATTTGCCGATATCCCTATCCCTACCGCAGAAGACTGGGCACGTGTCTCCAGAAAAGACGGCAAGTTTTTCCCCAAAACCTCTACTCGTGACTACACAGTCACACCTACCCCTTGGAAAGACAGAAAACCAATCGCCGTTTTTCGCGGAGCTTCTACTGGGTGTGGTGTAACTCCTCAAACTAACCCTCGATTAAAACTAGCTTTACTCTCAAAAACGACCCCTCCGGATACAGATGGATTACCCCTTCTAGATGCCGGTATAACAGACTGGAATCTCCGACCTAGAAAAATTATAGGTCAACCCTATTTACAAACCATAGACATCGATAAACTACCCTTTGGCTTAGTAGATAAACTAACTCCTCAACAACAAACAAGCTACAAGTATGTAGTAAATGTAGATGGACACGTTTCCGCCCATCGTCTTAGTCTAGAAATGGAATCGGGTTTCTGTATACTTTTAGTAGAGTCCAAATATAAACTTTGGTTTAGAGATATGTTAAAGCCATTTGTTCATTATGTTCCTGTAAAGAAAGACCTATCTGACCTAATAGAAAAGATTCGATGGTGTAAAGAGAACGATTCCAAGTGTAAGAAAATCGCTCAAAACTCTTGTGAATTCTCTAAGAAATACCTCACTAAAGATGGCATTCTTGACTATCTACAGAAAGTTCTCTATGAGCTGAAAAAAGCCACCGGAGTGTATTTATACAACAGTATCTCTCTTCGAGAACTACAAGAAGAGAAGGAAAAAGAGCTGTTATCGAAACTAACACACACTCCTACTAAACAAGTCGTTCTCTTTCCAGAACAAACACGTTCTTACAATTTTCTCAAAGGAATAGAAATGTGTATAGATGAAAAATATACAGAAAAAAAGGAAATTTTTTCCAGTAAATCTACAACTGTATCTAAATACGAAATCGGAGGTCGCTACTTTGTAGAAAAAAAGAGCGATAAAAATATGACTCACGAGGCCTTTGTCACTCTTTACGGGACTAACAAGTTACTTCAATATGTACCCAATTTCGCTTACACATTCTCTTACAAAAAAGACCTTCTAGTCTCCGAATATATCGAAGGAATGACCCTAACAGAATACATTCACAGCGATGAGTTTAAGATGAAAGACTACCTACTCATTATCGTCCAGATCGCATTAGCTATCGGAATTGCACAGGAAAAATGCGGATTTATTCACTATGATTTGTCTCCTTGGAATATTATAGTTAAAAAAGAGAAAACAATAGTTGACTACGTCTTGGATAAAAAAGTGTATCGTGTCTCTACAGATTTAGTGCCAGTTATCATAGATATGGAAAGAGCTCATGTAATTTACGAAGACTATCACTATGGCAGTAGTATTTCTCTGTTTGGAAGAAATACAGTTCAGGATATACTTACTTTACTTAGCATGAGTATCTATGAAATTTGCAGAGAAGATGTGTCTAAAGAACAGGTTAAGGATTTACTTACATTAGCAAATTTCTTAACAGGAACAGGTTATCATAAAAAGCCCTTTCTAGAATCTGGACGTGATGGCTTGGGAGAACTTCGCTACTTCTTTAACAAGGCTAAGAAATACAGTGAATTAATAAGTAGTAACAAATATGACTTGGCCGAAAAAGTACCTTCTGATTTAGTCGTTTATATGATGGAAAAATTCAAACTAACTGTAAAGCTTGTTGAGACCCCTAGTTATAATCTAAATAGTGGATTCCCTGAACAAGTAGCGTATTTCGCTACCGCTAAAACCTCTCGACAAAGAGCTCTTTCCTACATTGTAGCCTTTCGGAAAATCTCCACTACAGACGACTACTACGACGTAGAAATGGTAAAACGATTTGGAGAAGAAATGATTACGTATCTCCATAAGGAAAATATAGAAGATAAGGAAAAATTCGTTAGAAAGTACAAAAAGACTTTGAAACTATTAGAAAATAGACATCCTAAAAAAGAAGAAACTGCTGAAAATACAGTTATAGATTATAGTGAAGAAACGTTTCTGTTTCCAGAAAAGATTCTAAAGTTAGTAGAGGCAAAGTCAGGCTCTGGTCCCGATTGGAATACGTTGAAATTTCTAGCTAATAAGGTATATAAGAAAAATTTAGAAGAGTTAGAAGAGTGTAAAGAAACAGAAAAGTACAGAGACTTATATAAGAGAATAATTACTTAACATAACCTTGAATCTCAGAAAGAAAAAAGTTTTTATGACCAAGTTTCTTGTAAATTATATCCATAATAACCATATGATTCAGTGAACAAATTGTGTAAAAAATAGTAGGATATATAGGCTCGAATTCTATGAGTGTATCACGAAAGCGGCTATTATTTCTAATTTTATCTCCATCTTCGCTATTTTCTATAACTAATAAGTAACGTGGTCTTACTTCATCGAAAAGTGTCCAGTTAACAAGTTTAATTATATCCGTTGTCATTTAGCCATTTTTTAAACTTGTTAAAATTTTCATTTTTTGATTTAGTTTCGCTAACCCAATTACAGTATCGTTTATCTTTTTCCAAAACTTGTTCATACGTTTTTCCTTTATATTTTCCAAATGCAACTATATTTAAGCTTGTATAATCATAGTTATCCCTTTCTTTGGGTTTACAGCAAGAGAACCACTCATATATCTTTTCTAAAAAGGTCTTTGGTGGTTTGCAATCGGCTGTAAAATGAGTATCGCTTCCACATGTATAGCATAGATTGGAGTCACCACGGATATGTTTTTGAATCTCCTCTTTCTCGGCGTGTGAAAGATAGAAAGAGCAGTAGTCCGATCCTCGTACATTATCTATACCGTATTGTTTCATATACCGTAGGGTTACAGCTAGTTCGGTAAATTCTAGTGTTTGCATTACGGTATCTAATATAAATTCTGGCTTGTAGACTCTTGTCCATTGACAGCCAGTTCCATTAAGATGTTGAGAAAATCTTAGGTCTGGATTATTTGTCTTTCCGATATAGTACTTATCACAGTGTAATTTCAAAACATAAATAATAGACATTATTTATGTATCTATTTTATTTTTTAATTGAGATTTAACTTTTTCTAAATCTTTATCAGATATTTTTTTTCCTGCTCCTGCAAGCATTTCATAGATTCTTCTAATCTCTATACCATCGTCAAACGACACACGAAAATCTGGATCTTCTTCTTCTTTGTCGTCTTCTTGTTGTTTCTGTAATAAAATTATTAATTGTTCAATGATTAAATCATCACGACCCTTATCTTCCGCGTTACTTAAGTCTTTCATATCTTCAACTCTTTCTGATTTTTTAGGAGAATACGTAATATAAAATACTTTCATATTATCAACTATATTTACCATCGTGCAAAACATAATCCCATCTCTATCTAGAAGAATCTCTTCTTCTTCTGGATTATTAGATATTGAACGCAATGGAAGAACTTTACTACCTGGAGAAACTGTAATTTGTAATATACAACACATGCCAGCCGTAAATGTCTTTCTTGCTATTTCATACGAAAGAGAAGTAGATGTAAATGCCTTATCTGAAAATTCTTTCTCACTAATAAAGTCATCTCTATCTATTCCTCTGTATACAGTAAGTGGTGATTCTAACCGAAAAACATTCTCAAATGCTTCATCTATATTACCTCTATGATTTAATTCTTCTCCAGACATGACGCTACCACGTCTTCTTAATTTTTTATTAAATTCTTTGAAATTACTTTGCGTATACCAAGTAAGACTTTCTCTTATCGGATCATTTAAACGAAGATTACTTATGTAGTTTTCTTGTTTTTCTAACGTAGTATATATCCTTTCCAAGTCCATTTATTTTATAGGAAAAATCTCTTTATTCTGATTTTGTAAATCACTACCGAAAAAAATACACACAACGATATATAATAAAACACATTTGTCCTCTTCAAACCTATATAATACATACTATCTCTTAACGGCTCATCTTTCCCCACTCCACAATCCCTATTAACATAGGTTGTAAGAGGACAATATCCAGATGAAAGTAACTGTGAAATTAACACAACTAAAAACGTAACTATATAAGCACACAAGACATATTTATTATTCGATAAAATCCCAAATAACAGAAAATTACCTAGTATCTGATGCGTTAGTAAAAATACATGTGATTTTACCGAATTACAATTTTTATAACGACCATCGGAAATATCAAACAAATACATAACAACTCCAATCAAAATGTAAAAAAATACAACTTCATTTATACTAACATAAATTATTCTATTTTCACACTCTCTTCTGTCAACGCTGTTATTTTTCCTATAATTTTCACCTTACCCTCTGCCAATAACAGTCTAACTCCTTTTCTGATAAATTCAGGCTTGTAACAAAAGCTAAATCGTACAGTTGCCCTATCCCCCGTTCTCAGTATATTATCACTATCTGTTTGCCCTCTGCTACACTGCTTATTTGTAATCGCCAAGATACGAGCCGTCTGCCTTATAGAAAGACAGTGTACCACCGGCTCATACCCCACCTTAATGGTTGTAGAATGCGAACGCAATACCGTAATTTCCGCTTCAAATTCATTAACTTGTACAGGTCGATCCAAAACTGAAATAATAACATGCCCACGTCTCGGAACTATAAAATCAGGCTTTTTCACACCCAAACAAACATAACAACCAGCTTCTACCTCTTCTACACTCACCCTTTTACAGTGAATACTTCTTACCTGTATATAAGAATACGAGTTATTATTAGGACCGATTAACAGCTTATCCCCAACTTTAATACGCCCTTGTACCAGTTGCCCTCCGATAACCGTACCCACTCCAGAGACCTGGAAAGTTTGGTCTACATGCAATTCAACTTTATTTACACTTGTATCTATATTATTTGGACGTTTCGTATAAAGATTAAGAAAAGTACGTAGATTTTCTATACCTTCTCCAGAAACATTAGAAACGTGAAAGATAGGAACAGTAGTTAAACTATGGATATTCTTTGTACACACAGATATATCTTCCTGACCCTTTACATCGTAAGGAATTCTCCGTATACCAGGCGCCGTAAGAAGTTGCTTAATCTCCTTTACCGTATTAGCCAAAACATCTTGTCTCGTTTTACAGATATCTATCTTTGTTACTATAATTACAAACGGAATATGAAGCGAAAGACAGAGAAAAATATGCTCTTTCGTCATCTTAGTCATACCCATATTTCCACCCACTAAGACAAACACCAAATCTGGAAACTGCGAAGTCAACCCCGTAATCGTCGTTTTAAGATATTTTTCATGCCCACACAAGTCAAAGAATGTAACTATTTTAGAAGAATTACTGACTATCTCCGGCCACGTTTTTCTATATCCTAAATTGTCTAGATAGTGAACGGGTTCTCCTTTATCGTTAAAACCAAGAATATGGTGAGCCATACTACTAGTTCTACCAGACTTTACCTCATGTTGGAAATTAAACACATTTAATCTTGACGAACCACGCCCATCGTCATTTTTACCGGTTAAAAGTACACCGAGAAGACTACTTTTACCGGCATCTACCTGTCCGGTACAGGCTACCCGAATGTCAATATAACGATTTTGATTTTTCTCACGAACGAGAAATTCATACATAGTTTTTTCCTTATCTACCTTATGTGTAGAAATTAAAGTCAAGGTATAGTTATTTTTCTTAGCTACCTGTTCTAAAATTTCTAAAGTAGTTTTATATTCTTCTTCTGTAAGACCGATAACACCTCCGCTATCGGTAACTCCAATGGTGTAGATAGCTTCTCCACACCCTTCTTCAATTCTATAACGCATTTGGGTAGCAATATTCTCAATAGAACTAGAACTAAGAAGCTTTAGTTTATATTCTTTATTCCCGTCATCCGTTTCGGGGATTATATGTGTAAGCGCAGAGCTTTCTATTTCTTGCTTTTTCTTGTTCATAGTTAATTAAAAGTATTAAAAGTTTAAATAGTTATAATAATAAATGTCAGATGATGAAGAGGATAAAGTTATTAAGAAATGTAAAAAAATGTGGGAAGACTGTAAAAATTTTAAAGACCTACAAAAAGGAATGCTTAAATTTCTAAAGAAAGAATGTCGGGTTAATCCATGGCATATAGGAGCTGTAGACGCAGAAACTGGACCTATATTAGATAGCCTCATAAAAATAAACGAATTAGGATTAGTTACTACCGAAGGACAGCCTGGAACAATTACAGAAAAACGAGATCTAAAAGGTGACCCATATACTGAAATACAACGAGGTTATATGAATGGTATAATAGAGTGGAATAGAGGTGTTAAATTAGTAATTAATTTAGCAAAAACAAAAAGAGTTTTTATTACTTATAAACCAATATGGTTAGAAAAACTTGGTATATATTTTTCCAATAATGTTCCCTTAAATAAGGTAAAAATAATAAAGAAACCTGACCGTCCTTCTTTTCGTGCTCTACCTCTAACTATTGAAAAAACTAAGGAGGAAACCAATTATTACACAAATTTACGTTTAGATGACCTTGATAATATAACACAATATAGCGGAGTTAACGAGAATTTAAAAACACATCTCAGAAAAGAGTTTGGATACATGTTTATATTTATAGTTATGATTAAACAAGGTGACACCACACTTGACAAGCTCGTTTTAGAAACCTTACGTAACACTTAAGTTACGATATCTACAATTCCTACTGTTCCTTGTACTGCACCTATAAACTTAGATTTTGTCGTCGCCCAATACCATATCCAACATATAGCAGACACAATGATACAACCTATAATTAACCCAACTCCAACCCATGCAGACAAAGGCTTAACAAGTGTAATATCATCCGGGTCTTTATCTGATACATACACAGTTACAATTTGCCCTACAGAATAAGTACCCGTTTCTGGATATTGTAGTACAACTTTTTGCGTACCATCTTCATACTGTATTACTATATTCATTTCCATTTTTATTATTTTAGCCTTGCGAGGCGTTCGTTTCACGTCATTGTAACTAGATTTTATAATACCTATCCCCGCTATAATAAAAAAGATAGAAATAAGTGTTATAAATATAGCCGTTATTAATGCATAAATTGACCCAAATTGGGATAATCCAGAATAGATATCTTCTCCTACAGTACTTTTCTTCTTTTTACCCATATTTATTTAAGGAAAATAAATATTACAAAATTATAAATGATAGGCGCTATCTTATTATACTCTTATTGTGCTTATAGCACCGCTATAATAGGTTATCTACTATACACTGAATATCACGAAAATAGCTTAGATCTTAACACTTTTCCTTCTCTTTATCAATAACTCGGTCAAATATCTCTGCGTTTTTACCAATATCTGCGAAAAAGGCATGTCCATACGCTGGTATAGAATGTACATAGTACCATAATTTCTTACATTTTCTATCAACTGGAAATGATTTAGAAAAACTAAACATTTCATAGTCCGGTTGATTATCAATCATATTTAACGGATTAAAAGTTATACCAGATGCCATACATCGCATTCTTCCATTATTCGCAAATAACTTATGAGATTTTCTAACTGGAAATTTAATTACAGGATCGAATTGTGTATAAAATGTCTTTTTAGAAAGAATATTATTAAAACGAATATAATTAGCCGAATCATAGCTCAAATTACTATTATTTATATATTCTCTAAAATCTTCATCTCCCACACGAGGTGACCCAAGAGCATACATATGTATATTTTTATACCCTTTTTCTAATAATAAAAAAGAAACAATATTAGACAAAGCTCCTCCCAAACTACACCCCACTATATAAATAGTCGACTTTTTAGGAATAGCTTCTAGAACCGTTTGACACGTTTTATACCAAGAATTCACAGCATCGTAAAGACCCTTTATAATACCAACATGCCTTTTATTCTTACATAATACTCTCGTTATGTAACCATTCAAATAAAAAGCATTAAAACCTCTAAATAAATCTACTATTTTTTCTCCAAAAAAAGGAAAAACTATCGTGTATTTATCGGTAGGAATATTATCTTTTGTATAATGCCTAAATATGCCTGAATAACCAGATACTATTTTACTTTTACATAATAACCTGTAAATAGTATCATTTAAAATATAATATTCGTCCGTGCGATATCTCTGCTTATTTATACACTCTTTTCCACCTTTACTTGTCGTTCTATTAATACAATTTACATTACTGCATTTTCTATCATTCTTACACAAAATATCTTTCTTTTTATCTATATTTTCTATCCTATTATTCTTAATATAATAATCGCCTCTTTCCACAAAATTTTTCTTATCAATAACTCCCATTATCTCCTCTAGAAATAATATACTATTATAAGTCTCCGTAAATTCAGACGATATATTTTTTCCCATTCTTACACATTTTACATCTATATTATCTACTATATAATCCAACTCTTTCTTATCCATATCACTATTCCATTTTTTATTAACCCCTAATAAATATTTAATCTTAACCCTATCAGAATTACCTACCACTCTTCTAACCAACTCTTTGTTTTTAACAAACGAAAGAATTATAGGTAATGTCAAAGTCGATGAATTTTTTTCACTATCTAAATACTTAAAAATACACGCACTTCTACTTTGCAACATTGTTTTTGGATCTAAAATACCCTTGCAATCCATCATTTATTACGCCCAAGAAAAAGTAATAACAATACTACCGTTGCTACTATACCCTGCACACTTTCTAAAACCGGATACTTCACAACCACCCAATACCACCCCCAACCAAACATAATAGCCAATATCCCCAGTAAAATTAACTTCTTACTTATAAAAAATAACCCTATCACTGTAAAAATAATAGTCACAAAAATATACCTCATTTATACAATCTAAAAATGAAATTTAGAACTAAAAATACATCTATTTACAAAATGAACAACACAGCTTTAGAAACAGTGACCGGCATCTATCTTGGAGATAGAGGAAAGCTCTTCAAAAGGTTTATCACCAGCCTTTTGAAGAAAGGAAAAATCAAAGACAAATACATCGAACTTCTCACACAAGAAAAAAACATGGAAATCTACTCATCCGCCTTCACATCCGAACTCGTCGATGAACTTAATAACTACCAAGTCTATGAACAACTAGGAGATTTAACCGGTAATAAATTCATCGTTTGGTACATCTACAAACGTTTTCCACAACTAAAATGTGCGGAAGGCGTAAAAGTAGCCGCCAGACTACGCATCAATTACGGCTCTAAAAATTCTTTCTGTTCTATTGCCGAAAACTACGGCTTCTGGGATTTTATCAGCGCCACAAACGACCTTCGGCAACGTAAAAAGAAATCCCTTCTTGAAGACGTTTTCGAAGCTTTTATCGGTGCTACCGAAACCATCTTAGATAGTCAAACAAGTGTAGGCGTCGGCTACGCCTGCGTCTATAGAATCCTCTCCTCCATTTTCGACGAAATCCCCATCTCACTTAAATATGAAGATCTCTACGACGCTAAAACACGCCTAAAAGAACTATTCGATATCCACTCTGAAAAATTAGGACCTCTTCGCTACGAAGAACGCCGTGAAGATCTCCTATCACACTCCATGATTTACCGTCTCGATGGAGCTAAATACGAAACTAGACCAGACGGAACTATAAACACTAACTCTATCGTTACAAAATACAAAAAAATTCTTATCGGACAAGGAAAAGCCGCACTTAAAGCCGATGCAGAACAAGTAGCCTCTTCTATGGCTCTTCAAACGTTAAGCTCTCAAGGCTACATTAAATACACACCTTCTATTTACGCTAAATTTTCCGGTGAAAAAGAAAAAGACAAAAAAACAGATATCCTTAAAATCATCGAAAGCCCTACCAAAATCAACGAACAGTTCTTCACTAGAGGCAAAAACAAATACCAAAGCAAATACACGTCTACCGCACTCATTCACTACTGTCGTAAACGAGAGTTAGAAGGTGTTAAAAAATGCATTGAAATGGGCGCTGATCCAAATATTCTAGATAGCGAAGGAATGTCAGCACTTGATATACTATTGATTGGACAGGTTAGAAATAAGATTGTATCAGCTTGTATGCAATATTTGCTTCAAAATGGGAAAACGTTAACTGTACATGAAAATGTGTTTAGAGTGTATTATACACAATATACCGATTTGGAATGTAACTTTACAGACAAATTAAATATTGTTGAGTAAAATTAATTTTATCTATAATAAAATTATGAAAAAGTCAACTCGCGAAACATTATTTTTCATTATTGTATTTTTACTATTTTATCTAGCTGTTAAACTACAACACTACTGGCTTCATAAAACACAGATGAATAAAGATGTCGCTACATTTATAGTAGGTGGCTTATTCACTCTCTGTCTTGTTTCCATCTTTTTCTTAGCTAACCTTCAAACAAAAGAAGACTTTTGGGATGTAAGTGACTACGCTAAATGCAAAGGTGGTGCCTATTTCTGGCAAGGCGACTCCCCTACCTCCAAAATGTGCCGTGAATTAGCAGAAACACCCGAAGGACGAATTGGTATCTCGTCTTACAACTGTCCTACAGGTTACGTAGGACAACCAGGTCTTCCATTCTACTACTCCCCCTTATCCGGAGATAAATGGACTAATGAACGTTGCGAAAATATTCCCAACTGTAAAGGCGTCGATGTAGGATTATGTAGCCTAGAAAAACAAGTAGAATAATTATTTTTTATTTTTTTATAACTCTTATAATAAAAAAATGACATGTTCAGAATCAATGAGTTTTCCTGATGGAGGATTCGCATTTCCAATGGCACTACGCAAACGCAAGTCTCTAAAAGGCAAGCGTTCTCGCCGTTCTATGAAGGGCAAGTCGCGCAAGGGCAAGCGTCGTACTGCTCGCAAGGGCAAGCGCCGTTCGCGCAAGGGTAAGCGCCGTTCGCGCAAGGCCAAGCGTTCTCGCAAGGCCAAGCGTTCGCGCAAGGGCAAGACCCGTACTGCGCGCAAGGGTAAGCGCCGTTCGCGCAAGGCCAAGCGTTCTCGCAAGGCCAAGCGTTCTCGCAAGGGCAAGACCCGTACTGCGCGCAAGGGTAAGCGTCGTTCACGCAAGGGCAAGCGTTCGCGCAAGGGTAAGCGTCGTTCTCGCAAGGGCAAGCGTTCGCGCAAGGGTAAGCGTTCGCGCAAGGCCAAGCGCTCTCGCAGACGCTCTCGCAAGGGTAAGCGTTCGCGCAGACGCTCTCGCAAGGGCAAGACCCGTACTGCTCGCAAGGCCAAGCGTTCGCGCAAGGGCAAGCGTCGTTCTCGTAAGGCCAAGCGTTCGCGCAGACGCTCTCGCAAGGGCAAGCGCTCTCGCAAGACCCGTACTGCTCGCAAGGGCAAGCGCCGTTCAAGAAATGCGCGTTCGCGCAAAGTTAAGCGTCGTAAACCCAGAGATGCTCTAACTAAAAAGAAGAAGAATCTTGTAATCAAAGCAAGTGAATTAACTGGGCATCACAAAGCTGATCTTCAAGACCTAAGTGAAGAAGAACTTCGCGAAATGATTAAATCTAATTCTCGCAAAGCTCGTGGTAGTACTCGCAAAGCTCGTGGTAGTACTCGCAAAGCTCGTGGTAGTACTCGCAAAGCTCGTGGTAGTACTCGCAAAGCTCGTGGTAGTACTCGCAAAGCTCGTGGTAGTACTAGCAAAGCTCGTGGTAGTACTCGCAAAGCTCGTGGTAGTACTCGCAAAGCTCGTGGTAGTACTCGCAAAGCTCGTGGTAGTACCAAAAAAAAAACTATGGATTAGGAAAAAAGAAAAGAAATCTTGTAATCAAAGCAAGTGAATTAACTGGAAAACATAAAGCAGATCTTCAAGATCTTAGCAATAAACAACTTAAGGATATGATTAAGACCGTGAAATCTAGACGCAGTACCCCTAGACGCAGTACCCCTAAACGCAGTACCTCTAGACGCAGTACCCCTAGACGCAGTACCCCTAGACGCAGTACCCCTAGACGCAGTACCCCTAGACGCAGTAGCCCTAGACGCAATACCTCTAGACGCAGTAGATCTCAAAGAAAGACCAGTAGACGTGTTTATCGTCTCAAGGCTACCCCTGTCCGTATAAATATAGCAGAACAAAAGAAACTACGTACACGCAAATGGAAGAATGTAAATAGTACTTGGGTTTCCGCTAGTGATGTAGAACAACCTAAAACAAGCAATAGAAATTCTAGAGCAAAAAGTCCTACTTTAAGGGAACTCAAAAACATGAGAACTCGTAAATGGCCACCTGTACAAGTCAAAAGTGTTATTCCTTGGAATGAAACTCGTAAATAAGACTAAATTGAAAATTGTAAATAAAAAATAAAAAATGTAAATGGATTTTCCAAATAAAAAAAGAAGAGTATCTACCGAATCTGGTTCTGTAAAAATTATCGTAAAGATATTGGAATTACATCCTACAAATAAAAAATGGCTAGTCGAATGGACCGATCGGACACGATCATGGGAAACCTACGATGTAATCAAAGACTTGGATAGCTTCCAACACTTTATAACTAAAAACTATACTACCAAAAAAACAAATATCCCCGAATACATATCATAAAATTGAAAAAAACTCTATAAAAAAAGAAAAAAGAAAATGAGTCTAGTTCTCCCTATTTCAAAATATGAAAAAGTTCGCATTCTTGGAGTCAGGGCAACTCAACTATCTAACGGTGCCAAACCTATGACAAACATCGAGAATATGACAAACCCTTTAAAAATCGCAGAAAAAGAATACAATGAAGGTGTTATTCCTATCAGTATTATAAGAACCCTACCAGGCAATAAAAAAGTAAAAATTGATATATTATCTGGAAAATAATATATGAATATGGATATTTACGATATCTTTTCAACCGCCCTTCACCAGCGACTTAATCTCAAACGGAGAAGCGCCGACACCGAACTATCTAATCTAACACACGGATTAGTCTACTGCATTGCCCATACCAGAACCCTCAAATTTATCCTAGATGATGTTGTAGACGAGATTATACAAGACTGTCAAATATACTATGATATGGAAGCGGTCAAAGCTTTTGACAGCCTAAAAGAACTATCCAACTTAGCCTGCTTATACGTTCGGGAAGATGAAAGGGTCTACAGATCTATATGCCAATCTATACAAAGATTAAGAGCATCATACCCAACAAATTGAAAAATAATTTATACATTTTATTATAGATATAAAATGTCTCAGTACGAGTTGGTAAATATTACCCCCTTGAAGAACTTGCCCCCCAAGGACTTGCGTTGTATCAATATGGCCAGTGATGCTGCGGAAAAGAGTAGCTTTGAGTATCCCCGTCGTCTAGGAGCCTGTATTGAATATGGACGGTGTTTTTTACGTAGGTGAAAATCAACATCGCGAAATGACAGGTGGTCTTTTCTACACTTCTCTTCACGCAGAAATTCACGCTTTGTTTAAGAGCATCAAAATTAGGAACAAAGAGAATCGCATTTCAAACAAGAAGGTAGACAGACCTAATATGACTATCTACGTTGTTAGGTTACTAAAGGGAGCTCCTTATAACGGTAAGAAGCCGGATTATATGTTTGGAGGGAGTAAGCCTTGTGAAAACTGCCAGAAATATCTGTCTCTTTACAACGTAAATCGTATAAAGTATACAGATATTATCGAAGGCACTACTGTGTTGTGTGAAATGCGTTTAATTTAAGTTAAAAATATATTATATTTTTATAAATAATGTCATCATTGCAATTAAAGACATTTTTCGCCCTTTCTAAAGACCAAAGAAAACTTTTACCCCCGATCTTGTTTAATTCCTTACTAGATAAATGCGCAACCGTAATTCAAAGAGGATGGAAATCTACATGGGTATATAAGAAAAATACGATAGTAAATGTCCTGAATACAACCTTTACTTCTCATTTTTGCCAGAAATATATTTACGAAGAAGTATTCAGTAAGGATGTAAATATAGAAAATTTATTTTACTTTTTCCATGAATTTTTTAAAAACTATGAACCTTCTACTATAGATGACTCTACATTACATAAGCTTATGTCGATTATAACAAGAGAAGCTAAAATGGACTCTCATGACATATTCTGTATTTTATATGGAATTATACAATATCCAGATAGAGTCACTATACAATGGAAAACATTCAGAGAAATTTTCTCTCTTTTCCCTAACGATATAAATAACGAGATGTTACGGTTTTGTTTAAGTTGAAAATATAAAAATGAAAAAAATAAAACTTAGACCTTTAAAATAAAATGTCCAAACGACCGAATAAAAATGTTCCTAAAGTTGAAAAGAAACTCCTTTTCAAAGAAGATGAACAAGAATATGGGCTTGTAACTAAAACGCTTGGCAACGGGAGATTTTCCATTCGTCTTAACCTAGAAAACAAAGAAGTAATTGGACGTTTACGCGGAAAGTTTCGCCATGGCTCTCAAAAGAAGAAAAATTGGGTAGACGTAGGCACCGTTGTCTTAATCAGTGTACGAGACTTTGAAGACAATAACGTAGACATTATCCATGTCTATGACGATGCTGAAACACGTATTCTGAAAAAGAACGGAGACATTGTATTTGATTCCAACCGAGAGGAAGTTGAAGATACGACGGAAGACGATGTGTTTGTTTTTGAAGATATCTAAATAAATCTATTTATAAAAATGAAAAAATTTATTTACTTAATTTAAGTAAATAAATGCCAAAAGTTTTGAAATCAAAATATATGTGTGAAAAGTGTAAGAAAGATTTTGGAAATCGTAAAAGTAATTATGAAAGTCATATTAATAGTAAACGTAATTGTGTTACAAAAGAAATTCAAACAGCATTGGAAGAGAAAAAACAGAGAGATGAAAAAATAGATGAGCCGAAAAATTACGAACAATTATTTAACTTTCTTATAGGGTTATCTTTACAAGAATTTAAGGAGTTGATTTATACGGTTCATGAAGTAGGAAAAATAGAGAAATTAGAATGTATATTAACACTTTTTGGAGCGTTAGGTTTATTTCCAAGCTTGAAAGGATACAGATATTGTATAGGAAATTTTAATCAAGGTACTGTAAAAGCTATAGAAAACCCCAAAGAAATTTTAAAAATTGGTTTGACAAGGGGAGGTGATAGTGCAGATGCAGTTTTTATGAATGAAAGTACAATGATTGTTTTCACTTCAAAAAATAGAAAAAATATAGGGGTAGGAGACTATGATATTACAGATATAACTCACTATTATAAAGAAAATAAATACGTAAAAGAACTAGTGATTGGTATATGTTCTCGATCTACAGCTGATGTCATAGACAAAGCTAAAAAAGCACATAAAAGTTCCAATGAAATTACAAAATATATTCTAAACAACTCAGAAACAAAATTTCTTGACCTTCAAGATATAGTAAATTCGTTTAGTATCTTCAAAGATAATTATCACACTATCATCGACATTACTGATAACAGACTACCATTATCTCTATATTTTCATCAAAAGATTTTGTCTCTAAAAATAAGTAATCTTTTAGAAAAGGAATCTACTGTATTATGTGGTGCTATTCCAAGATCTGGAAAAACATACATCATGGGATATTTAACAAAAACTGTAAAAAATACACTAATAATCACTCTAAGACCTTCTGAAAATCTAAAAGATTTAGAAGATGTCTTCCGCAAGTATAATTTTGGAGATTACAATCTAATTATCCCACAAACGCAGAAATCAAAGCCTAAAGTAGGTGAAAGAAATATTGTCGTTTGTTCCAAACAGTATTTACAAGGCAAGACAGATATGATAAAATCAACTATCCTAAAATGGTTAGAATCTATAGATTTTGATCTAGTTCTAATAGATGAGCCACATGATGGTGGATGCACAAGTATTTCCGATCAAGTATATGAAGTATATTGTAAAAAAGCAAAAATCGTTTTCTTTACAAGTACATATAAGAAACCTTCAGAAAAGTATGGCATTTCCAATGAAAATATAGTTGGTTGGAATTATCGTGATATAGCAAATTGCAGAAAAATAGATGAAAATGCTAAAATCTATCTTCAGAAAAAATATGGAGAAAAAATAGTAAATGAAGTATTAGAACAATATCCAGATGATATTATAAAGCAAACATATTCACGATACCCTACTTTAGTCTTTCAAAATAGTCTTTTTAAACCCGAAACAAAACAAGAGATAAAAGATATATCATCTGATACAGACTTTGGATGGTCTTTAAAAAGTCTTTTTCTGTTAACGGAAAATGGAACTTTTCAAAATGAAGAACAAGTTAAAAAATTATTTCTCTCAATCTTTGGAAAACAGAAAAAAGGTAATAGTGTTTCTATGCCAGATAAAGATTGTATATTATCTATGGTAGAAAAAAAATGTAAAGATACAGGTTCTATGTTCTTTAACCTAAAAAACCCTATGATATGTTTAGTTTATCTAGATAAAAATGGAATATCCACTCTTTCCAAAGCTGTAAAAACTCTTTTAGAAAAGGAAAGGGACATTTCAGAACAATTTAATATAGTATGTACGAACGGGGAAGAAAATGGAAGTTCGACCGCTTTAGAGATCGTAAATGGTGAATTAGCTAAAGCTAAAAATAGTGATAAAAAGGGTGTTATTGTACTGACAGGCAGAATGCTGTCTACATCTGCTACAATTCCTCAGGCACTTTTAACACTTCTATTAGATAATAGTGAATCCTATGATGAATATTATCAAAAAACATTTAGATGCATGACGGAGTATAACGGGAAAAATTATGGATTTGTATATGACTTGAATAATAAAAGGTCTCTGAAATTTATATGCAACTTGGCATCCGAAATGTATCCTGAAGAAAATGATAGAAAAAAACGCATAATTAGATTATTAGAGTCACGCATAGTAGAATTAAACGGGGACAAATGGTATAAGGAAAGATTTAACACATCTACGCCAACCTCTGAAAAAGTAGCTGATTATATCTATGATATATACTTAGAAGATATAGAAATCACAAAGAATATCGTAGAAACATTTAAAGACTTTATAAGACCTTATCTTACTGATAAATGGATTAAATGGGCTAATACAACCTTTAAAAATGGTAAAAAATCACAAGCAAGTCTAAAAGAAACTGAAAATGTCGTTGATGAAATATTAGGAGGAAAAGATAAAGATGTAGCCGATGGAATAATTGAAAAAACACAACGAACAATTTCTGAAGAAAAACGTATAAAAAATGTTTTGCTGGATATTTTTCCTTATATCATCGTTTATATATGTCTATTTACAATTACAAAAACTACAGACACTTTCGTAGAAATGTGCAATCTTATTCAAGGTGATGAAAAGCTTTCTGAAATATGTTTAGGTCAGTTAAAAACATGTTGGGGTGAAAAAATTCCAGATGATATCTTTTCTCTTCTTGTAAACTTATACAATGACTGTTTTTCTGAAAATATACACATTGTAGATAGAGTAAAATATATCAAAGAACGCTTCAAAGCTGTATTACACGACAGAAAAAAATTCTACTCTTTAATCGAAGATTATCTCATTCCTCAAGAAAATGAACGGAAAACTAATGCTGAAATAAGCACACCTCCAAAATTACGCAAGGAAATGCTTGACAAATTACCACAACATATTTGGACCGATAAGCCTAGTATTTTAGAGCCTTGTTGCGGAAAAGGAGGATTTCTTATTGACATTGTTGATAGACTTATGATTGGTCTAAAAGACAAGATTTTTGAAGAAGAGAAAAGATATAAGTTTATCGTGGAAAATATAGTGTATTTCTGTGATATTAATCCTACTAATATCTTCATCTGCAAACTACTATTAGACCCTTACGATAAGTATACCTTAAACTATTATGAAGGAGATACTTTAGAATTAAACGTAGAAGAGGAGTTTGGATTTCAGTTTGATGTCGTGATAGGAAACCCTCCATATTCAACAGATCCATCAAAACCTGATACAAAGCCTCTTTACAACTTATTTACAGAAAAGTTTATAGATAATTGTGATTACCTCTTATACATCACACCATCAAGATGGTTTAGCGGGGGTAAAGGACTTGATAAGTTTAGAAAAATGATGTTAGCAAGAGATGATATATCTCTCATTAGACACTATGAAAATTCTAAAGAATGTTTTAAAAATGTACTAATTGAAGGTGGTGTTAGTTATTTTCTGAAAACTCCAAATAAATGCCAGTGTATGTTTAACAACATCCCTATCGAGTTGAATAAATATGATATACTGGTTGAACCAAAGTATTTAGAAATATTAGAAAAAGTCAAACATAAACAAACTATAGAGACTATTTTTATGAAAGGTTCTCATTATAAAATTAGACCTAATGATAAAAGATTAACCGATGAAAAAATGGAAGATTCAGTTATATGCTATGTTAGCAGTCTCAAGAAAAAGGATAGAAAACGATATATTAAACGAAGTGACTGTAAAGTAATAGATACAAAATGGAAAGTAATAACTGCACGAGCTAATGGAAATAAAAAATGTTTTGGTTTTATGACTGTTATCGCTCCAAATGAAGTTTATACAGATAGTTATATTGGGTTTGAAGTCAAAACCGAAAAAGAAGGATTAAATCTTATTTCTTACCTTAAATGCAAACTTCCAAATTTTCTATTAGCTTCAAGAAAAATTTCACAAGATATTAGCACAGATACAATTAAATGGATCCCGTTAGTTCCTCTCGATAGAAGTTGGACAGACGACGAAGTAAATAGATATTTTGGAATTCAAGATATCTAAATCTATTATAATTTTAGAAAAATTATAATTATAACTCCATCTTCTTATAACAAGAGAAACATTTTTCTACGTCATCCATCGCTTCATGTTTCTGTTCCCACTTTTCATCGGGGTAATAATACGCGTAGAGCTCTACAAGTTTTGGATTTTTTCTAATATCCATTTTCCGTTTTCCCTCCGACATTGTACAGTATTTTTCTACCTTTTCTAAAAGCTCTATTACATTCTTCATTCCATATCTATAACACTCTGAAAGAACAATATTCAAATCAAAAAGAATATTATGAGCTACGATTAGCTTGCACTTTTCTAAATCTTTTCCTAACTCTTCTAAGATAGGTTTAATCTTTTTTCCTTCGTTTTGGGCGCGTTCTTGGGAAATCCCATGTATATGACTATTTTCTATAAGAAAATTATCTGGAAAAATAACTTTACTAACCCTTTTCTGTATATCTCCCCTTTCGTCAGAAACTACGTAAGCGATTTGAACTACACGAGAAGTATCGTAATTATAAAGTTCTTTAGGGTGATAGTAGAGATCGAAACCCTTTCTGTTAGGTAAGCCGGTTGTTTCAACGTCAAACGTTATTGTCGTCATCTTTATAGAATAGGGTGTGTTTTTAAAAAGCTAAAAGAACTTGAAAAATAATATAATTTAGAATATTTAAAATGATTTTTAGAATTTTAGAGACCGGTTAGAAAAATGTCAGCAAAGTTACTATTCTATGACATCTGTGTATACTGCGAAAAAGATTTGGAATTAACCCATTTCAAAGACCATAATATCATCTGTAACATCTGCGTAAAAGGTAAAATAACTTACAATAAAGCCTTTCTAGACCGCTTTTGTAGAATCACCAATGTCAAGTTGAACGAAAGTTATACATATGTTAATACAAACACTAAAATTACCGGATACTGTAGATGTGGTAACTTATTCGAAAAAACATTTAGACAACTGATAAGAACTTCAGCACTATGTAAAAGTTGTACTAACAGAAAAGGCAAAGAGAAATTTAAAGCTACTTGTTTAGAGAAATATGGAGTAGAAAATCCTTTACAGTCTGAAGAAGTAAGGGAAAAATCTAAAGTTACTTGTATGGAAAAATATGGAGTAGAACACGCTTTTCAATGTGAAGAGATTAAGAATAAAATAAAAGCTATTTGTAAAAAAAAATACGGAGTAGAAAATCCTTCACAATTGGAAAAAATTAAAGAGAAAAAGAAAGCTACTTGTTTAGCTAATTTTGGAGTAGAACATGGTTCACAATCTGAAAAAGTAAAAAAGAAAATGAAAGCTACTTTTTTAGCTAATTTTGGAGTAGAAAATCCTTCACAGTCTGAAAAAGTAAGGGAGAAATTTAAAGCTACTTGTTTATCTAATTTTGGAGTAGAACATCCTTCTCAATTGGAAGAGATTAAACAGAAAAAGAAAGTTACTTGTTTAGCTAATTTTGGAGTAGAACATCCTTCACAGTCTGAAGAAATTAAAGAGAAAAAGAAATCTACTTGTTTGGCTAATTTTGGAGTAGAACATCCTTCACATTCTGAAAAAATTAGGGAGAAATCTAAAGCTACTTGTTTAGCTAATTTTGGGGTAGAATATTCTATGCAATCAGAAGAAGTTAAGGAGAAATCTAAAGCTACTTGTTTAGCTAATTTTGGGGTAGAATATTCTATGCAATCAGAAGAAGTTAAGGAGAAATCTAAAGCTACTTGTATCAAAAAATACGGTGTAGAATATTCTATGCAATCTGAAGAAGTTAAGGTGAAAATTAAAGCTACTTGTTTAGCTAATTTTGGAGTAGAAAATCCTTCGCAGTCTGAAGAAATTAAAGAGAAAAAGAAAGCTACTTGTTTAGCTAATTTTGGAGTAGAAAATCCTGCACAGTGTCCAGAAATTTTTTCAAAAATGCAAAAATCTTCGTTTTCTACAAAGCTTTATACTTTTCCATCTGGCATGCAAAGAGAGATACAAGGATACGAGCCTTTTGCATTAGATGACTTGATAAAAAATTATAAAGAAGAAGATATAGTAACAGGAATAGAGAATGTTCCTGTGATTACTTATATAGATAGTTATGGCGTTCAGCATTTTCACTATCCAGATATCTATTTGAAGAATGAAAACATTTTGATAGAAGTTAAATCAACATGGACGCTGGAGAAAGGAAAAGATGTGATTTATCTGAAAAAAGAGGCAGCGGAATCTTTGGGGTATAGGTATCAGATATGGTGTTATGATAACAAGAAGGAGTTGGAAATTTTTGAATAGTTGTATATAATAATTTCTAAAAATTTTAGAAATTATATTTTAGATTTTCTAAACATGTTTTAGAAATTTTGGAAAGGATAAGTATAAAAAAAATTATTCGACACACAAAATTTTGTGTGTAGAGAAAAAATTTTCTAAAACTTTTCTAAAAATCCCAAATGGCAGAAAAAGAACTTATACATGCCTTTAACCGTTTTCGTCTCTTTCTTGGAAGGAAAAATTTTTTAAGTATTAATTACAAAAAATCAATGAAAATCAATTAAAATTAATGAAATTACAATTTTTTGTAATTAATACTTAAAAATATATTGATAAATACAAATGTCAAATATTTGCCAATTCTGCGGAAATACTTTCTGTTCAAGAATTAGCTTACTTGGTCACCAGAAAAAGACAAGATATTGTCTAGAAAAACAAGGCAAACTACCCCACTTTATAAAATGCAAAAATTGTGAAAA
>Ga0209596_1000095_pt1 | contig 77668 bp, 83 predicted proteins | sample M_130807_MF_Meta_FD_187314 | JGI IMG/M metagenome (GOLD analysis project Ga0209596, IMG submission 187314) | Freshwater microbial communities from Lake Montjoie, Canada to study carbon cycling - M_130807_MF_MetaG (SPAdes) (version 2) | ecosystem: Environmental > Aquatic > Freshwater > Lake...
TCATATCCTTTCCAACAAGGATTTTCCATTTCTTTTAACGGAATTAAATTAATTAGTCTCATATTACAATAGTTTCAACATATAAATATATAATTATCCCAATAACCAAGTTAAATTTTCTACTCCCTTTTTACCCATATCCATTTCATACGGATTTTGTTTAAGATGTCCTGATGCAACAAATCCGGTATATTGACTTACCTGTGTTGAATTTAACATCGTTTTTGTTAAATCAATACCTTCTTGTTTCAAACGAAGTGCTGTATTACGAACCCATAGGCCAATTGCCAATGCCATTGTTAAGTCATCATTATATCCTTTCATTGCTTCGGCTCTACCACCACTCCAAATAAATGTAAATAATTCATCTATAAGTCTTTGAGAACGAATTAAAATATCTTTACCATTTATGTATGTGTCTAATGTAGAAATTATAAGTGGCCTTGTTTTTATCGTTGTTCCAAATCCTGCAACCAATTTCTTTTCGTCTCTATAAAACTTATTAGACATTTGTTTTTCAACATCAATATATTTTAGGTCATTACTCATATAGAATAAATTACCATATCCTCTATCAATCACCTGTTGGATAGTTGCCCATCCTACATTTGAGTTTTCTATAATTAATAGTGCATTATTCCATTCTGTGGATACTGCTACTAAAAAGTTTCCAAAATCTTTTGTTTCAATTTTACCTCTATATTCTGCAACCTGTGAACTATCTTCAATATCAATAACTTGGAATGTAGAATAATCCGAACCATCACCTCTAGCGACATCGGCAACTACCATATATGCTCTATTATAATTTGGATGTTCCCATTTCCAATAATTACCATCAAAGCCAGTTTTTTCAACCGGGTCCATTACATATGTGTCTTTATACCAAGTCAATAATGCCGGGTCAATTACGGTATCACCCGAACCAACGAAGTCACAATCACATTCTTGTGAAGCACCTTTAACTCCCAATATTCGAGTTTGTTCGTCTCTCCATGCCTGATTTCTTTCTGGATGTTTTGTCCAATGTAAATTTATGCAATTAAATCCATTTGCACCACTTTCACCTTCTACCCACATTTTATGAAACCAATTACCCACACCATTTGGAGTAGATAATACAATTGCAGAACCACCTGTTGATAATGTTGATTGTGCAGATAACCAAATTTCATCAATATCTCTAATAAATGCGGCTTCATCTACTATCAACAATGACAATGCTTCCGAACGACCTGCGTCTGGAGAACTTGCGATTGCTTTTACTTGTGAACCATTTTTTAATTTAAGGGAAAGTTTGTTATCTTCTACCGAACTATTACCACCATCTCTTAACCAAACAGGAAGTAAGTCGTGCATCACTCTTACTTTTTCAACTAAGTTTTTTGCTACAGTTACTTTTGTTGCAATAACCAATGCATTAAAGTCTTGATTGAATAACATCTTCCATAAAATAAATCCTGCAGATAATGTTGATAACCCCAATTGACGAGATTTAAGAATAATATTTAAACGATTATCTTTAAAGTCAGTTAAACAATCTTCCTGAAATGGGAAAAGGTGAAAGGGTATTTTACCTCTCACCGGATGCTGAATAATACAATACTTCTTCATAAAGTAAATGGGGTCTAACGCACATTTACGATATTCTTCAGCTATTATTTCTTTTAATGTTTTCTTAGGTTGCCCTTGAACTCCCATTATTTTTTAAGTTTCAATTTCCAATACACACCACCACCGATATAAGGTGACAATGCTCCACTTGTACCATCGGTTGTTCTATTTGCAACTCCCAATCCTAAATGGAACATCTTATCTTTTTTTGTATTAACTAAAACACCAAATCCTAAATGAGATACTACATCTGCTTTGTTAAATCCACCTTCAAAACCATAAAATAGTTTAGTCTTTGGTAATTCTTTTACAACTGTAGTTTCTTTAATAACTCTTTGTTTAACACTTGCATTAAATGTTCTACCTAATATTTTGTTTTGAGTAATCGTATCAATTAAAGATACGATACCTAAACTATCTGGTAATTGTAATGTATCTTTATAAATGTTCTTTGCAAAATAGTCTTGTAATAAAGCTTGAGTATCTACAATTGCAGGAATGGTCACTTCTTTAATTGTTTCATGATAAATATCTTCACCTTTTTTAGTTACTACCTTAGTCTTAACTACTTCAACAGTATCAATTTCATGTTTAATAAGTTCATATTTTTTACCATCTACTTTTATAATTTCACCTGTTTTCGTTTTGTCTCCACCACATTGTTGGAAAACTACTATTACAATTAATAATGCTATTGCAATGTTTTTTAAATTTAATAATTTTTTCATACTTTTTATTTTTTAACTAATTCTGGATGATTTAACTCAACCAATTTTTCTTCTAATAATCTTTTTCTTTCTATTAATAATTCAATGGCCTCATATGCACCATCTATATCTTTTTTCAAATCCGTTTTTACTTTCTCAATATCAATATCCCATGTCCACTTTTCAACTCTACCATCTTCTGTAACTTGTTCTATTTGTTGTTTAATACCTAACAAAGCTTCTTCATATTGTGCTTTTGTATCTCTAACAAATCCTAATTTATTAAGAGTTATTTTATAATCTTCATAAAAAGGAAAAGTCCCATCCTCTTGAAGTTTTCTTTCTTGTTTAGCTAAACAAATAATACATAATCCGGTTTTACGAATTAATTTTTTATCAGCCATTGAAGGTTTGGTTGTTTGACATTCTGCATTACTACAAGTATTTAATTTATCTAAATACTTTCTAATGTCATCCATTTGAGTAACTGCGGAGACAAATCCTTCTTTTTGTTCCCACTCTTTACCATCGTTGTCTGTCCACGTATCTCCTACTTCTCTTTTTTCTTTTACTTCACCATCATAACCAAATACCCTTTGGTTATTATCTTGTCTTCCAAAAACCGTGTCAATGATGAGTTTACGAGATTTGTGCATCCCCTTTTGTTTTTCATCAAAACTTTTTCTTTTTGCCATACTAATCTTCCTTTTTGTAACTGTTTATTATTATAATATATATCAAATTAAGAGTAAAAAATACCAAGTATTTGATTTAATGGTGCAAAAGTACCTGTAAGTTTATATGTTTTACCATTATAAACAAATACCAATCCTTCACTTGCTACTATCTTTTCAATACCACCCAATTTATTTAATCTTTCTAATTCTGATTTTAATTTTTGTATTTGTGCAGGATTTCCACCACTTCTAACTTGTGATGCAACAGATACAAATTTTTGTTTCATTGCTCTAATTGCTTTCTCAGGGTGAACTGTTAATACACTACCAACAAATTCTAAAACATCTGCACCTACACCTAAAAATATTTCTTCAAATGGTTTGATATTGTCTTTTTGTTGTTTTACAACATTTACTTTATCATTTGTAGTTGCCCACTTTTGTAATTCTAAATTTGATATTGTATTTAATCTAAATCCTTTATCACCAAATGCCCATCTTCTAATCAATGCTTCTTTTGTAAGTTTATCAATTTTAACAGGTGCGTTTGATGTAATCCACCAATCCCACCAACTTTGGTGATAGTCTGCGACATTATCCGAATCACTTAATCCAAATTCTGATTGTAGTTTTTTAAGTCTTGATAAATACTTACCTTGCTTTGAACTTAAATCGTCTGATTTTGGTATTGATGTTATTGGAGGGCCTTGTATTGTGTATTTAGATTGAACATCTGCGTTGACTTGTTTAATCATTCCTGCCAAAGTTCCAGCTGTTCCACCATCTGCTCCAATTGCTACACCTTTTTCATCATAACAGGTTGTATTATGAAATACTAAAAGAGCTTGACCATAAGGAATAACATTAACCGATGTAGGCCATATTACTTCCAAATTCATAAAACACTTTCCTTCGTTGAATATCTTTTTTCTTTGTGTGTCGGATAAACCACTAATTGCTGCAGATAAATCTCTCATTGCAAAATTGTATGCATCTGTTAAACCACCTCGACCACCGAACTTTGATGCAACATCTTCTATTCCCATTGCATTTGCCCCTGCGTTTGCTAAATTACCTTTATTTCTAGCTGCTATCAATCTACCATTTTTCCAACTTATTGCTAAAGCTTGTCCGTCAGTTTTTTCTCTAACTACACCTAAATCACCATTAAGTGCTTTTGAAATAATATCTTTTAAATCACCAAATGTTAAATCCATATCATCAAACGGATGTGCCATATGTCCGTATGCTCCACCTTCTAAAATTAGAGATTCATTAATATTTTCTTTTTTTAAAGAATCAATTTTTTTTCTAAGTTTATCTATTTCAATTCTAACTTTCATTTGAGATGGTGAATTGGGCATCATTTTAAGAGCTTTAGTATATAAAGATACTAATTCTTTTTCTAAATCATTGGTAGAACTTTCATCTATTTCATCTTTTTTGAATATATTTTGGCCTTTGTCTCCCAATCTAAATGTTGCCGCTTTCTTACCATTTATTGTTGGCATTCCGTAGTCATCCTTTCCAATATCTTTTACAACAACTTTTTTGTTTTTGAATTTACCCATCAATACAGTATCACCTTTATCAACATCTATATTAATACTTTCGTTGTATATTTGTTTATTTATTTTACCATAGTTTCTCATTAAGATACCGGCTACTGCATGAGCTTGGTTTTCAATTGGAGAACCTGTTGCACCATCTTTGATTTCATCTTTTACCAAACCCAACTCATCTTGCTTTCTATGAACCATCTCATGCGCAAGTGTTCTAAGTATGTCCGCAGTTAATCTACCTTCTATTGCAACATATATTTCTTTAGACATAGGATTATACCCACCTAAAGAAGTTTTTGCTTCTGAATATTCTCTGCCACTTAACAAAGTAATTTTTGGTCTTTCGTTTAACTTTAATTTTTTAGTTGCATATTCTACAAAATGATTTATTGAGTTTTCTTTTGATTCAGAAATGCCTTCATTAAAATATTGTGTTATAAATTCATTTACATCATTTTCAATTGCACCTATAATTTCGTTTTTAGAACCCGTTGGTGCACCATTAATATATCCACCAGGTAAAACTAAACCAATACCAATTCCACCTGGCATACCATCTTCATTTAATTTTGAAGTAATCATTTTGAAAATATCTTTATCAAATGATGGATATGCTTTTAAGAAAAACTTTTTAGCTACTTCTTTATTTGAACTTCCTAATTTTTTTCTAACATCGGTTCCACTTATTGGATTTTGTTCCGAAGGTACTGTGTAGTAATAACCAACTTCATCATAACCATATCCTGCTTTACCTTTGTATGGTTTAAAATATGGACTCTTTAATCTACTGGCATCCTTTTCTCCGACTGCTGCAATATATTGTGTAATCTTACCATCGTATTTAGAAAGTATCTCAATAGGTCTGTATGGGTTATTTACTTTGATAAATTTAGTTACTGGTACTCCAAACATCTTAGTTGCAATTTCTTTTTTCTCTTTAAATGTAAAAGGAGATTTGTCCGAACTTGTATCATTAGAAGTTCCAATATATACATTTGCTTTTCCAAATTCAGAAACTAAATTTTGGTAAGCTGCGTAATGTCCTTTATGAAATGGTTGAAAACGACCACCATAAATGATTATTGATTGTGTAACTTTTGGTTTATTTGCTTCTAATAATGAATTCATGTGTATAAATATAATTAAATCAAACTCTCAGTAATTTCGAACTTACCATCTAATAAAAAATTCAAAATTAATTTCATTTCTTCATTGTTTTGTAACGAACCCCAACTTTTACGACCGTAATCTATAAATAACCTTTGATTATATAAACATATATCTTTTACATTATTCAAAAATTCATCCTTTTCTTCTTTTGTTTTTGCTGAAAATTTATCTATTTCCGTTTGAATCATTCTTAACCTTGCAAAGTCATCATATTCCATATCATAACTTTCGTCAATATATGGATGGAATGTTTTATATCCAAATCTTTCTCTAATATGTTCTAAAGATTTTGCTGGGCCTGCTAATATAAATGGTTGACAATGACCAATTGGTTTCCAAACTTTTTCTGAAAGATACCCTGTTGGAAAATTTACAAAAATATCATCAGAATTTTTAGATTGAAAAAATACTGATTCCGTAACGATACTCATATATGTATCTAAATAAATGTCTTTGTTTTCAAAACCAAATCCTGCAATTTTAGTTAAATCATCTATATCCAATAAAGATGATGTTTCACTAATTAATTTTGCAAATTCAGTATTATTATCATGTTTTAATAATTCTTCTATTGGATTTGGATGGTAAAATTTATTATCCCAAGATACTAAACTCTTATCTAATCCTAATTTATGAAGATGTGATAATAATAACAATCTATGTAATTTCCAATGTCTGGATAATAATAAAAAATCTTTTTTATCTTTTCCAATACTATCTTCAAATTCTTTGGAAGTTACAACCGTTGATACTTTTGATTCTATTTTACCAACCTGTGCTTCGTGTGAATTTTCTCCCCAATATTTGAAATTAGGATTATTAATAATATTATTAAATTCTTGTGATTTTGCTACCATATTTAAACTATAATCGGCAACTTTATATTTTAATCCTAATTTTTCAAAATTTCTTTTTAATTTAAAATCAGCAAATAAGAAATATACCTTTTCTTCTGGTATTTCATTGTCTCTGATGAATTTTATAATTCTTTCAAAATTTTCAATTAAAAACCCTTCTCCACCATCAATAATATAATTAAAAAATAATTTACCATTACCATTTTTAATTTCACTTATTGCAGCTTTAGACATAAAATTTAAACCAAATTCGTGTACAGGATGATTTCCAAAAAATTGTTCTAAATTTGCAAATGGTTCAATAATATAAAACCAATTATAATTAATACCATTTCTTCTATCTTCTTTTATTTGAGATATTGATTTTTTAGTAGTTACCTTTTCATAAAAATTACTATTATACACGGGCCAATCACAATTCCATCTCTTAGAAAAGAATTCACCTGACATAGAAAAATCAAAATCAGATGCTGTGTATATTGTACTTAAAAATTTTGGATTTAAACAATTTGGTATTTCACCATTATAAGTCATTATATCATAACCAAATATTAATTTATTTTTTATCATATCATTTTTTTATGTGGTTTACCTAAGAAATCTACTAACACTTCTTGTACAAATTTTTTATTCATATATGGTGCAGTATGTTGCCAATAATTATTTGTTTCAAAATGTTCCATTATGTCATCTTTTGTTCTAAATCCGTTATCCCATTTTGTTCTATATTCTTGCCAAATTATATTCGGTATATCATCGTTATCCGATATTTCATCAAAATCATAAGTTTGTATAGACCATTCTACTTGTCCACCAAATTTAGTAATACCATCTTTTTTATAAAACCAAAATTTATCAAAATCAATCATATCATATAACCATTTAATATGTGGTTTATTTTCAAATTGAATTTCGTTATCGGTTTTCCAAGTATTAGGAATAAATTTATCATATAAAACATGCCACCCTTGTGATTTTTTACTATTAATTGGTGCAAATTTTGGAAATAAATCATCTTTTATATAATCAAATGATAAATTATTATGCATATTAAAAAAAATATATTCTATACCATTTGCTTTACAAAATGATTGAACAAGTAATATTGATTGGAAAAATTGAATCATTCTTTCATCGGCTGAGAAAATGTGTTCTACATAATCATCAAAAAATTCTTTAGCTTTTGTTGTAACGTGGTCACAATGATATCCACCCGATAACACATAATATCCATGTTCTCCAGGATATAATTTTTCATCGTCTATAAAATCATTTATATGAGCAAAAGATTCATTAATAGGATGTGTATCTTTATCTCTTTCTTTTATAAAATTTTTATTTAAAAAATAATTATTTTTGTGTTGTTTATCTTTTGATATAAAAAATGAACTTCTTGCCCAACCCGACCATTGAACCATTACTTTTATATCTTTTGGATTAATTCCTTCTTTTAATAATTTATCAATACCATATAATGTAGATTTTGCAATAACTTCATTATCATTTGTTGGGCAACCATAATTTATTACTTTATATTCTGGGTATTCTTTTTGTATAAAGTGTGGCCATTTCCATTGAGAAATAGAATCTTCCATGAAATCTTCTGCAGTACCTGAAATGCCAATTCTTCTAAATTGTCTTGTAAAAGAACAACCATTTGTTATAATGTGTTCCATATGTCATTTATTGATTTAATATACACATCATTTAACATAACATTATAGTTTGTTTTTGAAAATTGACTATAATCTTTATTAAATTCTTTTAATTCCGATGTAGTCATATTCATAATTTTTTTTGTAAAGTTTTCTACCTGTCTTAATCTATCTTCCGCATCTTCTATTGAATCATAATCATAGTTCCAAAAATCATATCTGTATTTTAATCCTCTATCCTCTAATAGTTTAATAGTATTTTGCTTTGCTATTAAAATAAATGGATGTGATAACATTGTTGGTTTTATTGTTTTTTCCGAAATGTTATTCCATGTTTTAAATGTTTTTTTAGAACCTCCTTTACCTGTTGTTTCGTGAAATCTGGTTTCTGCAACAATTTCAAAAGTAGTATCCAAATATGTTACTAAATTTATTTGGCCACCTCTTGAATTATATACATCTTTACTAAATAAATTAAAATCAATTCTTTTTGGTAATAATTTTAATACTTCAAACGAATTAAATTCAGTTTCAAATTCTTGTGGAACGAAGTCTCCAAATATCGGTTTATCAAAATCAGGACTAGTTGATGACCATATTATTTCATCTAAAAAATTATTTTGATATAAAAATTCTAAAAATTTTACTTTATGAAATCTTGTATGCCCCGGATAATAAAATGCTTTATATTTTGGCCAAAAGATAGTTTGAGATTCTTTTATTCGTTTATATGCTAATATATTTCTTGGAATTTCAGTACCCTCTCTTATATGATGATAAAACAAAACTTCAAAATATAAATGATTATCTTTATTTTGAATTAAATTTTTTGAAATAACATAACATTCCTTATTTGTTAAATTTTCTATTTGAGCAATTGAGTTATCGTCTATTTCTTGTTCATCGTATGTAGAAAAATCAAAAAATATAGATTTACAATTTACTACATCTATAAATAATTTTAACTTAGTTAAAAATAAATCCGTTGCATCTACCACATCAATCGTAATGATTAAATTGGTATTTGAATCTATATCATCAAATTTTATTAAATCTATTTTATTGTAAATAGTTAAAGAACTAACTAACTCACTATGGTCATGATTTGGTTGTATATCTTTTACAACTTCATATATAAATCCATCAGGCGTATACTTTCTTAAAAACTTTACAAAACAACATTTTTTCATAAAAATTAAAAAGATTTATATACAAACGGGTCACGTTTTTTAAGTTCTTCTAATTTCTTTTTTAATCTTTTTTTCATTTGTTTTTGTTCATATTTTTTAACAAAGTATGAAATAATTGGTAATTCTTTAATTTTCATTTTTTATTTTTTTAAGTAAGTTATCAAATTGTTCAGTTCCAAATTTATCCCAGGGTATATTAAACATAGAATATGGTTTCCAATTTATTCCTGTGTTTATAAAATTGGATTCTGCAGTACTTCTGTCGTTTTTGTCTATTTCCGATTCTCTGGGGTTTGTTAATAATGTTTTTGTATAATCGGAAGTCATCCAAAAATAGTTGCCTGCATATGTTTCAATATTCGTTATCATTGGTTCATTTAAAAATGTTCCAATAGTATTATATTCACCACTTTTTAATATATCTATACATTCTTCATTTTTTTCTATTAAATAATATTCCATTGTTCGTTTCCAATTAATGGTATTTTTTTCATAATTTATTCTATGTTTTTCATAATTAAATCTATCTGAGTCGTCTCTATTTAAATTATTTATATCAACATCAATGTGAGTATATTCGTGTGACGCACCTTTTGTATGTAAATATAAAATAAAATCATCTTTTGAAAATAATTCTCTATCTTTTATAATAAAATCCAATGTGGCCCATTCTGTTGGCCGTATTTCTTCACTAATTATATAATCTCTTATTACATAATTTTCATTGGGTGGAAGTATTTCTTTTGATAACCAATCATATATCTCAGAACTACAATCGTTCATTGATATTCTTCCCAGTCTATCTGGGGTTGTTATTACTATATTTACTTTTATTTTTGATTTAAAACTATTTTGAATATAATTAATTTGTTCCTTAACTATTTCGAAAGCATTTTTAAAAGCATATATGTGATAATATATGTGTACCATTATTTATTGTATAATTCTGGATATTCTGCTAATATATGTATTCCACCTTCTTTTATAACATAATTATAAGATAATTCAACATCTTGCCATGTTTTTAAATCATGTATTTCTATATTTGGGCACATAGTTTTAAATTCATTAATATAATTTGCTTTATGTTGATGTCCTGGGTCTAATGGTACATTCGCTCCCTTACCAACTCTAATAAGTATGTTAACTTTTTTACCAGTCATTAATTCATATTTGTCAACATGATTTATTAATTGGTTTGCTGCTGAAATAACAAAATCCCATCTTGGGTAAAATGAAATTACTGTTTTACCTGTAATTGCCAATCCTAAACTCATACCCATTTGTGTTTCTTCCATAACAGGAACTTCAATCATTTTTTCCTTTGGTACTTCTGTTAAAGTTGTACTCATAGGGTTACCGGCATAAACTATTTGTTGTCCTATGAAAACAGTCTCATCCAATTTTGATAAAGTTGTCATTGCATTTGTAAGTGCAATTTTATATTCCGTTGGTTCCATTATGGTTTTGAATTTGGATTATATAAATGTTTATTTGCTTTATACCACTCAATTGTTTCTTTCAAAGCTTCTTTTAGATTTCTCTTTGGTTTCCATCCTAAATCGTTAATCTTTTTAGAAGATAATAATCTAATTGGAATCATTGGTGCTTTGTTATTTACATATTCAATTGGATTGGTGTTGCCATCTAATTCTTTAATAGTTGCAAGTGTTTCATTTACTGTAAACCCTTCTCCATAACATACATTGAAAATATCATATGTATCGTTATTCTCTGCTACAAAGATAAAACCATCTGCCATATCTTCAACATGTAATAAATCTCTTACTTCCGTACCATCACCCCATACTGGTATTGGATTTAGACCATCTGCTACTTTACGAATATTTGCAGGAGTAACGTGACATTTTTCAAAATCAAATTTATCATTAGGGCCAAATGCGTTTGAAGGTCTAACAATCAAACATTGCATTGGTTCGTGAATCTGATTTGAAAAGAAATCACATAACATCTCACCATATCTTTTCATTCCACCAACTGCTTTATAAACTGGTAACATTGGTGTAGCATGTACATTCATATCTTCGGTACAAAATTCAGTTCCCATATCAGGGTAAGTTGTATTAGATGATATAAATAAAAACTTTCTAACTTTGTTTTTCCAACTTTGTTCCATTAAGTTTACATTCATTTCTACATTTGGAGTAACATGTAATAATGGATTGAATTTGGTATCCAATGCGTTTGATGTGTTTGCTGCACAATGAAATACTACATCAACATCTTTACTAATCAATTCACAAAACTCTGCGGTTTGTAAATCACCTTTGATGTGTTCCACTTCCGATGTTCCTTCAAAGTCATTTCTCAAATCTCTACTAAATGATGTTGAACGAAGATTTCTATATCCTTTTTCGTATAGTAATCTTAATAAATGTGAACCTATAAATCCACTTGCTCCTGTAACTAAAACCTTGTCTGTTTTTTTCATATATTTTTTATTTAAAAATGTCCCACTTTAATACTACATCATTTACAAATTTTCTTGCCAACACAGATGATGTGTGTCCGTACCAACTATTATTTAAATATTTTCTTTGGTCATCTTCATCCATTCCATTCATTTCTCTCCATAATACTTTTGGTAAATTATATTTTTCATCATCTAAGTTTTCATTAAAATTTCTAATTGACCATTCTATTATCCCACCATTTTTATGTAATCCTTTTTCTTCAAAAAACCAAAAGTATTTATCAAAATCAATTCTATCGGAATATATTTTTACATATGGGTTTTTCTCATATAAATTTGTATCATCCCAAGTATTGCAAATTAGTCTATCTTTTATCATACAATCGTATGTATCTATACCACTACCGAACAAACTTTTTACTTTTCCTTCTTCATCATATGATGGTGGAGTTTTTGTATTATCCAAATGACTTTTTGAAAAATTATTATTCATTTGGAATGATTTTATTTTAGTTATACCCAAAGATTCTAAATAAGAAAATAATCCAATCATTGAATCAAACCAATCTATATATCTTTCATCTTTTGATAAAATTGTATTAAGATATGACATTCCGAATTCTTGAAGACCATCAGGATTATTTGTTGGATTATAATATCCTCCTGTTAAATAATAATATCCATATTGATATGCATTATCTTTATTTTCCCACTTTATAAAATCATTAGTATGTGGTGGACTATCAAAGTTTTTTAAATAATTTTTAGAACAATTATTATCTTTATATATTTCGTTTGATATAAACCAAGATGTTCTAGTTAAAGAAGTCCATTGTGCTATTACAACTATATCTTCTGGTTTAATTCCTTTATTAAAAATTAAATCATTTACTTTATAAAAAATAGAACGGCATATGGTTTTATTATCATTTGTAATTGCACCATAGTTATAAAATTCAGCATCCACTTCCTTTCCCAACGTTTTCCATAACCAATGAAACCACGTATATATTTCTTTATCATCATTTTTCCAAAGATGTTCCGTTTTAGTGTATGGGTCTACATTTGGTCTAAAATTGCTAGTAAAAGAACAACCACTTGTTACTATGTGTAGTTTATTTTTCATTTATTAAATATACGAATAATTTTTTGAATTTACAAATTATAATCTACTTTTATATTCTAAAATTGATTTAGTTAATCCTTCTTTTAAAGTTGTTTTTGGTAAAATACCATATTGCTTTTGTTTGTCGGCACCTAAACATCTAATTGGGTCACCATTTGTTTTTGTAGAATCCCATGTAATAACTTTTGTTTTACCTGTTAATTCTTTGTAACACTCAACAATAGTTTCAATTGTTTCTTTGATAGTAACTGCTTCTGCACATCCAAAATTGATTATATCACTAACTTCTTTTTTAACCACATCAATTGCAGCCTGTGCAACATCATCTCCGAATACAAAATCTCTACGTGATGAACCATCTCCCCAACAAACCATTTCCTCACCTTCTACATTAAATAATTTCCAAATATTAGAACTAATAACAGTTGCATCTTGTGCAAAGTTATCATTTACACCATATATGTTTGAAGGTCTAATTACTGTATAATTTTTCCAACCATATTGAACTCTTAAAGAATCCAAAGTTAATTCACCCATTCTTTTTGTCCAACCTGGATGCCAATCTAAACGAGATGGTGTAGATGCCCAAGTTTCTTCTTGATTCCATGTATCACCCTCATTCATTACATCTGCTGGCTTATATACTCCAACCGATGAAAGATATACAAACCAATCTACTTTTGCGTCAAATGATGCTTTAATCATATTAGTATTGAACATCAACATTGGAAATAAATAATCCGCAGGCTGTGTCGATGACCTTGCTGGTGAACCTTTAACACCCGCTATATGTAGAACAATATCTATTTTTTCTCCTTTAAATAAATCTTCACAATGAGAAAGATATGTAAGGTCTGTTTTAACTAATACCAACCATTCTTTACCATATTGTTGTTGTAAAAACAAAATATTATCACTAAATTTTAAATCAACTGCAAATACCTTTGCACCTTCATCTAAACATTTTTTAACTGCTGGTAATCCTACCAAGCCGTTTGCTCCGGTTATAATAACCTTTTTTCCTGTAAATTCCATTATATGTGTTTTTTTAAATTTTCTATAAACATTGTTTTATTTGCAAATTCTATTGCAAAATTTCTATTGTATTCTAATATAGGTATTATACTAATATACCATTGGTGAATTTCATCTAAAGATAGTTTTGATAATCTATCTATTTCATTACATATTTTTTCAAATCGTAATTCATTATTATATTCTAAATCATAACTCTCATCTATAAAACCATCAAATGTTTTAAATCCTAATGATTGTATATATTTTAAATATCCAGGTGCACCAACTAAAATAAATGGTTGTAATACTACCATTGGATTTATTATTTTTTCAGTTGGAAATATATCATTTTTAAAATTAGTTTCCGTAACAATATGAATGTATGAATCCAAATATATTTCCTTTTTAAATGCTCTCATTGATTCAAATGATTCTCGTTGGCTTTCCGTTAGTAATTCAGTATCCATTTGAATTGGTAATTTTTCTATAAAAGAATCCATTGCATTTTTTAAAGAATCATTTAATTCCGAATTCAAATCTGGCATAAATTGTGCATTAAATGGTTTAAATAAAAATGATGCATACATTTTATCCCATAGATTTTTTGATTCAAAAAAACATCCTAATGTAAATCTATGTTCTTTATTTGAATTTCTATTTGGACAAACAAAATGTTTAGTTCGTTTGTTTAAAACATCAGTTAAATTAAACCATTCGGATTTATAACCCAACCTATAATGTGGTTGTTTTTTTAAATCTTCAATTTTTTTACAACTTGAAATTAATAAATTATTTTCAAAATAAAAAATAAAATTCATTTTTTGAATTTCTGGATATAAATCAAATAAATTTGAAGAACCACCAAAAAATATAAAATCAGATTCTTTTAAATTTATTTTTTTAATTTCTGTTGAAAATTTTGATAAAAAATTAATATCTGAAAATGGTTCATGTGATATATTAAATATAAATTTTAATTTATTTAGTTTTGCTAATTCAATTGCTTCATTTGAAACTACTTTTGTAAATTTAATAGATTGCTCGACCACATCATTTCTTTTTACAGAAGCTTCTTCAATAAAATAATTATGACTACCAAAAATTTCTATTGGGTAAAATAACATTTCACCATTATAATTTTGATAATCCACATCTTTTAATATGGTATATTTTCCACCATTTCTATCTATAATATTTCCTCTTAATTCCGAATGATTTGATGCTAATTCAAATTTACTTCTTAATTTATTAAAATATTCTCTTTCATCCAATGTATTTGCATAATCACATAATTCATCACCCCATCCATTTGGATATGGTGTGTTTCTTTTAAAATCGTATCTATCGTAGGCTAATGTCATCATATTAAAATGCAATCCATTTGCCTGTTCCGTAATGTGGAAATTTTGATTTGTATGTATAATATATTACATCCAATGGTATTTCTCTTTTTGTATTCCAAGTTACTTCTGTTGGTGTATAAGTTGAAACATCATTATCTTCTACTACAAATACAATTGGTAAGTCAAAGTTTTTTGCATACTTGTGCACTTCATAGAATATACCACTTTCAAATGACATATCACCTACAAACACAAATACTTTTTCATCACTACCTTTTTGTTTAATTCCCATTGCAACTCCTAATGCAATTGATAGAGTGCCACCTACAATTGCCGATGCGTAAAACTTTTCATCCATATTACAAAGAGTAATTGATTTTCCTTTTAGGATTTCTTCTTCAATCCAAACAGGACATACATCTTTTAATAATGCATGATAATGAGAACGCCAGGTTGAAAATACCCAGTCTGATGTTTTAATTCTTTTAAATATCTCAATTAGTTGTTCCTCATTTCCGTTTGATAAATGAATAGGGCCTCTAATTTTTGCATTTCCCCAATGGGTAACAATTAATTCTTCAAAATTAATTAAATCTTCTGCTGTTTGTTTAATATCTCTTACTATTGGATATTGTTCTAAATTTTGTATCATCTGTCTCTTTTTTGTAATATTGGGTTTGTTGTTGGCCATTCCATTTGATATTCCGGGTCATTCCATTTAACTACACCTTGCTCATCTGCATCCACATACCCATCTTTATAAAATAGATTATAATGGAACATACAATCGGTTAATGCATAGTGGCCGTTTGCAAAACCAGGTGGAACTAATACTTGATTTCTATCTTTCTCAGTTATCATAAAAGATTCCCACTCTCCAAAGGTAGAACTATTTTTTCTCATATCCAAAACAATTAGGTAAATATCCCCAACTGCTGCTTGAACTAATTTCCAAGTCTTATTATCATAATGTAATCCTCTTAATACACCTTTGTATGATTTTGAGAATCTACCATGTACTTCATTTCCTTCACCTATTTTTGTCATAACAGGGTGTGCACCTGAATGAAAGGTTGTAAATATTTCACCTCTATATTCTCTATAAATTGATGGAGTATATGTTGGTACTTCATAACCAAATTTTTTCGATGGAGTAATTTGAAACTCATCCCATTTATTATTCATTTAGTTTTAAATTTAATATATGTTGATAAAGATTTTCAGCCATTAGTTTATGTCCTTTATCACTAAAATGACAATCATCCGTTTCGGTTTGGTTATTTGACCAATCGGTATTAGATTTATCGTAAAATTGCATTTTTTTATATTCATCTAATAAAAAAATATCACCTAAATTCATTCTATCCGTTTTTAAAAAAATAACTTTAATATTGTAATTTTTAAGCATGTTTTGAAAATTAAAATTATTTGTATCAAAAACTTCTTTTGAAAATTTATCATTTATAAAATTTTCTTCATATAACTTAAAAAATTGAATTTCTTCTTTTTCTTTTTGCCATAAATAGGAATCAGGTTTAAATCTAATTAACTTTCCATCGTCATAGGGTTCTTCTGTATTTATAGATATTTCAAAACCAAATCTACTCCAAAATTCACATCTAATTTCGGAGGTGTATTGGATAATAACTAAGTCATCGGATGTTAAATTACCATCTATTATGTGTTTAGTAATCATTCTCCAAATTCTATAATTACTACCACATCCCGCAGCACAATTTACTAATTCATAATTTAATAACTTGGATAGTTCTTCTGGATAACTTGTTTTACAATTATTACGAATAGAAATACTACAACCTGCAACAAATAGTTTTTTCATATTATGTTTGATTTGCGTATCCTAAAGGAAAACCGTTTCTAAATTCAAAACCCATTTTTGGTACTATCATTTGATATGCCATTATGAGTTCTTTAATACCTCTATCTAAATCCCATTGTGGGCCCCATCCTGTTGCTTCTAACTTATCATTTGATACAATGTAGTTCCTCTTATCTGGGTCCTCATAATAGTCATCGTAGACCACAGCAAAGTCTTTTACATGAGATTGTATTTTTTCTAATAGCTCTTGTTTTGAAAGATTTGCTTTACTTAATCCTACATTAAAAACTTCACCTTTATATTTGTCATAATGTTGAATCATAAAACAAAAAGTAAATGCTACATCTTGAATATGAATAAAGTTTCTTTTAAATTCTTTTTCAAATACTACAATATATTTGTCCGTTATTGCTTTATAAACAAAATCATTTACCAACAAGTCCGTTCTCATTCTTGGTGAAACTCCAAAGACAGTTGCTAATCTAAATATGATTGCATCCGTTGATGTTCTTAAAAAGTTTTCAGCTTCACATTTGGTTTGACCATAGATTGATATTGGAGTAAGTGGGGATTCTTCAGTACATTCCATTTGACCGGTACTTAAACCATATCCACTATTTGTATTTGGATATAAAATCTTTTTACCTTTTCCGTTTGTAAATTTAACAATATTAACTATTTGGTCAAAGTTTATTTCTTTTGCCAATTTTGGGTCTTGTGCACATGCAGGAAATCCCACAATTGCTGCTAATGGAATAATTATATCTGCCTCATTACAAAGTTTTTCTAACAAAACTTCGTTACGAACATCACCATGTATAAATTTAAATTTTGATTTTGATGTGTATTGTAATAGGGAGGTTTGGTTGAATAATAATTTATCCAAAACAATAACCTCATAACTTTGTTCTAATAGTTTTCCAACTAATACTGAACCCAAATAACCTGCACCACCTGTGATTAAAACTTTCATTAAAAATAAATATTTTTTTCTATATAAAATTGAGGATAATTTCCACTAAAACTTATATCCCATACTTTGTATCTATTGTAATGATTAAAATCACAAAAGAATGCAAAATGTTTTCTTAATGGAAAATTATAATTTAATTTTCTTAAATTATTAAAAACTATATGACTATATTTTTCTTTATAATTGTCAACTATATCATATACTTCTTCTATTTTTAAATTTTTATTTAAAATAAAACACATATTGTATTCAAATTCACCAATTGCTTTATGTTCTTCTGGTCCAATCATACTACCACATCCAAACCAAAAAAATGCATCTTTATATGGCATTTTTTCATAATTATCAAATTTAATAGTACCAACCAATTTTTTGTTGACATAACAATCAATTTTTCTATCTTCAAAATTTTCACAAATCATTGTGAAATCATTAAATTCATTTATTTCTTTATTAGATAATTCATAATATATTTGTTTTGGTAATCTTTCAAATGTACCATCCGTATTTGTCTTAATAGTCCAATATGTAAAAACTATATTTGGATGTTTATTACCATCAATAAAAGCACTAATACCGGAATGCATTCCATTTCTAGCTAGTAAAAATTGTTCTGTTTCTATTGGCATCAATTCTGGAAATACTTTTGCTGATAAAAATAATGTAAAATCTTTATCCATATGGCCATCTATTCTTTCTGAAACAGAATATCTACTTTCAGGTAATATAAAAAATATATTATCTTTATTTACTCTTAAACTCATAATTTAAACTTTAATTGTTTTGCAGAAATGATAAAATTCTTCTAATTCTGGAAATGTTTTACAAAAATCCGTTCCTCTTCTTAAATCGTGATTAGAAAAGTATTGATAAAAACTATATCTATTTTTCATCTGTTGTATGGAATCTTGTGGTGCTAACATCCAATCATAAATTCTTTTTAGTTTTTGTACTTCGACATCACTATATCCAATATGTTCTGGACTAAAAGATGGTGCTGCGTAATAAGTAATCAATTTTGCTTGGTCTAAAATATATTTAGAATAATCATATGGTAATACCTGTACAGTTTGATGTAATGGAAATCTCAAATATGATGAATCTAAAAATACTGCAGAACTCCAATATCTGTCATTACTTGCATATGTATCTTTTAATGTATAAATGTTATGTATTAAATTTTCATAATTAAATACACTCAATGCATTGTAAGTTGACATAAATGTAATAATAACTCTCGGACATGCAGTAAGAATCATATTTACATGGTCCCAGAACTTATTAAATTCTAATCCCGTTCTAATATATTCCGCTTGTTCACCCCAGGTATCTACTGATGTAAATATTACGATTTCTTTTACTCTATTTTCGTCTTCAATTTTTTTAATTTTTTGAATTAATTTTTCTACTAATGCAGTTGGAACTCCTAAATTAGAATTGATTGCTAATTTTAATTCTCTATTTGGGTTGTCCTGTGCTAAAATAAAATCCAATACACCCCATGTATCTTTTGATAACAGTGGTTCACCTCCTGTAATTCTAAATGTATGCAAATCTCTATACAAATCCGGCCACCATTTCCAAAATGCTTCTACATATGGATTGTGGTCTTTATGTGGAATTGGCATTTTGTCTTCTCTAACCAACCATTCCGGTGAGTTAAATCCATCTAATGTTGGATAACCACCATATTGTTCAACTTCTTCTACCCATGTTGAACTAAATGCCGGGCCGCAATATGAACATTTAAAATTACAAGCATTACTAAATGCTACTTCTACATATTTTGGATTATAATCATCTCTCCAATCTAAGTTTTTAATTTCTTCCATAAAAGGATAAGACCAACTTTCTCCTGATTTAAAAATTCTATCGCTAAATCTATCGGAGTTATCTTCTACACCCCAACAATAATCACATTCTTCGGGTCTTGCACCTTGTAACATTTCTTTTCTACGAAGTTTTTTATATCTTGTATTATGAAGTGCAGATGGGTTTCTAGCTATTTCCGTTTCTGATATTTTGTGTGTACGAGGGTGGTGACATGAGTGATTGTGGCCGCTTTGTAATTGTAAAGTTACTTGTGTCCATTTTGCTAAACACATTCCAGGACCCACTGCATCTAATTCTTCTTTAGCTCTTATGTATATCGGATTTTCCGAGTATGATTTTTCGTCTGCCATAATTTTATTTTAAACAATGTACATTTATCATTTTGTGTTTTCCAAAAATAATTTCTGCACTAATGTATTTATATTTCATATTATTAATTCCGTCATTTTTATAGTCAATACTACCTTGTTGCATTTCCATTATATATCTTCTCTCATTTTTAGCAGTAGTTTCACCTTTTGCCCATTTATCTATTCCACCGACATTTATTAAACCTTCCGTTTGGTGTGGTAAACAAATAAATTTACCATCTCTTCTATAAGGTAAAATTGTATGTGGAATTTGAATTTCTCTATCTTCAATTTCTATATTATTTAATATTCCATCATTCAATTCTGCCTGGTCTATAACTATTTTTTCATCATGTATATCTTCAAAATTATAATGAAAAATTAAACCATCTGTTGAGTATTTTTTATGTACTTCTTCAATTTCATCTTTTGATAATGCTCTATTCCACATTTTAATATCAGCAATTTCACCTTTAAAAAATGAATTAGCTTCTTCTACTGAAATAGTCGGAGTATATCCAATATAAAATGGTTCATTACCATATCTTTTTAAACTAAATTCATATTCCAATGGAGAATGTGTTCCTGTACCATTTCTTGCATCGTTTTCATTTCCATTTAAATAGAAATGCATTTTCTTTTCTAAATCATCAACAACCATAGTAACCCATGTCCATTCACCTTCATATCTTTTGAACCATTGGTAAAGATGTTCTCTATGTGAGTTCCATAACATACCTGTATACGCTCTACTATTATTAAAAGATAATCCCCAATCGTAACCTGGTTTTCTAAATATCGGATATTCTACAAATTTTCTATTTTCATCACCTATCAACCAAATTGGAACTTTTTCTATTTGTTGGTCTGCTTTTACTAAAACTGATATTGTATGTGAATTAGATATTGCAGCTCTTGTTAATTCTTTTGTTGGTATTTTTATATATGAATCTTTACCATTAAAAATTGCTGCTTTTTTTGTTTTTTCAAAGTCAATTACTTTTCTTTCTACCATTTCTTCTTTTACACATCTCCAAAACAAATCATCATCTTCCATACCCCAATCCCAATACTCATTTGAATAACCATTGGTTTGTTCTACTTGTTCTTTTGTAAATAATACTGCTCCACCAAAATACTCTTGATATTTTAATTGATAATCGGATTGTGAAATACGAACTGCGATGTGTTTTGGAGTTTCTTCTGGATATGAATAATCACAACTATCATCTTCGGGCACCATATCAATATCATGCCAAACTATATAATCACACCCATCATCAAATGCATGTTTTGCACCTATGTTTTTCATTAAACCTCTATTAAATAGATATTCATCTCTTTGGTGCACTATGTATATAGTATGGTCTATTCCCTTCTTATCTAAAAAATTAGAAAGATGTGGAACAAAAACATTCATATGTTCTTCTCTATTTCTATATGGGACGCAAACTCCTAACTTATGTGCCATTATAATAAAACTGAAAGGTGGTGGTGTTTTTTAATTGAAATATCATTTAATATTTGATATAGACAGGTATTTAAACCATCTTTGTCTGTATCATATAATTTTGTTTTTATTTGATTCAAAAATCTCAATTGATTTATTCTCGTTTCTTTATGAACCCAATTCTTCTCATTCCAACTATTTGTTTTGTGAGATAATAATTTAAATAACGATGGTCTGCGAAATGGAACTTGTAATTCTTTACCTAATGATTCTTTTGTTTTAATAAAATGAGATTCAACGATTTCACCATTATTATCATTGAAACTTAAATCAACTAATTCATTGTTTCTATAAAATCTAAAATCATAATATAATTTTAAATGTTCCGAAGATTTATATGCTCTAAAATTTTCTAATAATGAATTTTCTAAAATATTTTCAGATATAATCTTTACTTCTTTTGGTTTTAATTTTGTATCATAGATTGCAAATTCTGAAATTAGTCCAAAAAAATAATTTGGTAAATCTCTATTTGGTTCACCTACACCTAAATAAAAATACTCTTTATCAGAATAGTCTTTGACATTATGTTTTAATTTAGTCATCCCTAAAAATTCACCATCCTTATAAAAATCAAATTGGTTTAATTCATAATCATATGTTATACAAATTTGCGTAAAATGATTTGATAATATTTCAGAATTTATAGAATAACATTGGTCGGTTTCATCCCAAACATCAAATTTATATCTTCTAAATGAATTAAAACTAACCGATGTATCGTATCCAGGAATTGAGAATACAGTATATTCATCATATTCATTATTTGGGTTTGATATTATATCATCTGGTTTAAATGTAATCAATATACTAGTATCTTTTTCGAAATTTAATAAATCTTTCTTTGGTATTTTGATATAAGAATCCGTTCCATTAAATGATAGTCCATATAAATTTTTTACATCCGTTTTACCAATTATCTTAGTATCTAATGCAATTTTCTTTTCTGCAGTTCTAAATAATAAATCATCATCTTCAAATCCCCATCCCCAATATTGATTAGAATAACCATTTACTTTTTCAAAAGCTTCAACAGAGAACATGGTTACTCCACCAAAATAATCATCAAAAATTAAATTCTTAGACTTATCATATTCTAATTCAAAATTAGTTGCTAAATGTAAAGGTACTGCGGAATACGAATAATCCACTTCTAATGGTAACATATCAATATCATGAAATACTACATAATTACATAGCAACTCTTTTGCTTTAATAAATCCTATATTTAATAATTTACCTCTATTAAATGGTTTATCATCTATTTGCTCTACGATTATAAGTTCGTAATCTATTTTATTTTCTTTAAAATAAAGTTTTATAGCATCTGTAAATTTTTTTAAATGCGATTCTCTTTCTCTATATGGAACAATGATTCCTAATTTCATTTAATTTATATTAAACTGTTTCTATATCTTTTTTTGGTCTTGGTTTTCTAACCGGCAATTCTGCAGTATCTGCGTCAACTACCGATGTTGGTATTTTTGGTTGTTCTGGATTTACATTAGAAGTCCCACCCTTTGCCATATTATAGTGTTCGTATAAATAAAATGCAATTCTTTCACCCCATTCTTTTTTAGGTATTTCTTCAAACCAAATAGTCAATGCATCTAATGAATTTGCTATTTTTTCTAAAGCTTTTACTTTTCTTGTTTCTAATACTACATTTTCCAAAGAAGTGTCTGGTGTAGAGTCATTTTGTAATTTTAATTTTGACATTTTTTATATTTTGATTTTGTGTTTATATACATTTGTTTTTATTTCTTCATTTACTAATTCTTTATAACTTGTAGTATTATATCCAAATAAATCCGTATCTAATACTCCACTTGTTATTTCATAAAAAAACATTTTTTCGTTTTCTGCAAAATTTTCGTCTTTTACTTTGTAAGTGTAATTATCTAATATAGTGAATTTTTTTGAATTTTCCAAAATTTCAAATTTTCCACTAGAGTTTTCAGGCATATTAAACTCATGAGATAAATTTAATTCTTCTGAAAATATTTGTTGATGTATACCTGATGATACAATTCTTGCGTTTGAAAATGATTTAGAGGAGTCAACATAAAACTCACCAAATTTTTTATCAAAGTCTACATTTATTGTAGCTGGGAAATTGGTCTGTATTTGTCCTTCTAAGTTTTTGTATCCATCGGAATATAATTTTTGTATTTCCGAATTAGTAAGTGCATAATCAAATAAACATAAATTTGATAATTTACCTTCAAATGAATCTTTAAATGCCATACTGCCAATCCAAATATCTTTTCCTCTAAAATCTTTTAAAGTTTTACCTATTTTACTTGAACTTACTAGTTTACCATCGACATATAAATCCATAACATGTTTATCTAAATCAACTCTAAATGCTAAATTTATCCATTTATTTGTATGAATTTTATGTGGATACCAAATTTGATATAAATCATTGGCTTCGTCCCAAATTTGTGCAACTATTGCTTCATTTCTCATTATAAGTAAACCCATGTCATAACCTTGCTTTCCAATAAGAGTACCATCGGTTGATTGGTCATCATTTATAAAAGCATTTAAAGAAATTGTAAATGAATCTTCAAATATATAATCTGTGGTTTTATTTGCTTTAATCATAGCACAATTATTCTCATCTGATACAAATGGATATATTTTTTTCTTTATTGATTTATTTACCTCTTTTACTTCCGTTAAAGCGTGAAATTTTGAAATATCCCTTGTAAAATATCTTTTTGTTAGAAGCAAATTGTGTTTATCTAATCTATACAAAAAATCAGGCCAGTGAAATCCACCACCCCAATAATCATTACTAAAACCATTTGCTTTAATAAATTGTTTTTTATCAATTTTAAATGCACCACCAATCCAATGTGGATATGGTTTTAAATTTGGACAAAGATGTGTTGGGTGATAACTATAATCATAATCACATGTTTCCATTTTTGGTAACACATCTACATCTTGAAATACTATATAATCTGCCCAATCTTCTACTATTTTAGCACCTGCATTGCATAGTTTACCATAATTGAAAAATGTATCAGCATCATCTTGTTCAATGAAGTGTATTTGATATTCTACTTTGTCTTTTAAGAAATATTCCATGTGACCAATGAAAGAATACATTTGGTCTAGTCTATTCGAAAATGGAACTATTATTGCTAATTTTTTATCAGTAATCATTTAGTAACTTGTTGTTTATATAGATATAATTTTTTTAAATAATTTATTCCATTGTTTGTATTCGTTTTCACCTACATACTCAAACATATATTCTTTATTTGTAACATCTATTTCAAAATTATTACTTCTTAAAGATTGATACATTTTTAAATATTCATCAGATGCTGCATAATCTTTTCTAATATCTGCAACCTGTTTAATTCTTTCTACACAAGTCGAATCCCATTTGAAATGGTGTACCTGAACATTGTATTCGTCAACAGGTGCAATTAACGGGTGATTCCAACCTTGCCATCTCCATGTTGTATGTCCGTCTATTTTTGCATAGTGTTGACCAGATGTGATTTCAATATGTCCTTTCATTATACAAACTTTATTTGGACACGCGCCACTCATTGAGTATCTAAAAAATCCTGCAACTGGAAATTGTTCAAATATATTTTCTTTTTTATTTATCTTTGGAAAATCACCGGTTTGCCCTACTCTATCAACGAATCCACCTCTTACTAATTCCCATCCATTTCTTTCACAGGCTGATATAATTTCATTTAATGGTTTTGAATAAATGTGAAATTCATCATCGTCTGAAACTACCCACCAATCATCAGGAAATAACATTTTTGTTTCATTATATAACTGAGTAACATATTCCCAATTAAATTTTTCTTTTGTTACTCTTTCTATAATTTTAGCTTTTTCAAATTGTTTAGTTATTTTTAAAACTTCATTATAAGTACTAGAACCTTCCCACTCATAAACTACAATATACATTTCATCTACTAAATCTTTATAATGATTCAGCATATGCCACAATGTATCCACTCTCGAACCTGTTATTGTAACTAATCTTATTTTTTTATTCATTCTTTTTTTAAGCTTTTCTAGTAAGTAGTGTTATACCTGTACTTGTAACCTTTTTATCAAACATACGATAATTTTTTAAGTTTACCAAATTCCACTCACTATTTTTTTCTAAATCTTTAATATATTTTGCCGGGCCATCAAAAGGAACAAAATTTTCTTTTGCATTTTCGGTTACTACAAATGTGTCATGATAATTTTGGTCTATGTCGTGAATCGTAATAATTCCATTTTCAGACATAATTGAAGAATATAATTCAAAATCTTTTTTAACTCCTTCGTAGGAATGGTCTCCGTCAATATGTAAGTAATCTATTTTAATGTCTTGTCTTACAAAATAATCATAGAATGCTTTTTCTGATGTGTCTAAAATAACTTGTGGAGAAAAATGTTGTCTTAAAAAACTATTATCCTCAGTCCAATCGGTAAATCCACCTACACCATTTGCAGCATCAACTATTATAGTCGTTCCAATATCTCCCCACTCCGTAGAATTATTACCTTCAAACATTCCCTGTTCCCACAAATCTTTTCTTGCTTGCGTCATCAATCTTGGAATAAATCCACCTCCTGAACCAATGCATACACATACCTTTGCTCTAATAAACTGAATAAAGGAATATATCAAAAGTCCATCTCCTAAGTGTAAATCGGTTGCACCATGTGTCCAACGATATTTAACAGGTTCTAAAACTTCTTCACCTTCTTCGTTTATTTTGTGGTTATTTGTAAGGTATTTTTTTATAAGTACATCGTTAAGTAACTGCATATTTCTTTAATCCATTTTTGTTTGTTAGTGTATTTTTTTAGTCCGGCTTTTAATCTATCGAATTGTTTTTTATTTTTTTCAAATCCATCTTCTAATATTTTTATATATTGATAATGAAATTGTTTTTTATTGATTGCTCTATATCTGTATTTAATATCTTTCATCCAACTACCATCTAATATTGGAAGTTTACCATTATCAATTGCGTCAAATATTGCATATCCAAATGGTTCTTTGGTATATGCTCCATGAAATATTTGAAAGTTCTTTTCAAAAAACTTATTATGAAAACGATAATCAAATTCTATGAATGTATGCACGGATGCATTTATTTTACTACCCTCTAACATTCTTTTATAGTCATATTTGTTTGAGAATATAAAAGCAGGTATTGAATCTAAGTAATGTGCATTTTTCCTTGTCTCACATCTTGCTGCATATCCTACTTTATTATCAATTATTCCAACAAATGGTTTTTTATTTTTCCATTCATAGTAATTTGGAATTGTAATTGTTTTTGGATAATATGTGTGTATTGTGTCTTTCTCATAACCAATCCAAACAATATTTTCAGAATTGTCTAATATATCTTTTTGCCAATGCCAATCTAAACGGGTCATTAAATTTTCATATTCATCATTTAATCCAACCATATCAGGAATGAAAGCATGAACAAATGTAAGATATGTTTTGTGTAAATACTTTTGAATAATAGGATTTGGTTTATATGAATGATGTAAGAAAATTATCTTATCACACTCATCTAATATTTTATCAACTTCTTTTTCGTTTCCAAAAGTGTAGATTGCATCAATTTCTCTAACCAAAGGCCTACCATCAATTATAATTTTGTAATCTTCTTTGATTAATGGTAAAACATTTTCTATAAAGTTATTGCACCAAATATCAGCACCCCCTATAATATTTTTTCCGTAACCTGTTGTAATAAAAACTATCATAATTTTATTTTATATCAATATTGAATTTTTACCGACTTTTTGTACTTTATTAAAATATTCTAAGCTAGCTGTGTTTTCTAATATATCCAATTCAACATTATATGGTAGTTTGTGCATATAATCACTTTTATAAAATCTATTAGTATCACTATTCACTATTCCGGCATTATGGAATATGTTATTTTTATAAAATTCTTCCTTTGTACCAGTTGCCCATGTAAATTCTAATTTTGGATTACATATTGTATTATATCCCATTTTCCACCCATTCCATAATACTGCCCACATATCTGCACACCATATTTGCAGTTCATGATATTCCGGATTTTCTAATTTCTTTTTATTATTTAATTCTGTTATTTCTTTAAATAATATTTCAGAATCTAATTCTACTCTTTCCCAAAAATAATGAGTTATACCTTTCATTATATATTGTGCACCTATTGAATTTAATTCATTTTCTTTTAATACATCCGATTTAATACTCATTATATCACACATTCTATCTAATACATATTGTCCTTTAGATAATATATAATCATGTCCTATATACCACCTACAATCACTACCATACCAATTATTATCATTATATATTTCACAACATAACCATTCATTGATAGGATTTGTTAATAATATATCACAATCATGATAAAATATTATTTCATTTTTTAAATACAAATGTTTTTCAAAATGTTGTTTTAATATATTAGGTCTTATTGATGATATGTAATTTTTATTTTTTCTGGTATCTTCATAAAAAAAGAATCTAACATCATTATATTTATTTGCTAATTTTCTGAATTCATCCGATTCTTTATTATTGTTTTTAGTAGAAACAACATCTATATTATTTGGATTTACCCCCATCTCTATAAAATTATTTAACATAACTTCTATTTGCCAAGCATAATATAAATTATCCGGTTGTGCGCAAATAAATCTTAAATTTTTCATAACCTTTATTTTGTAATTTTTAACATTGTAAAGTGTTTCTTAAAAATGTACCACTTGTTATATTCCAACAAACACCGGACATAGATTCATAATGTCTTCTAGTTATTGGATTACCATTAACATCTCTAGCTATTGCCGTACAAGAATTTACACTACCACCACCGATACCACCAAATACATTGCCATTTGCTACAAATGCTGCGTAATCACTATCAATAAAGTATATTCTAGAAATTGTACCGGTTCCACATCCACCCACTGCACACGTTTCACTTATATCGACTAATGTATATATCGGTGCAGCAGTTGTAGGTGCTGCGGTTGTTGGTGCAGCAGTTGTAGGTGCTGCAGTTGTAGTTGGTGCTGCGGTTGTAGGTGCTGCAGTTGTAGGTGCTGCAGTTGTAGTTGGTGCTGCGGTTGTAGTTGGTGCTGGACAAGATGCACAAGCCAATTGTGGTGTAGCTGTTTGTGCAGAACCATTTCGTAGGAAGTACCTAACATTATCTTGACGATTTATATAGATTGTCTCATTATTAGCAAAGTCTGCGTATAGATTACCAATTGTGGCTGATGACATAGCCCGTAACGATGTTGCATCACATAAATTTGTTCCATAAACAGTAATTGTAACAAGTCCATATATCCCCCCTGCACATGCATCCGCCTCACTTTCTGTACTTACAAATCCTGTGAATGTAGCTTGTGCTGGAGCTGCAGTTGTAGTTGTAGTTGTAGTTGTTGTAGTTGTTGTAGTAGTTGTGACAGGTGCGGCAGTTGTAGTTGGTGCAGCAGTTGTAGTTGGTGCAGCAGTTGTGGCCGTACTATATCCAAAAAATTCAGACATAACATCAGGTGCACTTTTACCAGCTGCAGCACTATATGCTCGTAGTGAATTTGATGCGGAACCTAATTCAGCTTTGATTTCTGACATTTTAATTGGGCCTGTTCCTGAAAGTGGCATTACCTATTCTTTTTTAATTCTTCAATTTGTTTTTGTTGTTCTTTTATCGCTTCAATTAATAGTGGAATTATTTTTTCATATCTAACTCCTTTATAACCACCATCTCTTTGAATAACGATTTCCGGCATAACTTCTTCAACTTCTTGTGCTATTACACCATAGTCTAATCCTTTATTTGAATGATAAACTTCAAATCCATCTTTCCAAACAAAAGAGTTACCTGTTAATTTTTTTATTTTTTCAATTGGATTATCAATTGGTATAATATTATCTTTCCATCTTTTGTCCGATGAAGTATTAGCAGTAACATCTCCTGTACAAGTTAAACCACCACCTATACTTACAAAGTCCGCATTATTTGCTCTTGGAATGGAAATATATCTATCCGTATTAAAAACAACCTGGAAACCCCCAGCAATCATTTCCGTTTTAGATACAGGAACAGATGTGGCTATACTACTTAGGTATGGTGTATATGCAATTACCGAAAATACTGCAGGTTCTAAATTTATATTATTAGTAGTTAATGTTGCAGATGCGAATATGTTTGTAATAAATGGAGTGATTGTATATGTCCCCTGCTGTAAAGTAAGTGTAGTTGAAATTAAAGCCGATGGGGTTATTGTTAATAGGTATGGATTTAAATGTTGTGTACTATATGAATTTGTTTTATCCTCATAGGCATATGTTACACTTGAATCCGGTGCAGTTAATTTAAATCCAACTCTGCAGTTAATTTCTTGATAATTTACATAAAAAGTAGTGGGCCCATCGTCACCACCAACTTCAAAAGACATTACGGTCGGTGCACCCAATTGAGCTGCAAATGTACAAGATTTTCCTATTAATGCATTACCCGGCGCAACAGTTAATGTGGATGTAGTTGAGTGAGTATAAATTGTAGTATCAGTACCATATTCAACTTTATAACCATATCTATTGTCATAAGTTACTCCATTAAGTACAGTAGTTCTTGCAGAAATATTAGCAGTTGATGGTGTGAGTGACCCTGCAGATTTATCCGATAATGTAGTCGCAGTACTAATATCAACAACTATTTGCCCAGCTGTATCATAAATTTCCATTGCAGGCCTTACCGAATTTAATTTTAATCTATCAGTTCCTAATGTAGTTGAATTAATTCCCCATCCGGCAATACTTCCCGCAGTAGTTGCAGTTATATTGGTTGCAATGATATTACCTTTAATTGCCAATGCATCGGTTGCAGAGTTCCAAGTTAAATAACCATTTGTACCATCCAAATAAAAATTACCATTATTTGCCATATATGTTTTCCATGCACCACCACTATAATACCCCATATTTGTAGAACCTAAAAATAAACCAGTTGTATTTGTAGTTGGTGTTTTTACAATTTTACCCGTTGAGTCGGTAAAAATAGACGCGGTATTTGCATTTATAAGTGCAAACGCAGCTGCACTCACTGCTGTATTTGCAGTTCCTTGTGCAGCAGCTGCTGATGCCGTTGCAGCATTTGCAGTTCCTTGTGCATTTGACCCTGATAAAGCAGCATCCGATATTTTTGTTGCAGCATCACCACCTGATATGTTGATATTACCGGTAACCGACAATGTAGTTCCATCCCAAGTCAATTTATCTTTTAGTGAGAATTTACCAGTATTATCTACATAAAATCCCGTATTAGAATTACCATGAGTACCAGTTCCTATGTATATTTTTGTAGATGCAATCGTAACTCCTCCAATACTACCTCCTGTTATTGCATCTCCATTACTAAAAGAACCAACTGCTCCTCCGTTGTTTGCAGTTGATGGATTTGTAATTGTTATAGTACCATTTACCGATAAGTTTGAACCATCGTAAGATAATTTATTTCCTAATGAAAATTTACCTGTACTATCTAAATAAACATTTGTATTTGAATTATTAAATGCACCAGAATATTCATTAAATACAGTATCAGATGGGTTTACTATTCCACCTATAAATATTTTTCTAGGATTTTGTCTTGCATCTAAATAAATTGATGGGGTAGTTCCTACTTTAAATAATGAACTAATATATCCAAGTTGTCCACCTATTACAGGAGAAAAAACAGTTGTACCATCTATAAATGTTCCATTATATCCCAAAGTACCATTTGCTAATTGTTGCACTTTTGCAAATGAAGATGACAAAGTAGTGGCTATACTTGCACTCAACGAACCACTTAATACTCCAATAGTTCCACTCACCGAACCACTTAATACTCCAATAGTTCCACTCACAGAACCACTTAATACTCCAATAGTTCCACTCACCGATGAACTTACACTACCAATAGTTCCACTAACTGATGAACTTAATGTCGTAATACTACCACTAACACTACCACTCAATGTATTAACTGAACCACTTGTAACAACAATTGTTCCACTAATAGAAGATGATACTCTATTTAAATCTGCTAATGATTGAGAAGTTGAAGAACTAATTAATAAAATAGTTCCACCAATATTGGTATTGCCTCCATTGAATGTAGCACTTTGTGTAACTGCTACTGGAACAAAATTATTATTTACATCATAAAATTCAAATTTAAAATTAAATGTTTCATTACCTAATACCGTCGGCATTGTAGTAACAAACGAAACCTCATCAGGAGAAAATGCAGTATCTTGTGATAATTTTAAACTAATATTACCAACATGCCAATCTCCCTGTGATTGTGAAAAATATAAACTTGCAGATGGATAATTTCTATCTATTTTAAATGGAACAACTGTATCTAATAAATTTTTTGTAGGTTGTGTCCCTATCAATGTTGTAATACTACTTGATACAATTGTTGGTGTTATTCCATCACCAGATGTTGTAACTTGACTTAAATATATTCCTAAATTACTTGAAGTAGATGATGAATAAAATGCATCTAAATTTAATTCGTAAGTATTTGCACTTTTTATATCCAAAGAAGATGTATATCTAAAATACCCACTACCTGTTAATCTAACACCACTTTCAACTCTACTGGATGTAAGAAATGCATTCAACGAACCAGTATTCCAATAATTTTTAAGTGTTTCCGATGTTAGTATACCTGTTTCTCCTATAACACTTCCTGACAACCCATATGATGTTAATAATTCTTTTGATTCAATTAATATATCTTGTATTAAATCATAATCAGAAATATCACCTTGAGACGTTCTAAATACTTTTACTCGTTTAACATCCCCCGCAAATGTTTCTAATTTTGATAATTTTATATTTGCAAAGGATTGAGTAACCGCAGATGCAACTTTATTATCTCCAACAATTGAATATATGGGACTTAATATTTCGGTGATAGTAGCTGTGGGTCTTTGGTAAAATCTAATCTTTGTAGTATTAGCTAATCCAGGATTTACATTTATAGTCTTTGTCCACTTAACATTATATTTATTTTCCCAATCTAAACCAACCGGTACTACTATTCCATTTGCATCGGTATATTCACTTAATTCACCTAATATTGTAAGAGTACACGGCCCAAACGCCGTATCCGGATAAACATAGACTGCAACAACTTTAGAAACACCTTCAAAATATTCCGTAATGATTGGTGTATTTGTAGAACCACTTATATTGGTATTAATGATACCTTCACCTGGTTCGTTATAAATTATATTACCACTTGCATCTCTTAATTCTATTTGTATTTTTGTATCCGGTACTAATTCTTTTGAACCCGCAATTAAAAACGCGTTCTTGCCACCTGTAAATGTATCAGGCAATTCTGTTATTTTAAAATATTTACTATTAGGTTCCGTATCATTTACTAATACGGCATATCTGTCTAAGTTTTTAGCAAATAAAGTTTTTTGTATAACTGCCATTTAATCTTTTTAAATAAATATCTCTAAAAAAAGAATTATGTCATATTTATCTAAAGAAAACTAATATACATTATATAATACTAAAGAAAACTAAATAAGTTATGAAATACGCAATGTTACAAATCAAAAAAGAAACCCATGAACTTCTCAAAGGGTATTGTGAAGAACACGGGTTTAAAATGGGTAGCCTAGTTGAAAATCTAATCAAGAAACACGTCGGTGTCTCAAAACCACAATCTAGTGTGTTGAAGGCTGATAAGGTCGTTCTTAGAAATCAATCTTACTAAACCCATTTACTTTTTTTATTTCTATCAATCCATCTACGATATCTCTCATTTGTTCTAAGTGAGAAATAACCCAAATGAAATCAAATTGAGTTTTAAGATATTGCATCATCATAAATAAAGATGATAAGTTATCTGCGTCTAATGTTCCAAATCCTTCGTCTACTACTAAGAAATTCGGACGAGGTAAGTTACATACATTAATAAGTGCAACTCTAATAGCAAGTCCACTCACAAACTTCTCCATTCCACTACACATCTCCAATGGCCATTCCTGGTCTTCGTAAACTATTTTTGCATTAATTGATTTACCATCCATTTCCATTGTAACACCAAAGTCTACAACTTGTGCAAGAATATTGTTTACCTCATTCTCAATAACAGGTAATGCTTTTGAAATTAATTCATATGGAATACCATCTCTCTTTACAGCATCTAAATAATAGGTGTATAATCGGTTCTTTTCCTCTAAGTCCTTAACCTCATTCATCTTTTGTTTGATACTGTCTATATAAGTCTGTAATGATGATATAGAACCATTTGTAGTTGCTACTTCTTTAGTAATATCTTTAATGTCCGACTCAAATCTTTTCTTTGCAATTTCTAAGTCTTTAATTTGTTTTTCTAACTCTTTATTACTTTGAATAGTGTCCTCATTCTCATAATACTTTTCAATATCATCCTCTACATTGTCTAATTGGGTTTCTAATAATTCTTCTTTTGTAATAAAACTATCAAATTGTAATACATAGTTTTTATGACTAGCTTTACCTTTTTCTAATTTAGTATTCAAATCATTATACTCATCCCATTGTTTTTCAATATCACCAAAGTTTGTAATTTGTTGAATTAAAGCATCGTAGGCAATATTTAGGGTTTCCATTTCATTACCTTGCTTTATCAAATCCTCTTTTGCTTTCATTGCATCCTTTACGAACACATTATCACAACAAAACTTACAATTGGGGTCGTACTCATGACTATCCAAATGTGAAATCTTCTTTTGATTAGACTCAATTGATTGTTCTAATAATGCAATATAATGTCCTGTATTTTTCTTTGAATTAATTGCAATATCATATTGTTTTATAGAGTCTTCAATTGGAGTATCACCAATCATTTTCTTTTCGTTGATACTTTGTAATATTTCAACCATCGTTTCAGTAATCGTAGAAATCTCTTTGGCTTTATCTTGCATATTATTTTTATTTGCATCAATATCACCTTGTACTTTTGCCTTGCGTTCATTCAAATCATCAATATTCAAATTACCATCAATGGGAGTAAGGTTTCTACTTAAATCTAATATAACACTATCTAAACCATCTTTGTCAGCATTCAATCTAGCCAATTCTTTATCCAATTCCTTTAGCTCACCTTTTTTATCTTTTAAGTCATTTGCTTTATCTGCAAGTTCGGTAGTAAAGTCGTTTCTCTTAAAGTTTTTAATCAATACCGAAACTTCTTTAATATCTTCAATTGCCGTATCGTATAATTTGTCAAAAACATTCAATCCCATAAATTGAGCAAGTAAGTCTTTTCTCTCACTTTGTGATTTGTCAATGAATATAGAATTATTACCTTGTAACGATAAAGCGGTCAATACGAAATCTTCATACTTACCAACATATTGTTCAATTACGGCATTTGTGTCTCTCCTTTCAGTTCCGTTCAAAGAAGTTTTATCATCACCATCTTGTCTATAAAACTGAACATCAACTTTAACATTTTTTCCTTTGTTTATAGTTTTTGCAGTTCTTTCAATATGATAATCTATACCTTCAATTTGAAAATGTAAATGACAACTAAAATCTTGCTTTCTATTGTTTAAGATATTTTGTGCTTTGAATGCTCTACTACTCTTATCATAAAGACAGAATGAAATTGCGTCAAATATAGATGACTTACCTTGTGCATTTGGTGCAAACAATCCCATCAATCCGTTTAACTTACTAAAATCAATCTTATTGTCCTCACCATAACTAAACATATTAGAAAACTCAAATCTAATCGGTTTCCAATAAATGTTTCTTAAAGTTTCCTCATGTGTAATTCTACTATTGACATCTCTATTTATCTTTTCTAATTCACCTAAATCTTTTGCATCAACAAACGGCATCATTCTTTCCACATACTCATTTATTAGAGAGTTTTGGTAGTTTATATCTGCAATGTTTTCAAAGTCTAATTTATTACCTCTATCTCCTGTTTTCTTTTTTGCTAGGGAGTCTGTTCTAATAATTGTAAAGTCATCAACACCATATTTCATTTTGATTTCTGCAATTACCTTTTTAGTGTCCGCAGTATCGGTGTTTGACAATCTTACTCTTAAACGAGGATGTTTTGGCATATCGTTTACAACTGGAACCTTACCATTGTCAATATCCATAGTATAATAACCATAGTCATTTTGAATGTCAATTTCCTCATAGGTCATTGTGTCTAAATCCCATGCTAAAAATCCATGTCTATCCAATGTCTCACCAAAGTTTTGTTGTAATAGAGAACCTGCGTAAACTACCTTACAACCTTTCGGACTTATCATTTCTTGACGCTTATGAATATCACCCAATAAGGCTAAATCAAAACCATCAAATATATCCGTTGTAAAATGTCTACTACTTACAACATATCCAATATCAGTTTGTGAATTATCAACAGGTCCGTGGAATAAAGCAATCTTTTTATTACCAAACATTTTGTCAGCACTAATCCAATTGTTTTTGTTATCTAAAATTGAAAATACTGAAAAATCAATACCACCAATAGAAAATACCTGTGTATCTCTTAAATAATAAAAGTCTTTTAATTCTAATGCATCAACCAATGGAGTAAGAACATCCATTCTATCCATATTGTTCATATTACAATCGTGATTTCCGGTAATAAGAATTGTAGGACAAGTTTTAGCACACTCTTTGAATAACCAACTTATTTCGTTGACTAATTCTGGTGACATTTCTAATTTAGCGTGGGCAATATCACCTGCTAAATATATAATTGCATCTTCGGTTCCTCTTTTACGGATTTCCTCAAACATTTTTTCAAATACTTGTCTATATTCTTTGTGTCTTTTTACATTACGGATGTGTACATCGGCAATGTGGTAAATTGTTTTTAATTTACTACTCATAGTGAGTTTATTTTGTTTAATAATAATTCTTCGGGAGAAAACTCTTTGGTTTTCTTTAATTCCTCATAGAATTTTTCATACCCCATATCGGCGGCATCTTTGTCTTTAAGATACATCATTTTTACATGAATACCTTGTTTTCTAAAATATTCGGCAGCTTTAAGTGCCTCATTAATTGCATCGTTATCCAATGAAATAATAATATCGGTAATTCCACTCATAAAGATTTTTTCAACCAATATTCTTGATGGAAATTTACCTAATAATGGAATTGCATTTCTTTTAATTGTGATTGCGTCAAATACACCCTCACATAGTATAATCGGTTCGTTCCAATTTACTTGGGAGTCAAAACATATTACATTTTTACTGATTGGAGGATTTTTGTATTTCATTTTATTCTCTGGATAATACGAACGAGAAACAAAGTAATTTAATGTGCCATCGGAATTGTATGATGGTATAATTACTCTTTGTCCATACAATCCTTCTTTACAATATCCTATGTTATATTTGATTATATCTTTAATACCTATTCCTCTTTGAGTAAGGTAATGTATTGCGTGTTTATATTCTGGATTAAACCCCTTTGGAACCTCACTAAGACTAATAAATTCTTTTGGTAGGGAAATGAACACCTTTGTATCGGCATCCTCTAAAAGTGGGTTATAATTGCTATCTCCGTATATCTCTCTAATGACCGAAATAACCTTTCTATCAACATCTAACTTTTTTAATAATGATGTCAATTTCTTACCACCACTATTGCAAGTCCAACAATGCCATTTTTGGGTTTCCGTATTAACTTGTAGTTTTTGTTTGTGATGATTGCAGAAAGGACAGTAAAATGCCAACTCATTTCCTTTCAGATTGAGATAACTACCTAAAATACCAGTAAGGGTAGATACGACTATATTCTTATCATTTTGCTTCAACACAACTTAAATATACGACAAATATTTGATATTACCAAATATTTTAAGGTCTATTTTCCTCTAAAAACCACTCATTTGGGATGATTTTGTCCGAATATTTATATCCGTTCTTTTCACACCAATCCCCATAGGTCGTTTTGGACTTTTTGGTGATTTTGTTCTTTGAATTGGAAAATACGAACCTAATGTCCATATTTGGGTTTTGTTCTTTAACCAATAAGTGTTTCTTACGGTCAGCTGCCACAAACCTACCTTTTGTCTCTATTCTAATACCATTGGGTAGTTTGAAATCAGGATGATAGTGGTGAGTGGATGCAGGAATTATGTATGGAACTTTTTCAGTTTCATACTCTACTTTAATTCCATAAGATTCTATTTGTTGAGAGATGGTTTCTTCTAAACCAGACTTAAATCCATATTTTTGTGCAACCCATTTTGGATTGTTCTTTTTTGTAACTTTTTTAGCCATTAAATTGTTTTATTTTGGCTTCGAATCTGAATACTTTTTTTCACTTAAATCACCTAATCTACCTGTTTTGAATTTTGCTGCAGTTAAAACTTGTTCGTCTGCTTTCTTTAAATCATTTGTAGTATATGGAGTTTTTGCATTTACCCCAGCTTCAAATCCTAATTTATCAACACCTAATGCTGATTGTTGTGCTTTGTATGTATCTAAAATTGTTGCCATTGTTAATTATTTTTGTATATAAATATAAGATTATGTATCAAATCGTATAATAAAGTTTACAGGAATATCTGGTTCGGATTTAATTGCTTGAGGAAGTTTTGCAACTGCAACTAAATCACAATTATCATCGTATAATCCAATTGTGGTTATAAATGGTGTTAAGAATGAACCCGTACTATCTACCGAACCACTCAAATCATAATGTTCAAAGCCAGCAAATGAAGCTGAATTAGAACCACTATAAGAACCCGTAAATCTATAATCTAATATATTACCATTTTCTAATGTAGATTTTTTACGAATATATTTGACACCAGGGTTAGTTGCAACTTTATATATTTTATTATCACTACCTGTTATAAATTCGGTTACCTTTCCAATCTCAACAACAGCTGATGGGTTTTGTGATACATTAAATTCATCTTCATTAACAATCAATAAATACTCATGTTCATATATTGTTTGTGTAGACTTATAATCCAATATCCATTGATTTTGTAATTTTATTGCAGAATCCCTCGTTAATACTATTAATCCCTGATTATAAAATATATTACCAATTTTAATACCTTGTGATTCTTGTGGTAAAAATGGAATATCTTCAGCTATTGCAATTCCTGTATTAATATCTAAACTAATTAATTGTATGGGGGGTTGCGAAACTCCATTGTAAATTAAATCTAATGTTCCAGATTGTATATCAAATGCACCTACATATGTATCTAATGATGCACTATAAACATTTTCTGAAAAATCAATAAAATTAAATATTTTATTTTCAACATCAATTTTAGAAATATAAATACCATCTCTATAATCTTGTAAATTACCAAATGAATCATCGGTGTATTGAATTTCCGATGTTAAGTTTTTATTATCTAATAAAATAACTGAACCCCTTTTAATTCCCTCACCAACATATATTTGTGGTATAGAAATTACTTTAGCTGTTTCATTTAAATATCTTTCTTTTGATAAAGGTGCTTTATTATATACATTTGTTTTTTCACCTAATCTTGTAAATGGATTATCTTCATTTCCATTATAGAATTGAGCTCTTAATTGCCCGTATATAGAATTTTTAGGATATTCAGAACCAAGTAAACTACCTGTTGTAATTAAATTTAAATCCGTTGAATTATTATCCGCCTCTAATAGTATAATTGAACCGGAATCACTATTGGTAAAACTCCATTCTTTATATGCCTTAAATGGCCTTATATTAATATCCGACTTTGGTATTCTTTTTAACATATCACTTATAAATATCTCAAAACTAAAAACCCACCAAATTAAGGTGGGTCATAGTTTTTATTTTATTCTCCGATTAGAAGTCTAATTTAACTTTGATTGCAATCTCCTTATCAAATGATTTCTCAACTGGTTTAGAAGTTTTTGCTACTGCTAATAATTCATTTGCGTCATCGTATAAACCTACAGTTGTAATATAAACATGTGGGTCTTTTTCAAATAATGATTGTGCAAATGCACCTACTGACCCTGTTACAAATGTTGGATTATTTGAGAAGTTAAATTCTCTATTGTTTGCTCTTACAAAATAATGGGAAGTTGAAACATTTTCAGTTCTTCTTACTTGGAAATCTGAACCACTTGCCATTGCTTTTAATAATGCAATTGAACCAGATACCCCAACCGTTACTGAAGCTGATGTTGAATTATTATGATATACATTTGCCATCGATGAACTTGCAGCCGATAAATTTGGATTAACTTTAGCGGCAAGTGCTGCTGGATTTAAAATCATAATACCCATATCAGGATAAAATAATCCCCAACCTTGGCCATTTGAAGATGTATATGTATTAATTGATGCAGTTAATGCAGTACCAATATTTAATGAACCACTAACTAAATTATAAACTCTACCTGATGTGGTTACGTTTTCATCTGTTCCGCCACTATCATCAATTAAAGTAACATTTCCTAACGAACCTACTAAATTTATTGAGATATTACCTGGGTCTAATCTTTCTTTGTATCTTGCTCTATTAATATTGATTGCGTAGAAATTTGTTAGGTCATGTGCAGCTGCAGTTGAAGCACTATATACACTAAAAAAACTATCTGCGGAATCTAACAAAATATTCTTATACTGATTATAAGTTGCTTTTGTCGGTAATGTAGATGAGTCGGTTTGTGTTAAAGTGGGTGCACCATATCCATTAACATCACCATATGCAATAGAGAATTGAACCTCTGCAGAATCGGATGATGTTAATTGATTATATACATCAATATAATATTTACCACTAACACTTGCAATTTGTGCAGATGATGTATATGTTGCGTTTATATCCAATGAACCTGTATCACCACTCCATATTCCGGAAGTTACGATTTCTGTTCTATTTGTTACCTTGTCGATTGTTCCAAATTTTTTATAAATACCATTTGAAATAGTATTAATATCAGAACTGATTTGTTCACCTGTTCCTAAAAATTGGTTTACGATTCTAACTAATTCGTTAGTATCTACTGGAGTGCCTGCGGTGTTTGCTGCACCTGCTAAGTATTGTGATAAATTACTTGCTAAAAGGCTTCCTCTATTGTCTCTAATTAATGCCATAGTTTTTTATTATTGAACGTAAGTTACTGTGATTGGAATAGTTTGAGAACCACCTGTCTCATTACCATAAACCGTTAATGTTGTTCTAATTGTTGACGTTAATGATGGGTTTGGAATAAATTTAAATGATATTCCCTTTGCTACTACTGCAGTTGCCGATACATCATCACCAATAAACATAGGAACCGAACCAATGTCAGATGTTACTCCTTCACCGATAATATCACCCGCGTTTTTGTTAGATAATACAATAGTATATCCCATACTTCTATTTCCAGCTGGAGATGTTGTTGGTGATAATGCAACCTCACCACTTTTTTGATTAACCGAAATATTAGGAACACCAAATTCAACAACAGGAATTCTAGTTGTATTTTTTGGAAGAGTTACTAATTTGTATTTCATTACTTGAGTTTCATCAGGATTGGCTTCTAATACAGGCATGTTCTTAATTGCTGTATCATAATATGCTGAACCTAATGGATGTGCCGGCTCATATAAAGAGTAATCAATCTCATCATCTGCTAATGCAAATTGAGTAATGTTTAATCCTTGACCTGCAGCTAACTTTTCTCTACCTTTTTTGGTAAGAATTGCATCTACTGTTAATTCTGTGTTACTTAAATATCCCATAGTGTTGTATTATCGTTTGATATAAATATAATTATTTTTTAAATTTAGTTATTCTACTTCTAAAATTGGTTCTGCTGTATTTCTACCTGTTTTATTTACAGTTAATGTATTTGGATTAGATATAAATGTTTCAATTGGAGAACTTCCGTCTAAAGTAGTTGCTGCTGTATTTTTTGAACCTCTAAAGAATGAATTTTCTAATCCTCTCGTCAAATCAGATGTATTTCTATAATGTGTTGGTAAATATCCGCTCAAATGTGTTACTTCTACAATACTTCCTGTTCCTGCGTTTATTACTTTTGAACCTGAATATGGTTGAATATTTAATTTGCTTTCATAATAAATAGATGATGTTAATTCTGTTCCACCTCTTGGGTCACCCTTACCATTTATAACTACTTTATATTTAACCACATCTCTTTGCTTTTGTTCCTTAACTAAATCCACTCTAATTCTTTCTTTAACTCGTCTACCATTTTTATCAAAATAAGTTCTAATCGCATGTCCGTTTTCTGCATAAATACCAAATCCAATTGTTTCATAATCACTTTGTCCCACTATTGTATTTATATCATATATGTCAATTTCTGTTAATATAGTTGGTAAATCCAAACCAGTATCTATTGTAACATCTCTTTGATATGATTCTGCGTTTATACTTTGTAGTGATGCCGTATAAATTTCTACATCATATTGATAATTTTCTCCAATTATACTATCTAATGATGCCGTATAAATCTCTGCATAATATTGATTATTTTCTCCACTTATATTTTCGGATAAATTTGCATCTAAAATTGTTTCTAATTGGTCGTTTATTCCTGTTAATATTGTTGTATCACTATAATGAATTTCTACCTCTTGTTGATATTCATCTCCGGTTGGTTTTGTTCTTGCAACCTTACTTCTCTCTAAAATATGTGGTTCAATCAATAAACCGGTAGTTGCTTTAACTCTTGCAGGTAACATTTTCTTAATATCTTCAAACATAGATTTCTCATATAGTTTGATTAAGTTAATGTATGCGTAAATATCTCTATTGTCAAATCTTTTAAAATAATAATTTCTTAAATTATCTAATGATTTGTAATTTGGTTTATAATCGTCCGATGGGTCACCAATATAGTTATCCAAATTGATTCCACCAAATGATTTAGCAATATCAATGTTTAATTCTTTTGTTGGTGAGAAAAATAATCCCACTCTATTAGAATCTACCGGTGATTGGTCGAATGCTTTTTTAGTTGCTCTAGTTTTAACAGACAAATCAATTCCACCACTTACATCATTACTCTCAAAATCTGTTTGTGTTTCAAATCTAACTTTGTTTGTAGAATATCGTGTAGAACCCATATCTGGTATTTCTAAAACAACACTTCTATCTATTGCTTCAAATTGATATGGATATGTTGTTATTGAATTTGGAAAATATGCCGATGCTGATAATAGTGCTGATGGGTTTTCTGACAATAATATTGAACCTGATGTAATTGTTATATTTCCACCTTCTAATTCGTTTCTTGTTACACTTGCACTAAAATATATATTTGTATCAACATTTATTAAAGAAGATGTTAATGCTAAGTTTTTAGGATATTCAAAATCTAAACGGAAATATAAATCTGCAGTTGAAGATGAAATACTATTACCATTTATCATTTCAGGAAAAGAAACGTGTTCGTAAAATCTATCCGTATCTAATACCTCCGACCACAAACGGAACTCATCGATACTACCACTATAATATCCACCCAATCTAATTCTAGACCCGGTATTCCAATTACTACTAGATACAGATGCGGATATTGATTCTTCAAATATTGTTCTTTCTTTATTTGCCTGTCTTACATCTAATTTTAATCCATTAGAACCACTACTTACCGATAAACCAAAAAATCTATCATTAAATATTGGTAATAAAGATGTAGACATTGAAATTGAACCCGAATAATTGAATATTACTTTACCATATTGACTATCTGTTGAGCCACTTAATTTTACATTCCAATTACTACCCGATATTATTGTTGAACCCGAAATATTAATTGGGTTTAAGAATAATTCAATTGTATTTGGTTTTCTAACTTTATCCGTAGTTTTCCAATCCATTTCTAAATAAGAACCACTTATCATTTTTAATGCAGTAGTTACATTATCATAAACTAATTTACTTTTAGATGTTTCAGTTACTTCTGGCCCACCAAACTCTAAAATTGAAAGATTTGATGATGGAATACCATAACAACTCATTAAAGCGTATATACCTCTTCTAGTTCCTTTGTGTTTTAATAGATAAGGTAAGTTATTTATAATTCTTCTCCATACCTCATATGTTCTTTGTTTTGCCGGATTTGTTTCTTTTGTATTACCATTTATATCTTCACCGAATACATAACTCCACAATTGTTCATCTGCAGCTAAATTTTTTGCATCCCAATTGAATGATTTTAAAACATCGAATAATAATTTATCAGATATACCATCTTTTGATTTGTATCCTAAGTTTCTGGTTTTTTCTATTGATTTTGTATAAAAATATATGTTGTCAAAATGTTGACCTATCATAGTAAAGAAAAGAATTAAACTATCATTTTCTGCATTATTTCTTATGTATTGTGGAATATTATTTAATACATAGTTTGTATTTTCGATATCATAATCTTCTGCTAATGTAATAATATTAGTATACCAATTTTGAACATTGGTATTGGTACTTATCAATCTAGTTGTATTATTATACGGCCAAGTTATAGACCCACTATTATTGGATGTATATGAAGATGATGTATATAAGAATTTTTCAAAACCATCAAACCCTTGTAGTAATTGATTTTTTTTGATTTGCTGTCTTTCCGTTTCTTGTGTAGATGATATGGTCTGTGTTGGTGCGTTTGATGCTGATATTAATTCTTCATATTTTTCTATTAATTGTACTTTGTATATAAAATTATCAACTCTTTCCTTTGCAGAACTGAAATGTACAAAATTGGCCCACATATAATCCGTTGAACCACTAACATAATATTCAATGTTTAAACCATCAGTATTAACTAAAGATGAACTTAAATATGATGAAATTAATTGAGTAGAACTCGAAACTGAACCACTTAGTATCAAAGTATCTAATGATTCAAAATTGGTCGATTGTCCTTTTACAAAATCAACTTCAATATCAAAATTGGGCCCCTTTAACGGAGGACATTTTAAATTATCTTGTTGATTTAAAATAATAGTTTCAATCAGAGGATTTGTCATCAACTTTGTAATCCAAAAAGTTGAATTACTTGTGACATTTGCAGGAAGTGGATTATATAATTTTAATATTATAGATTCAACTTTATCATCGGGTTTAACTATTTCATTACCCAATTCATCCGTAGATTTTTTAGATAAAGTGTAATCGTCTTTTTCCCAAGAAGATATTATAATTTGTTCATCGTTCCCAAAATTAACAAGATGTGTTAAATGTTTACTTTCCTTTTCAGGTTCGTCAATATGGAAGTTTTTTAAGAATGCTTCGAATATTGATGTTTTAATAATATCTTCATCTATTTGTAATACTGGATATGTTAATGAAGTTTTTATTTCATATTCATTTCCAACCAATTCTTCGACACCACTTCTATTATAGGGTTTGAATATTAAAGTTATATTATCGTTACCATTCCATTGTGAATATCTTTTAGCTAAATCTTTTAAAGATATTTTAAAAGAACCATTTGGTGTTAAATTTTCAAATATACCTACTTTGGTTTTATCTTTTAAAACTAAAAAGACATCAATAGAACTAGCTGCAAATGACGAATACTTTACATTATATTCAATATTTAAATCAGAATATGCCGGAATATCAATCACATCTACATATTCAATTTCAGTAATAGATGGGAAATCATTAACTGCAATAAAATTAATAGTAATTTCAACTTTATCACCCGTTCCATATAAATCACTAAATGGTACTGCTATTACTTTTTTATTACCATATATTCCGTCAAAATTATTTAAAAAAGATAGTGCACAATTACCTCTACCCGATTCTACTCTAATCGTTTTTGTTTCTGATAAATAAAAATCAATATAGTCACAATCACTTTGTAAGAAATCAACATTAACAATAACATCTGTATCGGAATCTTTAATTTGTTTACTATATTTGGTTGTACTTAAAAATATAGTAGGTTTAGGTGAACTAATTACTTTTTCAACAATAACAGCAACTGCAATACCACCTGTTAATAATTCTTTTGCAGGAACTCCTATGAAATCTGTACCAACACTCCATTTAGTATAATCGGTTTGATTTTTTTCAGCATTTGTTTTATTTGTATAATATATTTTTTTTATATTATAATTAGATGGTAATGTATTCTTTAAATAAATGTTTAAAATTCCATTTACTAATATAGATTTATTAGATTTTAAACCATCGGTATTAGATGCTGATAATTTTAAATTACCAGAAGTTGTTGTTCCTCCTGAAATTAATTCATAATTTATATTTACAAAATCACCTATTTCATTTTGTAAATTAGAAGTAATTGATAATTCATAATTTATAGCGGGGTCAGGTATTACATCAATATTTGGAGTAGGGTTTTCAGGTGTTGGTTTAATTATATCAATAATAGGTACTTCTAATTCAGGTGTATAAATTAAATCATCCATAGGTGGATTTAATGGTGCAGTATAATATGTTCCACCACCACCTCCACCCCCCAAATAAACATCATTATTATTTAAAAAACTTAAATTGGTTTGGTCTTCGTTAGTAGTAGGCCCTATTGGCCCATCTATATCTACATTTTGTTTATATTGTCTATTGTATCTTATTGACATCTATTATTTTTTATAAATATTTCTATTTTTGATAATCTTGATAAAGTGGTTTATCTACTCTACCATTATTATAGTCACCTGGAATTATAGGAGTATATTCTCTACTACCACCCGACCTCATATTTCCTCCTCCGGTTCCACCACTAGAAGGAGGGGTTGGTTCCACATATCCACAAGTTGGTGAATTTGTTTGAATTAATTGTTCAACACTACCACCATTACCATTCGCATATAAACCATATTGGTCATATCCCTTACACATTGTTGAAAGTAGTGTACCAGCAGTAGGATATGAAGGTACTGGTACAGGTATTGGATTATCTACAACATTTGTTGCAACATCATTAAATATATTTACAGTACTATCTGGAGAATAAACATTTCTTTTTGTTTGTGTAAATGTATTAAATGAATTTAAATTATTTTGAATTTGTTTTTGCAATTCTGTTACTGCAAATTCTTTAGGTAAAGTTTTTAAATTCAATTCTCTTCTTTTTAAAGATTTTAAATTAAAATTGATACAATTTGACAAAATATCTTGTATTACGGATATTATATTAGTAAAATCATAAACTTCACAATCTTCAAATCTTATTTCCGATTGTTTGCCAAAAGTAGATTCTGATATTTTATAATATTTGTTATTTAAATAATAATCAACCGATTGTTTAAAGTCGTTGGATATTTTATCTCTTATAATATTAAAATTATTTAATCCAAAATCTTTTTTAAGAACATTAAAAAAATCTTTACCATATTTTGTTTCTAAATGAGAATTTATTTTATCTAAAAATACATTATCAAAAGAATTTAAAGAATTTAATAAAGCTTTCTTATAATATTTAAAATCTTTATTTAAATTTTGTAAATTTCTAAATTGTGTTTTTGTTTTATCATTAATATTTGGAAATTTTGTTTTAAGTGGGACAATACGAATTTCTTCTCTTGATGGGGAGATTTCTTCAATCCAAACCCTTTCCAATGTATCTTCACTTCCGACTTTATATCTAACAAAGTTAATATTAACTTTAATGATACCATTTATATAACCCAAATCATTTATTAATTTTTCAATATCAATTGCAAGTTCTTTTAAACCACTTTTGTTTGTTATTTGGTACATATAATTTTTAATATCATCCATTTTAATATATGCAACATTATTTCCTGTTGATTGTGGTAATATATTATTATTAGTATCATAGAGTGTTACTTCCATAACATCATATTTACAATCACCAAAATCAGTAGTATCTATTTCCGTTTTTGAAACAATAAATAAATCATCCGATTGAAGAAATTGTCCTTCATTTGAAGATTTATTATCAATATTTTCAATATTTGTATATTTCTTAATGCTCATAAATTAAATATTAAAATGAATCAGGATGTGCTTTAGTAAATCCTGTATCATATATCTTATCTTTAGTAATTCCGTCTGATTTTTTAACTTCTATTTTCATAGTTCCCCCTTTATAATCGCTCGTTCCTGACCAACCTATAAATTTCTTTTTACTATCTACACCACCCCTTCCGCCAGCTGGTTTTTCGTTTATAGTAAGTTTAATTTGTTTTTGTTCTCCTGTGGGTAATGTAATTGTAGTCTGTTCTGCACCAATAATTGCCATATTTTGTATTGGTGTAAATGTGATATTAATTGTAATTGGATTTTTATCATTATTTGTAAAATCAATATAATCACCATTAGTCCATTTATTACCACCATTTGCGTTTATTTTAGCCCATACTTTTGATTTAGCTGGTTCTGTTTTTTCTTTTATTTTAACAATACAAACTTCATTAATTATATCTGCACCTGATGCCATAGCTTGTGCCTGGGTACCTTGTTGAATTGCTTGTTGTTGTTGAACTGCACCCAATTGAGCCTGTAAACCTTCTATTATTGAATTTAAAGAATCAATTTGTTTTATCAATGCTTTAATTTGTGCTTGGAATCCGGTGTTTTGAGATTGTAAAGATGCTCTCAATATAGATTCATCAACTGACTTTTGTAATGATATTGATATTTGACCGGCAAAATCACCAATTGTATTAGTCAATGTATCTATTTGATTTGCCAATACATCATTTGTTTGTTCAATACTTAATCTATTATTTATTTCCGTTTGAACTTGTGATTGTAATGTTGTTACTTGAGTATTTAAATTATCAATTGTTAATGTTAATCTTTGTACTTGTTTTCTCAAATCTTCAACCAAATTAACCTGTTCAGTATATAGTGGTCTTGGAACTAAATCTAAATTTGGTGTAGGTATATTTGGTTTTAATTCTTTTATATCTACATCTATTGCTTTAATAAGTTCAACCTCATCATATTTTGGTTTACTTAAATTTTTAAAAACTAAGGAGCTTGCAACATCCGTATTATCAACAATTGTAACACCATATTCATTTTTAGTATTAACGGCAGAACCTGATATACTTAAAATACTTTCTAAGTCACTTTGTCTTTTGGTTACTAATTTTTCAGATATTGCTTCTAAAGATGTTAACGCCATTATTCTATTATTTTAAATGTCAATTTATCATCTATTATATCGGTAATTCCGTTTTGTACTATTTTAATCTTTAATCTATAAACTCTATCCGCTGCATATGTTGATGTATCTAAATTGAAATAATTGGATGTACTATCACAACTTAATTTAGAATAATCACCAAATGGAACTATTGTTTCGTTTGTTATATAATCTTCAATTTGATAATATGTTGAACCCGATGGTAAATAGTTTGGTTGGTCGTACCCAAATGTTGTTCCAAATGTTTTTAGTGGAAACATATCTCTACCTTTGACTCTTATTTTAACTTTAGTATTTTTACTATATTGATTTTTTAAATTAGTAACTACAACCTTATAATCATCACTTGCAGAACCTGTTACCGGTGTTAAACTTCCTGTTGTAAATAAACTATCGTCCCAAACTAATTCTAATTTAGGTTCGTATATTGTATTTGTTTCCTTTGAAAAGAATTTTAATACACCATAATCAATACCATCATTGGCTACACTAATTGATGCAGATGGGTGGTGATGTAATATAAATCCATTATTCGGTAAAGAACCACTAACCCATATTCTAACTAAATCCGTTACATCCATTCTAATATCATCTGGTTCATTACTAAATGATTGTGATGCCATTGATGCACTATACCAAATACCACCGCCTGAACTATATATTGAACCAATTGAACCACTTTGTGCACCTTGTGTTTTAACCGGATAATCTGTATATTGTAATTCACCAAATACATTAGTCCATTTTTTTGCATTACTACCATCCATATAATACCAAGTAACCCCATCATATGTTACATTATCAAATTTTGTTCCCGTTCCCATTACCCAACTTCCAGATACTGCATTTGCATAAATTGTATATTCTAAAGGTATTTCTTCTGAGTTTGCTGATTTTAAATTTAAGTATGTTTTATAATTAAATACATATTCTCCGTTTGAAATATCCAATGCCAACGATGCCGACTCTAAATTATATGAAGCGGATACCACCAAAGATTGTGTTACATAATTATTCCAAGATGCAGAATATGATGATGATAAACTACTGGTAATTGATAAACTAGTACTATATGATGATGACCAATGTAATGATGATGATACTGCCGTATACCACGAAGATGATATTGTAGAAACGGATGCACTATTTGAATTTAATAAACTATTCAACGATGCGGATTCTTCCAAAACAACTTTGGAAACCTGTGTGATTGGAAATTTAATTAAAGTTCTAGCTATATCCATAGTAGAACCATAATAAAGTTTACCCACTTCTAATATCTCATCCCTACCTGTGTTTTGCTCAGGTTGTTGAAGATATATACTTGCGTCAAATGATGATGTGAAAAATTTATGCATTATATTGCCCTCCCTTTAATGTCTTTGTTAGGAAATTTAACTTCAAATATACATGGGTCTAAAGAAGGATAGACAATCTTACCTTTAGTTGCTGCATCTATATTATATCTATTTGGAGAATAGTTTTCGTTGTTATCACTTTTACAAATGTTGAATATTTTAACCGATGGTACACTCATTACCCCCTCTACGTTTGCAAGTATTAATTCTATTTCTGAAATGTTTATTGGTTTGTTAAATGTCCAATTATCTATATTAAAATAATCTTGTATTTCAGTTAAACAACTTGCAATAACTTCTCTTTTATTAAAATTAGAATATACTGATATTTCAAAATCACAACCCACATTAACAATAAACCCATCAATAATATTAATTGCGTCGGTCATCATTCTATACTCATTCAAATAAATTTTAAGATTATCTTTGATTGCTCCATTTAAAAGTGTTAAATGTTTATTTTCATTATAACCTAAAAGATACATATTAATAGCAAATGGATTATTTACTTCTGCAATATTAGTTTTCTTTTGAGTAAGATATTTTACAAGTTCTGTTTGTATTTGTGTATTGGTAGCGGTTTGTAATGATTTTACTAAGTTAGTAAATTCTGCTATGTTTTGTGGACTTGCTAAAATAGATGAAGGACTATTATTGTCAATTTCACCATCTGGGCTAACATATACTTTTGCAACACTACCATATCTTTCCGGCATTGATAATGCTCTTACAATATAGTCTTGTCTTGTTACTGCTCTATTTTGAGAACCAAATGTTGCTAATGCATTTTGTCTAATTTCTTCTATTGTTTCGGCACCTCTACCACCGGTTGCTGGTTCTAAATTTTCAACTGCAATAGAATTTTTTATTTCGTTGTATGCACCTATATTTTCTTGACTCAATGATAATAAATCTTCATCAAATTCAATTTTTCTAATTTTTGTTAAATCTCCTGTATTTACATTTGATGTGACACCACCACCTACTAAATAAGTTACATTTAATGTTTTATTTATAGGTGCAATACCGAATGTGTTTGTCTTTAAAAAATTAGATGGGTCAATTCCTTGATTTAATCTACTAATGCAATTTGCTAATCCTAATCCAATATTTTTAGTATTAGGTAATAGTTGTTCGTCTCCACTTGCATTATTACCACTTCCAAATTGTAAATCCATCGTATTATCCGAATTTACTTTAACTGAAAATCTATATGGTACTTTTTGTACTTCTAAAATATATGGAACAAATGAAGATGATTGATATGTATCACTATTTGATTGTATATTTGGTTGTTCTACAAAAATACTTTCTTGTGCTAAATAAGGTACTTCATAATATGTTGTACCATCTGCAGAATCTTTTACCGATGTTATTTGTATAATATTTGTATCATTTAATGTAGCAGTTGGGTAATCACCATCATTATCAAAAATTAATGATGTACTAGTTTCTCTTGCAGAAATTACTTTTATTTTCTTTGCAACTAAATATTTTGTTGGTTGTCCTTGTGCATCTCTTTCATATACATCGGTCTCTCTATCAGTCGGATTTGCGAAATCTAAAGAATCCGTAGTTATAAATGTAATATCAGGGTCAGAAGAAGATTGTACTTCTAATCCAGCTTTTACTTTAAGATAATAATTTTCATCAGGTGAAAAAGTTGCATCATTTTTAGCTAAAACTAATTGATAAACGGTTAATGTAGTTACTGCAGGAGTAACTACTTTTGGTTTATATCCCAATGATTGTGCCAATGCTACTACATTCTTTTTTTCCGTTGCATGTGATAACATCGATTCTTTTAATTGTGTATCTTGATAAAAAGATAACATATCACCTATTGCAGCTGCTTGTTCTACAAACACCATACCAGGTGATGATTCGTTAAAATCCGAATATGTGTTTGGAAAATATGTTTTAGTAAATTCAATAAGATTTTGTTTTAATGTTGCAAAATCTTTACCTACATATGATATTTTTTTATTATCGTTTCCCCAACTTTTATCTAAAGGTTTAAGTGCCATTTCTATTAATTGTTATTTACATTTATTGTTACCGATTCTCCTAAATTTGGATTTGACACTAATGAAAATTTTAATTCTAGGTTTATTCTATTATTATCTATATCATTATTATCATAATCAAATATAATCTCATCTATGCTTAAATATGGTAACCAATTTGATACCGCATCTAATATAGTAGATTCAATTTTAGTTTCTATTAATCCGCCATCCATTTGTTCAAATAATACTTTATATATATCACAACCAAATGTTGGATTCATAATTCTTTCTCCCTTCCTTGTTAATATTAGATTTTTTAAATTATCTTTAGCTTGGGTTAGTGTTGTATAATTAACGGCAAATATACCACCTTTATCAGAATTTTTATTTATTCCAATACCAAGTATTTTATAATCATTTTCCGTTAAATCGGTAACATTTACTTTACCAAGTTCTATTGCCATTATTTAAATCTTTTTACTAATTCTGAATAATCTCTTGTCAAAGCTTTCATGGTTGCGTCTTGTAGTGCGTCTCCTGTTGATTCCATTTGTTGTGGAATATTTTGTGGAACACCGGCTTCTCTAAAATCCATTGTATTCCAATCTTCATCCATTTGCATAGTTGGTTGAATCATATCTAATACACTACTACCATTTCCACCATTACCACCTTCTACTCTTTGTGCAGATGTAAATGGTTGAGTCATATTCAAAATCTCATTTATCATGGGGTCTTTTGAAAATTCCCTTTGAGGTTTTGATGATTGTTGAATTGGTTGTTGTCTTTTAACCGGTGTAGGAGTAACTTCTGTCATCTCTCTTAATGATGGAGTAGATGCTTTCTTTTGTGAGTTTAATGTAACTGCACCAGATTTAATTAGTTTAACAAGTTCTTCTTTTACTTGTAACTTAACTTCGTTTTTAACAACTTCTTTAATTAAAGTTAATAAAATTTCTGATTTCATAATAATTGTTTTGTATATGTTTTAGTAATAAATATTTGATTTAATAATTTATCCAATAACTCTATAACCTGTCCAATTTATAATTGCTTTGTTAGGTGGTGCAGGTGGTGGATATTGTGCTATTACCATCATTGTTCCACTAACTCCCATTAAATGAAATTTAGCTACATTTACAAATGGTTCTAATAATATATTTGTTGGATATGAAAATATAAATGTTGGTGGAATAAACCATATATTTGGAATTTCTGGAATTTTATCTTTAATTAAATCATATGCCATAGCCTTTAATTCCTCTTTAGTTGGAATTTTATCTTTTATCATTTCTTTTAATTCCTTTCTTGTTGGTATTTTTGGTATGGCAATTCCTGGAAGTTCAATATCAGGTACTATTCCATCTATTGTGTCTTTTACAAATTTCTTAATTTCTTTTTTTGTTGGTTTTGGATTTGGAATATTATCGGCTAGAGCAATTGCAGATTCTATAGCTGCATGTATTGGTGTTAATATTGTTTCTTCTATTGGTTTTATAATACTTTCTTCTATAATTTTAATTGCTTCATCTATTAATTTATTTTCGGCTTTTTTAATTATATCTTTTCTTTTTGGTAATTCTGGAAATGGGAATTTTATAGCAGCTTTTATTTGAGAACCTATTGATGGTTTTTTCTTTTTTGCTTCTTCGTATTTTTTATAAATTTCAATTGATTGTTCTATTATAGGATGATTTTTTATTTTATCATCTACTACTTCTTTTTTAATAATTTTAAGGATTGTCTCATAAATATTTACTTCCCCTATTGGTGGTATATTTACAGTTTTTTGTTTTAACTCATCTACAAGTTTTTTTAAAGTTTCTTTTAAAGCTTTATGTATTGCGGCAGATAATGTTAATGAAATTGGGTCTGGTCCAATATTAGCAATTGTACCTGGTGCAGGTGGAGTACTAGGCCATCCTCCAGGAGTCAATAGTGGATTTGGTATAGGTGCCATTTCTGCACCCCTCCAATATGCATCAAATGCTGTTGGATATATTTCTTCTAATAAATTAAAATTTTCACCAGCTGAGTCTATTCCTTTTTGAAATGCGTTCTTTATAATACTTGCCATACCGGTTACATTTCCATTCATAACAGGAACACCATAAACCATATCACCACCTCTTTTAATACAACTATCGTATTCCTTAGCAATAAACTCAGCCATTCCACTTATATCTTTTGCATATCGGAATGTCACCATTGCTGCTAATACATTTACTTTATATATTGTCCAAGACATCTTATTTACTTAAATAGTTTCTTGCAGAAAGTATAGTTTTTAATCTGCTTTTTATAGATTTAAATGCTGGTATGTTTTCAGGTCCAGGTGCAGTGGAGCCACAACTAGTAGCATATTTTTGTTTTATGATTTCATCAATTAAATCTTCTAATATTTTTACAAGTTCACCACCCATTACCATTTTTTGAAAATCCTCGCCGGCCTGACTCTTTGTTGGTTTTACTCCACCTAACCAAATATTTCCTGTACCCTCTGTTCCAAAAACAATATTTCTATTTGTTTGTAATACAATATTATTATTACTATGAATGTGTGTATCTCCAATAGAATCAACTGTAAATCTACCATCGGTTATAACTCCAGTATTTCCTTTTCCAAATATAATAAATTCATAAGCTTTTGCTGAAAGGACTACTCTGTCTGAATTTACAAAAAATTGATTACCTTTTAAATCTTTTGAATTTGGATATCCTGTAAATGCAACTTTTTGTTTTTTAATTGTTTCTCTGAATGGAATTTTAACTTTTCCAGAAGTAATATAAACAGATGTCCCATCCTTATCAATACTTTCTTCTATCAATGTACCAATTGGTTCACTATCCTCTGTTTGATTTTGTTTGTTGCGAATGAATATTGATGGTGAAGATGTTCCTCCTATTGGATTACCATTTACAGAGATTTTTTCATCTTCTGTTAAAAAGAATTCTGAAAATCTTATAGTATTTCCGGCTCTACCACTAATGATAGTATCACCATTTCTGGGTTGTAAAAATTTAATTTTTTCATTAACAACATATCCACCCCTATTTTCTTTTTCTTTGGTGTTTGTGTTGGTTGCATTTGAACCACCGGTTTCTACGGTAGTTCTAGCATCGGCTGCAGTTTTATTATCACCAATAACTTTATTAGATGTTCTTTCACTTGTGGTAGATATTGAAGACTTTTCTCTATAATTTGGATATGGTGGATTTGAATATGGTAAATAAAATGTTTCGTTTTCAATTTTAATAATTGTAACCGTTTCACCCATAATTGGAAATGTAAAATTATTTTTGTCAAATGGAAATGCATAATCTTCTTCAACAATTGCATTTTGGTATACATAACTTATTGCACCATATAATCTACCACTGTCTTCTTTTGTAAAGTTATTATTATCATTATAAACTTTAACACCACCTCTTACTCTATCGTAGGGCTTTTCATTGGTTGGATATACTTTTACAACTCTAGCTAAAAACGATTCCATTATAATTTAGTTTTAATTTCTTCAATTTCTATTTCCAAATCACCCATTTTTTCTTTTGTCTTTTCTTCTACCGCATTAATGGTATCTTCCATATCCTGCAGTAATTGTGTCTTTTCATGTTCACTTAACCAACCATCTTCTCCAATACCTTTAGCTTCTGCAGCTGCAAGTCTTTGTGCAATTGTTGCAAGTTTAATTAAATGGTCATCGTTTTTAACCGACACCTCAATCAAATCTTTTATAATAGGTGCAATCACAGTTGCTTCTCCTACATTTTTAATTAATTTACGAAGGGATTCTATTAACTCAGAAATGTTTTTCTTTTTGTTTAATTGATTTTCGTATATATCTTTAAATAATGATGATAGATTTTTACCATCAAATAATTGAAATTCTGTTGCCATATTAAATTATGTTGTTTCCTACTATATAATTATAAAGTTCTTCACTTATTAGATTATAACCCATTTTATTCGGATGTTGAGCTGGATTTTTTGATATCATCTTTATATCTTCAAAACAATCTAATTTAGTTTCTTGTAATATATCTCTCATTGTTTTTTTACGATATTCTAAATAATATTTTGTTTTAATCATATTACTAACATCATCTTTTTCATTTAGGTCTACTATCATCATATCAAATGCATCTGCCATAACATAGTTTATATCATAAAATTCAAATAACTTTTGTAAAAATATTATATAGTTTTGATTCACTATGTTGTAATAGTTTTGATTAAAAAGATTATCTAAAAAAAATGATTTATATTCTCTTAAAAAAGAATCATATGTTTCATTATTACTTTTATAAGAATTAATAAACTTTTCAGGCAGATTAACTAAATGTTTAACCGACCAACTAACCCATTGTTGTCTTGGTAAAAATGCTGCATAATCCCTCAAAGATGAACTCCATAATATAATAACCAAGTCACCTTTTTTAATTCTATTATTTGTAACATCATCTATAATTGAATTAAATATTACAGAATTGGGATTGCCACTTTTGCCATTATTTATCCATTGTAGATTTAATTTATCTGCAAGAGATTTTACCCAAGAATTTTCATTTCTATAAATTATTAATTCTTGATTTTTAAGTGTTGTTTCAACTTCTAAATTACAACCTTCACCCTGTGTCCAACTATCACCATATGCGTGTAGTATCATTACTTACTAATTAAAAATTTACCCAATACTAAATAATCCATATCACAATTATGAAATGTCCAAATTGCTTTTTGTGGGTCATTTGTCATTGTATGGTCTTTTAAGTTAAACGATGTATTCAATAGAATAGGTGTTCCTGTTAGTTTTTCGAACTCCTTTAATAAGTCATAGTAAAGTGGGTTATCTTCTCTTTTAAGTGTCTGTATCCTTGCCGAATTGTCAACATGTGTTACTGAGGGAATGTTTACATCCTTTTTAACTTTGACAACCTGATTCATATATGGAACATCTTCTTCGGATAGAAAATACTTTTGATAATCTTCAATTGTTACCGATGGAGCAAATGGTCTAAACATTTCTCTCTTTTTGACAACCTTATTAATTCTATCTCTAATGTCGGACAAATGTGGATTACCCAATATAGAACGATTACCCAATGCTCTTGCACCAAATTCAGTTCTACCTTGAAACCAACCTATAATATTGCCTTCTTCAATTAGTTTCGCAACCTCTTTACATAGTGTTTGATGAGTATCGTGCATTATAACTTTACTTCTATGATTTTGTAATATAATTTTAAGTAATTCAGGGTTAGTCCATTCCTCACCCAAATACGGAGATTGATTATCCCCACCTTTCACTTTTGGATTGCCGAATGTTTGATGATAATGATATAAACATGCACCTATTGCAGAACCACTATCCGATGGAGCAAATGGTATAAATACATTCTTAATTGCCGTAAAGTGTTTGATTTTACCATTGGCAGTTCCATTATATGCACAACCACCACCTAATACTAAATTTTCACATTCCCAAATATTTGTAATTCTATTGATAATAAAATATAATGCAGCTTCATACCATCTTTGTAATGAAGCAGCTAAGTCTTTATGATGTTGTTCTATTGGTTCATCTTTGAAACGTGGAGGAAATCCAATTAAATCTATTAACTTATCATTAAACATATCGTTATCCGATGTATGCCATGTAAAGTAAGACATGTCCATCTTTACGATGTCGATTTCACCACCGGTAGTAACAACTTTGTCAAATATGTTATTGTATTTTTGATTATCCCCATATGGAGCAAGTCCCATTACTTTATACTCACCTTCGTTTGGTTTGAATCCTAAATAAGCAGTAAATGCTGAATATATCAATCCTAACGAATGTGGAAAGTGTAATGTTTGTATTTTGTGAAACCCCTTCTCATCACACATTGCAGCGTATATAGTATGTGACTCACCAACTCCATCAATTGACAAACCTATTGCTTTATCAAATGGTGATGTATAGTAAGATAGTGCCAAATGTGAATGGTGATGTAATGAATATAAAATTTCTCCATCATATCCAATTGATTCTAATATTCCTTTTAAGTTACCTTCTGTTTCATTCCATCTTTTAATAAACTTTCTCCATTTCATTGGATATCTTAAACCACCCCACTTACCAATCGTCTCTCTAACTCTTTCAAATTTATCGTTTGGATTTTCATACCAACAAACCATATCAATTTCATCAATTGTTATTTTTGCATATTCTAAACACCATTGAATTGCTTTAAACGGAAAAGAACTATCATGTTTTTCACCAGATAGTTTTTCTTCTTCAATTGCACATATTACTTTGCCATCTATAACTAATGCTGCTGCTGAATCATGGTAAAATGCTGATAAACCTAATTGTATCATATTTTAAATTTTTATATCACCATATTTATCAAATTCACTATAAAGTGCCATTTGTTTTTCTTTCATTTTATTGACAACTTTTGTAATATAATGAGTAGGGTGACCTGTCATTTCTCTAATAAGTAAATATAGTGACTTTTTGTTAAAATTTTCTATGTAATTCGCTCTTCTAAATAATTCTAATACGGAATCTGCAATTTGCATATCTCTTTTCTTTGGAAAATGATTTTCTAAATGTTTATCCCAATATTCTAACATTCTAATATTAAATGTTCTATGTTCGTCATTTCTTTCCTCCTCTCTAAAATTATTTTCAGTATCAAATGATTCTGGTAAACCCGACATCACATCGGTATCTTTATATCTTTTATAGTTTGCATTATTATTTAAAATAAGATAATTTCTTGCAACAATTGTAAAATAACTAAATGCTTTACCTTTTCCTGCTTTGTACATATGAATTTTTTCAATCATAAATGCAACAACTTCCGACATTACATCTCTTGGGTCATCATCAAAGTAAGTAAACTTCCATTTATTGTAAACTATTTCTGCAAGTTTATCAAATGCAGATGCAATTCGTTCTCTATATAATTTATCTTTAATAAACTGGTCATTAGTAAGATTATACTCAATGATTGCATCTTCGGTATCTTTTGGAAAATATTGTCTATTCGGCCCTCGCTTCTTTCTAATTGCCATTTTTTTGTTGTTTGAATTTTTCTATTGTTTCTTTGATTTGATAAAATATAGAACCAACTTCATCATCCTTCTCAAACATTTCACGACTATCAATTAGTCTCAATGCTTCCAGTAATGCTTCGTTTCTTTCAATTTCTGTTTGTATAAATTTTTGTGTATCTTCGTATGCATCTTCGTATTTTTCTAATTTTTTTAGAAGATTGTAAACTACATATGATAATGTAATTATAAGTAATGTAAGTATTGTATATATCATATTAAACGATTTCGTATCCTTGTAAAAATAATTTATTTGCATTTTTGAATTTAACTTCAATCAATTCACCTTCTTTTGATTTCATTACAATCTTTTCATTTCTGCCAAAGTCTACTTTTTTAACAACCTGTGTGTTATAAACTCTATCTTTAATGGTAATTCCGTCCAAATGGTCAATTTCATGTTGAACAATAACCGTCATCATTGTTTCTTTTGATATGGATTCATTTGTTTTATCACCTTCTGGATTAATTTCAAATGTTAACTCACCCAAATTATCCGTATCAATTACGACTTTACAAGCTCTAATAGTTCTTGTTGGTTTTGAAAGTGATGATGGGATAGATAAACACCCTTCCATAAAAAGAAATCCTTCTTTTGACTTTTCTTTAATAATTGGATTTACTAAGAATAATTCCTCTTCACCCAATTTAATATAACAAGCTCTCTTTTTAATTCCCAATTGAGTTGCTGATATTCCCAATCCAGGATATTCAGTTAAACCTTCTTCTAATTGTTTTCTTAACTCATCTGCTTCTTGTTGGGTTATTTCTGATTTTAGTACAGGAGTTTTAAGATACTCTGTAAACTCTTTTGTTATTAGTCCGTTAGAACCTTTGTCAACTATTAATTTCATATTTTATTTTTTTAATCCGTATTTAATCCATTTATACCAAACTCTTTCGTGAATATAGTATTGTATGGGTTTATAAATCAATTCTGCTACTCCAAATGCTGCTCCAATTTTAATTGAACCACTTATCAACCACATTAATAAGAAACCAACTATGGTACTTATAATACGATATGAAATGGTTTTAGCAATGTGTCTCTTACGCTCTACTATCATCTTCGGTATCTATATTGTAAACGATTACATCACCATTTGAGTCGATGTATTTTTTTCTAATTGCAGTTCCACTAATTTGTTCTATTTCTTTTGGTGGTTCGTGATAGATTACATCATATCCTACACCTCTACCATAGTTTACACTTTCAATATCAGGAATCATGCTGATTAGAATTTTATCTATGTTTTCTTTTATAAATGTTTCTTCCATTAAATCCATCATGACTCTATGTCCTGATTTAGGATTGTTTTCATCGTTGGGTACATCCCTAACGGCTATCCAAACATTTTTACCTTTTTGTAATTGTTGATTTATTAACCACTCATGACCTTTATGCCATGTTTGCCATCTTCCAATAAATAATGCGTATTTTTTCATATTTGTAATATACGAAAATTATTCTAAACTACCAAATAATTAATAAGTTTTAATTAAATCGTCTTGTTGGGTTTTTTTGTATTTTAACCAATAATTTATTGCATTTTGGTCATTTATCCATTTTGTTTTATCATCCCAATCAAATCCTGGTCTTGCATAATAAGGTAATAGATTTCTTTTACCTTTGGTTCTTTCTTCGTGGCCTTCGGGAGACCATTCATCTATAATTCCATCATTATTTGTATCATATCCATCAATTGTTCCATCACCATCCAAGTCAATAGGAATCCTAACAATTGAATTTTCATTTTCTTTGTAATTCTCATCTTGTTTGTTTTCATTAATAATATCATCTCCGTAAACCTTATAATCTTTGTAATTTTCTTGCATCAAATCATCTAAATCATATAATCCTAATTTTTGGTTATTTTCTACCATTTCACCCAAAAGTCTTTCTTGTTTTTTATTTTTATTTTCAATTAAACCATTAAATGCGATAATAAGTGCTACTGCTAACGGGTCAAATACGATTACAATCAAAAATATGAAGAATTTTACTACATTTTTCAGTTCTATACCGAATGCTTCAGCTACAAACCTAAAACCACCCACTTCTTTCTCTAAATCTATGTTAGAAGTCTTAATTTCATTTATTTTTTCGTTCTCTTTAGCGTTTTGGTCTTGTAAATCACTAATTTTTTTGTTAATTTTAGCAATTTCTTTGTCTCTATTGTCTATTGAGCGTAAAAGACGAGAATTTACCTTACCACCATCAATGATTTTACCTTGATTTTTGTTAAACTCACTAATTTGTGTTGATAGTTGCGTAATTTGAATAGTATTTTGGTCAATTTTAGTAGAGTGTACCATAATTTCTCTATCTACTTGTTGTAGTTTAAGTGATTGTGCCTGAAAAGCGTTAGAAAGGTAACCAAATATACCCGCCGATGTAATAATCATTAATAATGCAACTGCAGTGACCAAATACCACTTATTAAATCCCTTAATTTCATCCCACATTTGTTTTAGGTAAGTTGCTGCTACTAATTTAGCAAACTCCAAAGCACCGGCCATTACCATTACTGCGGTTGAGGCACCACTAAATAGAACACCCAATCCGGTAACCGAAAAGAACGCTGCACAACCGGCTATAATTAGTGCAGAAAATCCGACTAAATATTTAAGCCAATTCATTTATCTATTTATTCTTGTTAATTCTGTAACTCTTTCTACAATCTTCCTTGAATCTTCTAAAACTTCGATTGCTTGAGAAGGTGTAATTTGTTGAGCTCCGTTAATAACATTTTGTAAAATCCTCAACTTTCCGTCTAAAGATTCCAATAACATTTGTATTTTTTCGTTGTATATCATAGTAATAAATATTTGTTTATAATAAAAAAGGTAGAAGTGTTTAAACTCCTACCTTTCTAATATACGAAAAATAACTGAATTAACCAACTTTAGGGGTTAATTTTTTTGGTTTGGACTCTTCCTTTCTTTCAATAGTAATTAAGAGAATACCATTTTTAATCTCAGCTTTTGCTTTTCTACCATCAAAGTTTTTACCTACTTGTACTCTTTCTTCAATGTCTGAAACCAATTGATTAAAAGGATTTTCTTTATCCTCTCCTATCTTTTTAGCTTTAATTTCAATTTTGTCCTCAAAGCAATTAATTTCAATATCTTTTGGGTCGTGCCCTAATACTGATAATGCAAGGGTTGCAGCTTCATCTTTAATGTCTACTGCGAATTTGTTTTGAACATAAGTCGTTCTTGTCTTTGGTTGTTCGATTGGAAAAAATTCATCGAATAACTTACTGTAATCAATCATGTACATAATATAAATGTTTTTTAGTTAATAATACCCATATAGTCCAAATACTATACCAACCCCAAATGTGTAACAAAGTTATGACAAAACTACCCTAACTTTATTACAAATCGGAAAATCTGTCATTAAATTGTGTTATCTTGTCTTTCAATGATTGTCGACATATGGTCTGCCCAATGCATAATAAATTGTAACTTATAAACTAATTGTTTCTTTAAGTCGTGACCAGCTAAATACTTTTGATTATCTTCGTCATACATACCATCGGTAAGTTTGATTGCAAAATACTCTTTCTCATTATACTGAATACCATAATGGTTCAATGTAAAGAAAGTTCTATCGGTTAGGGTCATATATGGAATATTCTCATTACGAACAAATAAAGTTCCGTATTTCTTTTGAGACCATTCTTCTTGATTTGGTAAATAATGTAATTCACCTCTAATACCTAACTTTCCCAAATCGTGATGTAGACAACTAAATATCAATTCTTCTTCGGTAAAATCTATCTCTCCACCTTGCATTACGAACAGGTCTCTCATTTTAAGAGCGTTCTTACATACATTAAAGATGTGGTCTATATACCCACCTATATATGCGTTATGATAGTGTTTTGAGCCTGATGCGGGTGATACTGCTAAATTACTACCCAATTCTTCTTCGGAATACATATGGAGTAATTTCTCCAATCTATCTCCTTTAAAATACTTCTTAATTATACCTATAAATCGGTCATAATTTGCTTTCAATTCTTGTTCTGTCTTTTGTTTCATTGTTTAGAGTTTAATTGTTTATAATACTCTAATATACGACAAATTTTTGACATTACCAAATTTATATTAACTTATTTGTAAATTTGGTATATCTAAGTTTATTATTTTTATTTAAAATATTTAAAAATTTACTATCTACTATACCTAAATAATTATTTAATTTTTTTACATTTTCTCCAGTAATAAAAATTGATTCATATGTAAAATGTTCAGCTACTAATTTTAATAAAAATTGTTTATCTTTTTCTAATTTTGTTTTTATATTATTTAATTTTTCAATATTAAAATTTTTAATATCGTTAATATTCCAATTAACATCCCATTTATCATTTTCAATTGAATTATAAAAACTTTCGGCCTGCTCCATTACATCTTCTCTTGTTAATATAATAGTTTTATCAAATTTTGTTTTAATATCTTCAAATGACATATTTAAATTTAATAATTCCCATTCCATAATTTTTACAACAATATTATCTTTAAGAAATAATGAATCTATATCAATTGAACCATTTTTATTTGAATTGGTTGGTTCATAAATTTTTTCTAGATTTAATGAATTACCAATGTATGTAGTTAAAGATGTTGACCCACATCTTCCTTGTGAAAATATTAGTATTCTCATATTAAACCCCTTCTTTTTTTAGGTAAATGTTTATCAATTATATCGTTCATGTTTGTATGAGAATTATATTTATTTACAATTTTTTCTAATTCAATTAAAAATAAATTAAATTCAGGATGCTCTTCATTCCATATTTGTTTTAATTTATATTCACCATTACCAAATGTTCCCCAGTTTAATATTTTAGTAAACAATACTTCATATCCAGTTGTAGCGTGTGGTAAACTCATAATCATTTTATAATAATCAAACATTTCTTTGTAATTGGTATCTTGTACAACAAAAGAAAAGGTTTTTTTTCGCATTGTATCGATGGTTGCTATAAATTTTATATTTTTTTGTAAAATATCCCAATCTCCACCACGTCTAACTATGTTGTATGTTTCCTTAGTTGCAGCATCTATACTTATATCAATTGTTTGTATAAATTCTTTAACATTTTTTAATTTATCCCACATTTGTTCATCTAATAATATTGCATTTGTATGAATGTGTATTGTATTTAATTTTGGAAATTTAGTTTTATCAAAATTTAATAAAAAATTTCTAAATGTTTTTGAAGCAAATGGGTCAGCTGTACCTGATATGTAAAAACAATTTATACTTTTTCCAAATACATCAATTACTTCATCCATTGTTTTATCTATAATATCTAATTTTTCACCACTAGCCATTATAAGTGATATTCTACACGAAGGACATGATAAATTACAACTTCTATCAAATGCTAAATTAATCCTTAATGGGCCGGTGTTACCATATAATATTTTATTTAAATTTTTATCCGATTTTTTATGGAATACACTGCCAACTATATTGTTGTATACAAGTTCACTTATATATGGACACAATTGTTTATCACAATAAGAATATGAACCATCCAATACGGATTCTTGTATTTTTTTTAATGTATCACCATTATATACTTCATTTAATTTACCAACTTCTCCAACGGAGGTTGGTAACCAAGATGGACAACATGCCCATACCTGTTTATCATGTATTTCTAAATAATGAAATGGGCTACCACATACATATTCTTTTAAAATATCTTCTTTTGCCATTTATTTTAATTGTGTTGTTGCTGTTATGGTCATTTGTTGTATTTCTATATTGTGTGGTTGGTTTAAACACCATTCGACTACCTCAGCAACTTTATTACATTCGATTTTATTAAAATTGTTAAAATTTTTATGTGAATCAAGTGTTCCTAAATTTAAATTGATAATTCTAACTTTTTTATTTGGATATTTATCAATTAAAGATTGCGTAATATTATTTAAATGTTTTTTGTTTGCAACATATTGAGGACTCCATGCTCCTGATTGATGTATAGAACTACTATTTATGTTTATTATTGTTTTTTCTAAATCTTTCCATTTATCAAATAATTTTAAAATTAAATCGGATTGTGTTGTTTCATAATACACATTATTTATAAAAATATCACAATTTTCTAATTTTTCTATTATTTTATTCGGTGATTGAACATTGTATCCATTTGTTCTACTAAACCCAATTACATCATATAATGTAATTAATTTATCATATATTGCTTTACCTAAACCTGCAGTATGTCCTGTTATTCCAATTATCATAATAATCCTTTTTTTAATTCTAAATTATCTATATGCAAAAATGATATTATGCTCCACCTTTCTCCATCGGTAATTTCTTTAACTGCATGTTCTCTTAAACTTGGAAAAGTATATATTTCACCTTGTTTTTTTGGTAATATTTCATATGGTTCATATAATACAAATTCCCCACCCGTATAATCATCATTTAAACAAACACCTATATTATGTATTTGTGTTGGATATAAATCGTCCTTGTGTTTAGTAAATTTATTACCCTGTTTATAATTATGTAAATATATAATGTCTAATTCTTTTTTTATTTTAATTCCTGTTGTGTTTGTAAAATAATTAAATAACTTATCAAAAATCCACTGTGTTTTTGGAGTTCTATGTATATTCCAAACATTATATTTTATATCATTTTCATTTTTAAAATATAAATTTGAATCTTTTTTTTCAATATCTTTTGATAAAAGTATAATCCCATTACATTCTTCTTTGGTAAAACAAATCATAATAATTTTTTTGCTCTTGCTTTCCAATATTTTTCACCATAATTGTGGCACATCTCATCGCCGATTTTAATATCAATTAATGAATAAAAATTAATAATCTTTTTTTCATAATCAACAATATTCCACATAATATTTGGTGTATAACTATGATTATATATACTACCAAATCCAAACGGTAGATAATGTTTATTATTTTTAACATCAGTAAATACATAATCATATGATGGGTGTGTTATTATTGCAAAATCCATAATTAAACAATAACACATTTCTATTAATGTATTTTTTTTAATATTTTTTAGTGCAAATACACCAAATCCAATTTTATCATTTATATATCTAACCTCTATTTTATTAGATGGTTTTATTTTAATCAATTCCATTTAGATTATAGTTTTTACAATTTCATTTTTTCTGTGTCGTATGATTGGTATTACACATTGATTCCAATCGGGGTTAAAATAAAATCCCTTACCACTTTCATATTGTTCTTTTTTTGATGGGATATTATTTAATGTTAATATTTTTTTATCAAATTCAAATTCTTTGTATAAAATATCGGTAGTTCCACCATTTACGATTTGAAAAGATATTCCTTCCCAATAAGAAAATACTCCGTTTTCTTTTAATATATTTTTTAAATGTGGTAAAAATATTTCATAAAAGCCATCATCTTCCCAGGTATCAAAATATATTCCATCAAATTTTGGTAAATCATTTATAACATCTTGCCATTTACCAAATATTATTTTTACATTTGGTTTCTTATCCCAACCATCTTCTATCATTTTTGAATAGACATCTGGATGTGCTTCTATTATTGTATGTGAATTTATTGGATATGTTTCTATAAAAGAATCGATTATTCCCATACCAAATCCTATATTCAGTATATCACCACCAGATTCGCAAATTATTTTAGCAGATTCATACATCCATTCGGTCTCCCAATCCATCATAACAGCATGTCCCTTTTCATCTATTAATCTACCATCGATTGTATATTTTAATTTGTGTTCTAAATAATTTTTCATTTTTTAAAATAACTTTCTTTTTTTAGTAAGAAAAAATTGTAAAGTAATTCTATCTTCTGCGTTTATATTAGTTGTTGTTACACAATGTTTGGTTCCTGCTTCTAAAAGTATTCCTAAGTTTTTTTGTGGTATAATACCTGTTATTTCATTATCTTTTTTGTAAAGAAATATACCACCCCAGTTTTCTTTCCAATCTTCATTTAAATAAATTGTTAATGCATGTTCACAATGGTCATCTAAATGCCATGGAATATATGCTAATTTTGGAAAAATATGAACAACCATATCAGTTATAGAATATTGGGTTTTTTTTAAAACAACTTCTTTTATTTTATCAAATAAAGCTGCATCATTGTTTTCAAACTGATATCTTATAATTGGACTAGAGTGTGCTTTAAGGCCTTCTTCCCATCCTCTATTGGTTGTTAATTTAGATTGTTTAGAATTCATTATTGTTTTTATAAAATAAATTATTTCTTTAAATAAATCTTCATCAAAAAAATTATCAAATTTTTGTATACACATATTAAATTATTTTATTATTTTGTATAGGTAAATAGTTTGGGTGGTTTTTTAAAATATATTCGTATAATAGGTGTGCGTATTTTTTGTTTGTATGCGGGCCCGAATGTATATTATCAACACCATAATCCAAAACATACGGGCCTTCACCATCAAATCTATTATTTTCAACATAAGTGGGTGTTGAATTTGTTCCGTTCCACACCCAATTACATTTTTTAGTTTCTAAAAAGTATTTTATTAATAAATGATTTTTATACCAATTATTTATAAAATCATCATATATATTTAAATTTTCTACAAAATTTTTGTGAATTTGTTTACCAGTATCGGTTTCCATAAAATCCCAAGTTGATGTTGGCATAAATGGTTCAACACTTGCCGTTTCTGTATAATATTCTTTTCTATGAAAAATTGTATAAAATATTAAAACTAAATCAGGTTTAATTAAATCATAGTATGTATGTAAACATCTTACTATATAATCATTACTTCTACCTGCACATCCAAAATTTAAATCAACTCCATTTGGTACTAATTTTGCAAATTGTGCCGGCCAAGTTTCATTATCATTAACGCCAACTCCTTCGGTATATGAACATCCAATCGACATTATTTTGAATCCTTTTTTAGTTGGTTCGTCACCTCTAAAACCTAATGAATTATAAGTGTAGGTACACAAACCACTGGTATCGTTTGCCGATTTATCTGTTTTTAAATTTCTTCTTCTTTCTAAACTATCTCTATAATAACTTGATATTTCAAATGTATTTACATTCCAAAAATTTAATGGATTATTACTCATAACAAACTTTTTGTATCTTTTTTTGTGATATTTCTAAATCGTAAAAGACATAATAAACTATATCTTATTCCATTTATTATAGGTTTAACTTCGTGATAAACATCGGAATCATAATTATAAAGTTCACCCACAGGTTTATTGTAAACTAAATCATTTAAATAAAAATCACCACCTATATAATCATCATTAAGTCTTGTATTAATATTAGCAATGGCACCATGTGTAAAAGTAGTGTGGAATTTCGTTTTATCCATATGTCTACCAAAAAAATCACCATTTATATATTTTAAAATATACACTTCAAAATTATCAATTTTATATTTTGATAAATTTTCATTAATATATTCTTTAAATACTTTTTGGGGTGTACTAAATTCTGATATTTCTTTGATAAAATATCTATTATTTTTACGCTCTATTCTATCCCATTCGTTTAATGTAATATTTTCTGCATAATCGATAATTTCATTACATTCAAACTTTAAAAATTGTATTTTATCAATAGACATATTAAATAAGAATTTTATTTTCTTCTATAATCTCCCAATTATGTATTGGCATGACAATAGACCATCTATTTCCATTTGTTATTTTTTTTATTTCATGTGGAACTCTGCAATGATAAAATAAAGCAGTACCAGTTTCTTTTGGTAATACTATTGAATCACCATTTTTATCGTAACAAACATACTCTCCACCTTCATATTCTTCGTTTAATTGAATTCCTAAATTATACCTTCTTTCTTCAAATCCTTTTGATAAATCTATATGTTTGGAAAATTTATCGCCTACGATATATTTGTGTAATGTACAATTCGGATGTTTTATTTCTTTATTAAATTTAACACCAGTTTTTTCAGAAAACCAATTAATTAGTTTATTAAACATCCACTCTGTATTTTCGTTATTATCAATACTATATACATTATATGATGCTGCTTTTGGAAAAACTATTCTATTTTTTTCATATTTTCCATTCAAATGATTAGAAAAATCAAAATTTATATCTTCATTTGTATTTTTTGAGAAATTTATAATTTTTTCACACTCTTCTTTTGTAAATATTTTCTCGTATTGAATCATATAGTAACTTATATTAATTTATTAGGTTTAATTCCATATCTACCATTAAAATCATTCATACTTTCATTTGAACGATTTAGATGAAAATATATTGGTGTTGGTATAAAATATTCTGTCTTTAAAAAATTTTTAATGCTAATTCCAAATTCTTTGTCTTCTTGATTTCGTATATGTTTAAATTTAACTTTATCTATTATTTCTTTTTTAATTGGACATTTCTGGTCAGGAGCAATGTAGAATGTATTTTTTTTAAATTCCCACATATGTTTTATTGAATAATAAAAAAATTCATTTGTCCATGTTTCTTTATCAATTGGTGATTTATGCGTTATACAATCAACATTTAAATCAATAGCTTTCATGATTAATTGGATTGCATCTTTACTAATCCAATCATCATCATCCCATTGAACAACATATTTACCCGTTGCCATTTCATTTAATTTGTTTCGTTTTTCACCTATCGTCATATCTTTATTATCACATAAGGAAATAATTTCAATCTGATTTCCGTAAGGATTTGATTGGCGTACAATTTCTTCGTAGAATTCTTCGAAACATTTTTTTCTCCTTTCAACGGTTGGTATTGTGATTGATAGTAATGGTTTCATTTGTATTCTTATAAAAAAGATTTTATTTTTTCATGCGTTGGCCAACAATTTAACGAATATCTCATTCCACTTTTTATAACATCAATTCTATGTTGTGTTGTTGATTCAAAAATTATTAAAGTGCCTGTTTTTTTACTAAATTCTTTTTGTTCGGAACCATTCATATAATAAAAACTTCCTCCTTCATACTCTTCATTTAATTGGATTGCAATTGTTAATGTTGCATTATTAAATTTAATTTCTGCCCCATCTTTATGCCAATCTAAAAAATCATCAATCATATATTTGTTAAAAGTATATGCGCGTATTTTTTTATATGCAATTCCTTTTAATATATTTAGTTCATTTAATTTATTTATAATTTTATCATTTAAAGATTCGAATTCTGATGCATTTATAAATTTTGCTTTTCTTTTATTAAATATGTAATCCGAAAAACTTTCTGAATTTTTACTAAAGTCCATTGTAGAAGCATCTTCTAATTCATATTTTTTTGATATGGTATTTATAATTTCATCACATTCTTCTTTTGATAAGAAATCAAATATTTCAATTGCAGCTTCTTTCATTATAATAATGTTTTTTTATTTTTGGTTTCTGTTTCTAAAAAACAAATTAATGTATATCTATCACCTTCAATAACATTTTTTACTCTATGTAATAATAGAGGATTCTGCATAATTGATACTCCTTTTTTTGGTTTTATTTCTACAAACACATCATTATCATCTACATATTCATATTCTCCACCTAAAAAATTATCATTTAAAAATGTAATCATAGTAAATTGTGATTCATCTGTATGAAAATCGGCATTTATATTATATTGATTGGTAATTTTATTAATCCAAATTGCTTCAATTTTTACATTTAAATTAAAATTTTTTTTTATATAATTTAATAATTTATTTTGGTAATTTAATAAATCTACATTTTTATCTAACATCATTCTATGATAAAAATTTTGATATGTATTTTCCTTTATTGTTATACTATCTACTGGTACACTATTTGAAACAAAATTATTCATTGAATTTTTTAAAAAATCAAATTCAATATCATTTAATAATACATTATCTATAAACCTAACCATATTACAATAACTTTTTATTAAATATTTTTGGGTGTTGTACATCCACTTCGTTCCATTTCTCTAATGGACAATCATTGAATGTTCCAGTAAATATTTTTTTTGATAATGGACAACCACATTTTCCACAGATGGTAGGAAATCCCTTAATATATTCTGTTCTTTCAGGACACACATTACATATTTTTAATCTTTTTTCAGCAAGTGTTTTTTGTTCTTCTCCACCAAACCAAGAATCAAACCAGGCCTTTGATATTTTTTTTAAATCTAATTCCATAATAACATTATAATGTTTAATATACGATTTTTTATTTGAATTGCCAAATTATTTATAATAAAAAAAGGTTCTAAGGTTTATTTCTAAAACCATTGAACCTTTTCTATAATAATTAAAAAAAATTTTAATTATTTTGTATATCAGTTTTTATAGCTGAAACAATTTCTACGATTTTTGTTGAAATCGCTGCTTTTTCTTCTATTGATAATTCGATTATTTCATGTTTAATTATTGCCATATTATTTATTTTTATTGTTTTTTATTATTTTTGTGTACAGGATGCAGGATTACAATTACCACATTGTGCGTAACTTTGACATGAAGGCCATTTACCTCTTGAGCTACATATAGCGTTACACACATTATGTTGAATTACTGCTAAATTATTTGCTACTAATGGTAAGAATACATCTTTTGCTTCAACATTAATTTCACCAAGTCTTATGTTTTCTTTAAAAATTATATTTAAATTTGAAACTGTTTTATGTACTAATGTGTAATTTATAGTTTCTATACATTCTACAACATCACCTACAACAAAATCATTTACCGTTTTAAATCTAATATTATCACCTTCTTTTACCAATATGTGTGATGTTTCATTATCATCCCATTGAGTACCATCCTCAAATGTTATTCTTATAAACAAATCACTAAGTTCTTGTGATTCTATTTTATCTATAACTTGTGAAGATGTTACATAAAAATTTTCTGAGAAATTTTGGAAAGAACCAGTCCATGTATTCATATTCGCTATAACTTCATCATCATCTAAATCAGGAATTGCAATTGATTTAACCTGGTCTCCAACAACAATATCATCAAATATTTTTATACTTCCATCGGCCATAGTGATATCTTCATCGACATCAACAATATAGTTTACTCTATCTTCAACATTATATGTGTATGTTATGTATTTTGGTCTATCTTTTTTATCCATTAATCCATTTGAATCAAATGTTGATTCCCATATATCGACTGGTATCATGTTTCCAACTTTATAACCACCCAATGAAATGATATCTAAGTTTCCACCATAAAGTAAATCAATACCTCTAACAATTGAATGTGTATTATTAGTAAGTTCTGATGGTATATATTCTTGTATAAACTCTTCAGTTCCGTTTATAGAAGCTTTTAAATCATTTAATTCTTGTACTGATTTTATTTGATATAGTTTAGGAAAAACATATTTGTCGTAATTAGGATATCTTTTTTTAACAATAAAATTAGGTATACCCTCTGTGTATGTAATTTCCGTTAAACCCACAAAATCATCAACTACATCTACTATATATGATTTTGGTTTACATTCTAAAGAATCTAAGGCTTTTATAAAATTATATTTATCGGCTGCATAATCAGAATCAATAATTGCGGTAGTATCATATGAAATTCTAATTGTAAATGAACCTTCTACATCCTCAATGTATGGAACCGTAATACTACCTTGAGTAGTTTCATATGCGTTGAATGTGATTCCACCTATTTGATTTTCACAAATATCTTTTATAATATCTTTAATACCATTATCATATGCCGGATAAATTACATTTACCGATGTAAAATTATTTGATTCGATAAATAATTTTATATTATTCCACTCTAAAATGCTTACATCCAAATCTTCCAATACACCTAAACTGGCATTAGTGTTAGTTTCTAAAACCTTATATTCACCGGTTGAAGTTTTAATGTAATCCGTAGCTATTAATACTGCTTTCATGTTTCTTTTTGTTTATTTCTTATAAGTATATATTAATTTCAATTTTGAATTATATATATTATTTTTTTTATTGTGATTGTGAATATACAAATATATATCGACATTACAAAAAATATCGGCGGGGGTTGGGGGGGGTAAAGTCGTTTTTTAAGAAAATTTTTGGAATAGGAATATCTTACCTCTATTGATAGTTATATTAATTTAATAGGAATACGCTCTCCATTTAACATCTTAGTCAAATAAGGTTTATCATTTTCTATCATACTATATAATTTATTTAACGAATCGGTATTGACCATTTCTATTATCGTTGAAGTGGTATCCGTAGAATTATGATAATAATTCATATTGTAATTATTTGGGTCGTATGGAATATCGGTAAACAAATTTGACAAATAGGTTAACTCTATAACTTTAAACTCTATTCTATTCCAATGGTTATACATATAGTTAAATAGTATAGGAGACCAATGTGTGCCCGTACCATTTAAAAAAGAATTTATAATTGTATCTATATCACCACCATCGAATTCAATTGCAGTTCTAATTTCAGTTTTTAAAGCAGATTCTAAATGTTCTCTACCCACTCTATATACCCAGTAAGTATCTTTTGTAATGTTTTCGATTTTATATATAGTAGATAGTTCTTCTATTGATGTGGGATTGGTTTCGTTTTCTAGCCACCTTGTACCACATTTTAAAGGTGCGATTATATCTAATCCATTTTCGTATCGAAATCTTTTTAAAACCATATACCTTTATTTCTCATTTCTATACCACTTCCTTCTCTCTATATACCAAAACGGAAACTTACACACCCAATAGATGATAAGACCACAGGCAGCAACCAAAAGTAGTGGGGAAAGGATTATTAGGGTTGTTATGTTTGATACCTTTTTAATAAGACTTCGTCTAGTGAGTGATTCCATTTCCGTAAATTGATGTGTAAATACCAACAAGTCCGACAAACATCCAAAAAATATTTAAGATAAGGTATGCTCTATTACTTCTCTCCCATGCACAATATGTTAGAATGATTGCATCAATAGTATTCCATATCCACATATAAAGAAAAGGAGTTTCAGGTCCCATAATAGAAAGAGTACCAAATGCAATGATTCTCATCACTACTCCGATGTTCTCCATCCATTTAACCGTCCCTTCCATTAATAACTTTAGTTTCATGTAACTCATTTAAAATAAATATTACTTTTGTTGTAATTTTCTTTGGGTCTCTGCTAATTCATTTTGAGTATTGGTTAATCCTCTTTGTAACCTTTCACCCGTTGTTTGTATTTGTTCGGTTAAAGATTGATTTTGTTCCACCAATTTAGTAGATGTGGTGATAGCAACTTCTGCAACCTTTTGTGTAGGAGTAGTTTGGACACCCGTAGTGGTACTATACTTATACACTATTTGATTACTTTCTTCAGCAGGGTTAGTTTCTGCCATAATCTCTAAATTAACTCTACCCAATGTAGCGGGTTCTTTTCCTTCTAAGAATACACCCTTAATCATTTGAAAGTCCTCATTAAGTATCTTTAGTCTGGTTTTAATATCTGACAAAAAAGATTCTAACTTACTCTTATCTAATGTACCATCTACCTGTGCAGTAGAAACATTAAGAGGTAAGATGTTATATACTGATATGTCATCTCCTAATTGTAATTCATATATAGAGAACTTATCCATTGGTCTATCTATATTCTGAACGATGGTATAGTTTATTTGGTCAATTAATCCTTTGGGAACTCCGTCTAACATCTCACCTTCATATATGTAATCAACCGAAGCAATACCTGCATTTCTATTTCTAATATCTCTTAAATCACCTATTGTAGATAAATTGTTTATTGTAATTTCTATGATAGGTATAGTCTTACCTACTTTCACTTCTTTATCCTTTACTATAACTACACCATTTTGTTTTATATCATAGTGGGGATTGGCCGATTTTTCTATCTCATTTAATGTTATTTGAGAAATTAGGTAGTGTTCGCCTGCTTTCACTATAATACCATCACTCAATAAGTAAGGTTTAAGTGTAAAAGGTAATGGGGTAGTGGTAAGTGTAAGTGGAGTAACCCCTTTATTGGGTGAGTCTCCATTTGCCGATATAACCCAATTCTCACCTTGCTTAGAATATCTGTCCGGATTTTGTGATATAGTTTTCATCTTTTGTTATTTCTATGAGAGCTCTATTATATATAGTGCTTTCTTTTAATCTTTTATCTCCTTTTAATCTTATTCTATATATCTCTCTTTGTAGTTCCTGATACATATTGATTTCAATTGCATCACATATAATTGCATTTAACTCTAAGTCTGGCTCAATTGTCTTAAAGGATTCTATACCTTCTTCTTTAATTTGTTCTTTTTTATTCTTATACCCTATGGCATGTGCAACACCAACGGATGTACCAAACTCTTCTGCTGCCTGTGTATATGTTGCTTCTTTTAACAATTTATTTTTTTATTGAGTGGTCTCTCCTGATATTAGAAAGAGATTGTAATGCGTTCTTTAATCTATCACTATGTAATTTTTTTTGTTCGGGTGATTTGGTTGCACTAATCTTATCTCTTAATACTTTAATTCTATTATTAAGGTTTTGTATTCTTTCTCCTGTATTAGGCGTGTCCGCTTCATTTGTTTTGTTAGGTACTAATATTTTCTTTTTCATTACATTAGGGATATTAGATAACTGACTTATTCCGAATTGTTGATTAAACATATCATTTCCACAACGGGTTAGATATGCTTCATCGGTTTCGTTAGGTAATCTTTCACAATTACCTTCGTATATTTGTGTTAATAGTTCTTTTAATTTCATACTAATAAATATCATTAAATAGAATAAAAAAACCCCCTACATTTTAAGTAGAGGGTTCTCAGTTTATAATTTAATAAACCTTTTGAAAAAAGTGATTGCGTAAGGTAAAACTTTCCACCCTACTAATACACCTACCCAAAACGGATAGTGTAAAACGAAATCTAATACTTCCATATTTAATTTAGTTTGGTTAAAAAATAAGTCAACTAATTCCGATATCGTATAAATAAGTATCACTTAGGTAAAAGAAAAACACCTATTTTCACTTTGTGTGTATCATACATCATGTCAAAATTGCTCCTATACACAAAAAAATTGACCCCGGTATATTCACAGGTCCGACCCGGTATACAGTAACGCGGTTTTGCCGAGTTACACGTAACTGTTTGCAAAAAGTAATGAGCACAAGAAACCCGCAACGACGTGACTCATTGCGGGGTCGTGAGGATAACCACTTCCTCACTCTTGCTAAAATAAAAATGAAAACATTAGAAACTCAAATCTAATTTCTTTTACTTATGTAGTTTGTGTACTTTGTATACTGCGACATTAACTCATTTGCTTTAAGTCTTTGTTCACTTACTACCTCTACTCTACTACCTATGTTATATTGTTTACACCATTCTATGAATTTTGTATCATTCATTGTTTGGTTTCTTTGTGTCTCTATACTATTATACTTCTCTATGTCTATATGTGTTATACTATCCATACTATCTATTTAACTGAATTTATTTTTATTAAGATTGTCCGACTAAGCTTTTGCCTTAGGTGGATGTGATACGAACACTTGCTTTAAGTAGTTGTCCTCATCTTCTATGTCCTGCTCGGTTATACTATTGTATCTCTCTAACAATTCAATAGCGGACCTGATTTCATCTAACTGCTCTGCAGCAGCCCACTTAGGTTTGCCATCTTGCAGTCCTTTAATCTTTTTCATCAATACTATCTCGTCTTGTTTCAATTTCATTATTGCGTAATCCATTTTGCTTTTTGTTTTATGTGTGACCAGCATGGTCTTAAATATTTATCTTCGTTTCGTCTTGCTTGCCTCTCATAAGGGTTTCTACTATATGTACCTGGGTACTTATCGTACTTTGTTAATATCGGTTGCAGTTGGTGTGTCCATTCGTGTATGCAAGTACCTATCAGCTCTCTTACATCGTAACAATTGTTATAGTATATATGTACTTCATTATCCGTTGCATCATATTCACCACAATCACTATCCCACCCTATGCGGACTGACCATATAGGTTCGTACTTTTTTCTATTATTTGTACCCATATGTTTCCGACACCATCGCAATGCCATATTTGCTAACGCAACGGCATGCTTTCTCTCTAAACTTTCAATCTTTGTGTTTAAGTAAATCATTCGTGTTATTTCGTTATAAAAAAAGTGGCTCTATTGGGGAGCCACTT
>Ga0209596_1000096_pt1 | contig 76929 bp, 61 predicted proteins | sample M_130807_MF_Meta_FD_187314 | JGI IMG/M metagenome (GOLD analysis project Ga0209596, IMG submission 187314) | Freshwater microbial communities from Lake Montjoie, Canada to study carbon cycling - M_130807_MF_MetaG (SPAdes) (version 2) | ecosystem: Environmental > Aquatic > Freshwater > Lake...
TAGGAAGGTAAAGGCTGGTGGAAAACCCATTCCATAAAAATTCGTAAAAATGATTTCGCTGATGTATTTTTGCCCAATTTAATACCTATGAGCAAGACGCTACATTCTAACGAATCTATCTCCACGAAAAAGAAGAAAATTATTGTATTAGGCAGTGGCCCCAACAGAATTGGACAAGGTATTGAATTTGATTATTGTTGTGTACATGGATTACTAGCCGTTAAAGAATCTGGATATGAAGCCATCATGGTAAACTGTAACCCAGAAACAGTTTCTACCGATTTTGATATGGCAGATAAATTATATTTCGAACCCGTTTTCTGGGAACATCTTTGGGAAATTATTGAACTAGAAAAACCTGAAGGCGTTATTGTACAATTAGGTGGTCAGACAGCTTTGAAATTAGCAAAGCGCTTAAGCGAAAGAGGCATTAAAATAATTGGTACCTCTTTTGATAGTTTAGATATTGCAGAAGACAGAGGTCGTTTCAGTGATTTACTAAAAGAATTAAATATTCCTTATCCCGATTACGGAACAGCCTATACAGCAGAAGAAGCTATTGAGGTGGCGAATAAAGTGGGTTACCCAGTACTAGTAAGACCTAGTTATGTTATTGGTGGACAAAGAATGCGCATTGTAATTAATGATGCAGAAGTAGAAACTGCAGTGGTAAGTATCTTAAAACATATTCCTAGCAATAAAATATTAATCGATCATTTCTTAGATCGTTGCCAAGAAGCAGAAGTAGATGCCATATTTGATGGTGAAACTTTTCATGTTATGGGTGTGATGGAACATATTGAACCAGCAGGTATTCATAGTGGAGATAGCAATGCGGTTTTACCTGCATTTAATTTAACCCCACTCATTGTGGCTACCATGGAATTTTACAGTGAAAAAATTGCACGTGCTTTAAATATCAAAGGACTTATCAATATTCAATTTGCTATCAAGGATGATAAAGTATTTGTAATAGAAGCCAACCCAAGAGCATCTAGAACCACTCCTTTTATTGCCAAAGCTTATCAAATACCTTATTTAAATATTGCCACTAAAGTAATGTTGGGTGCGAATAAATTAACTGAATTTACCATGGAGAAAAAACTAGACGGATTCGCCATCAAAGAGCCCGTATTTAGTTTTGATAAATTCCCCGGCGTGAATAAAGAATTAGGACCTGAGATGAAGAGCACCGGCGAAGCCATCAGGTTCATTAAAGACTTACGCGACCCATATTTCCGCAACTTATACAAGGAGCGTTCTATGAACCTTAGCCGATAAGTTCTACTCAAGTTATCTTAAGAAGTAAAACTTATAGAAAAAATACCTAATCATCTTCTCACTGCTCGCAAGCTCGAAAGTTCGGCGATGATTAGTATTATTTTCTACACGTTTTATATACAACCAATATTATAGCAGCATAAAAAAAGCCCTTAGCAAAAACTAAGGGCTTTTTTATTTCCATTTAACGCTTAAGTAGTAAAAGTTATTTTAAGGGTTTGAAAGAAATATAATTTTGAGTGAGCCTTTTTTGGCGAATCGAAAAATTAATATTTTTTCATCCCTTAAAATTAAAAACTACGGATTCACACCATATTGGTCTATTAAATAAACAATCGCTGCCATATTCGCAGCGCCTAAAAGTAGTTCACGCTTATTTACATTTTCGAATACATCTGTTTTAGCATGGTGTAAATCAAAATATCTTTGACTATCAGGTACAAGTCCTGATAATACAATATTCTTATCCACTGTTTTTAAGGGGCCAATATCGGCTCCACCACCGCCAGCTGTTATTTCAGTACCATAAGGTTTTAATAAGCTCGTCCAAGTTTGAAATTTCTTGAACTGCTCAGGACTGCAACTAATACCAATGGATCTTGGTGTGAAACCACCTTCATCACTCTCAAGTGCGAAAATATGTTTCTCATTATTCAACTTTGCAAGTTCTGCATACTTAGCACCTCCTTTTCCTCCATTCTCTTCATTGGCAAATAATACAAAACGAATAGTGCGTTTAGGTACATAATTACTTGCTTTCATAGCGCGTAATACTTCCATTGTTTGAACAATACCTGCTCCATCATCATGTGCTCCTTCATTTACATCCCAGCTGTCTAAGTGCCCACCAATAGTAATAATCTCGTCTGGAAATTGAGAACCTTTTAATTCAGCGACTACATTATTCTCGTCAGCATCTGGCAAGAAGAAACCATAAGTTTGCATTTGAACACGCATCTTTGAAGTTTTCGCAGCTTCCCAAAGTGCTTTTGCATCATTAGGTCCTAAAGCCACAGCAGGAATTTTGGGTAAAGACTCGTCGTAACGCATTCCTCCAGTATGAGGTTCATTATCTGGAGCCGTGCTTAAAGAATGAATCATCACACCCACTGCACCATATTTAGCAGCACGGCTTGCACCTGATCCACGATAGATTCCTGATTCTCCATAAGCCACAAAAGTTTGAATTCTTGTAGGATTAAAAACACTATGGTAATAAACAATCTTTCCTTTTACTTCGTCCTTTCTTTTTTCTAGCTCATCAAAATTAGCAACCGCTAATAGTTCTGCTTCTACCAGTCCATTACTACTTAAAGAATTGCCGAGTGCCAAAGCGGCTAAGGGTTCATTTTGCACTTTGCCATTGACACTTACAATAGCAGCAAAATCCTTGCCACCTCTTTGCCAACTAGGTGTTTTACAAGGCTGTAGAAAAACCTGATCTGGATGCAAGGCCTCTAAGTTTCTTTTACCCCAAATAGCAGCATTTTGTTGCTGTGGGGAGCCTGCTAAACGACCGCCAATTTTTTTGGTAAGCTCTCTAAGTAGGTCATAAGCCTTGCCATTAGTCATGATTTCATCGGCTAATTTTTTAATACTAATACTGTCTTGGTTGGTTTGTGCTGAAGCCATAATAGGCAAGCATAATAATAAGGTAACAAGGGTACGCATGATGTTAAATTTTTCGTTCATATAATTCTTAAATATAATTAAACTTTATTGAATAATAAGTTGTTATTTGCATAATCAATAGTACTAAAATGAAGATTGGAATTGTTTGCTATCCTACCTTTGGAGGAAGTGGTGTTTTGGCTACCGAATTAGGTAAAGCCTTGGCCGAAAAAGGCCATGAAATTCATTTTATTACCTACCAACAACCAGTAAGGCTTAATGGTTTTCACACCAATATATTTTACCATGAAGTAAGGGTGCCTACTTATCCCTTGTTTGACTACCCTCCTTATGAATTAGCCCTGGCCAGTACCATGGTAGATGTAATTTTAAACCACGATTTAGATTTAATACATGCGCATTATGCCATACCTCATGCATCGGCTGCTTATACGGCCAAGCAAATTGTAAAACAAAAAACAGGCAGGTCGGTTCCAGTTATTACTACACTGCACGGAACGGATATTACTTTAGTAGGTCGAGATAAAACTTATGAGCCAGTAGTTACTTTTTCTATTAATGAAAGCGATAGTATCACGGCTGTATCTGAAAATTTAAAAGAGGAAACTTATAAGCATTTTGATATTAAAAAAGAAATAGAAGTCATTCACAATTTTGTAGATGTGCATAGGTATAATAAAAAACCGGTGGCTGCTTTTAGACAAGTGATTGCCCCCAACAATGAAAAAATAATTATTCACGCTTCTAACTTTAGAAAAATTAAGCGTATCGATAATGTAATGGATATATTTAAAAATATTCATGCAGCACTGCCTTCTAAATTATTGATGGTGGGTGATGGACCAGAACGTCCATTAGCAGAAGACTTGACAAGACAATATGGATTAGAAGCAGATGTTCGTTTTTTAGGTAAGCAAGAACAAATGGAAGAAATTTTAGCGGTGAGTGATGTGTTTTTACTACCTTCTGAATATGAAAGTTTTGGATTAGCTGCGCTGGAAGCCATGGCCGCAAGCACGGTAGTCATTAGTTCTGATGCAGGTGGACTAAATGAAATTAATATTGATGGAGTTACTGGTTATACCTCCCCTGTGGGTGATGTAGAAGCCATGAGCAAGAATGCCATTGACTTATTAAAAGATGAAACAAAACTAAAAGCCTTTAAGCACAATGCTTTAAAAGAAGCAAAGCTTTTTGATATTCATCATATCATTCCTAAGTACGAGGCTTTATATAGAAAATATTGCAGAACAGGAGACTGTTAATGCTGAGCTAGCAATTTTTTTTAAAAATTATTGTATCGCTTGGTCAATACTTAATTTAATTTTTTCAATAGCATTAGAAAGTTCCGTAGCGTTTATACATAATGGCGGTGCAATTCTAATTCTATCTTCTGCAAATAAAAACCAATCGGTAATTATTCCATTTTCTACACAAGTAGCCGCAATTTTTTTAGCAAGGGTATTCGATTCAAACTGAAGCGACATCCATAAACCTTTATGCGTTCTATTTATAATGGCAGGGTGTATCATTTCTTTCAGTAAAATATTTTCTTTCTCCGCCACTTCTTTTATCCAGCCTGAATTTTGTAATACTTCTAAGGCTGCATGCCCTGCTGCACAGCAAACGGGATTCCCTCCAAAAGTAGTGATATGGCCAAGCACAGGGCTTTCAGTAAGTAGCGCCATCATTTTTGGATGACTAATAAAGGCACCTAGTGGAAGGCCACCGCCCAAGGCCTTACCTACTAATAATATATCGGGAACAATACCTAAATTTTCAAAAGCAAACATAGATCCTGTTCTGCCAAATCCCGATTGTATCTCATCAAAAATAAATAGTACACAATGTTCTTTGCATTTTTCAGCAATGGCTGCTAGCCATTCTTTAGTAGCAGCTGTGATTCCTGATTCTGCTTGCACAGGTTCCACAATTACGCAAGCTACGGTGGAATTAATATGTGTAAGATCATCAAAATTATTATATCTTAATTGAACCGTGTCTGGTAGGAGTGGTCGAAATGCATTTTTAAAATACTCATCACCCATTACACTTAATGCACCTTGTGTACTTCCATGATAGCCTCCTTTGAAAGAAATAATTTTTGTTCTTTTCGTAACACGCTTTGCGAGTTTCATCGCACCTTCTGTTGCTTCTGCTCCACTACTAGTAAAATAAACCGATTGTAAATTTTCTGGAAGTAAACTTGTAATTGCCCTAGCATATTGTACTTGTGGGGCTTGTATAAATTCTCCATACACAATTACATGCATGTATTTAGCTGCTTGTTCTTGTATAGCCTTAATAACTGCTGGGTGACTATGGCCAATATTACAAACACTAAATCCTGCAATCATATCCACAAAAATTTTTCCATCTACATCCTTTATATAAATGCCTTCGGCAGAAGCCACTTCTATACCAATAGGTTTATCTGAGGTTTGCGCTAAATGCTGAAAAAAATATTGTCTATTCTGCATACTGGACATAATAACTATTAAATTGCAGTACAAAAGTCGCATTTTTATGGCAACCATACTAAGTCTTCAAGGGAAAGATCCTCAATTTGGTGAAAATTGTTTTATAGCACCCAATGCCACCATCGCAGGTGATGTAACCATGGGTAATGAATGCTCTATTTGGTTCAATGCCGTTCTTAGAGGCGATGTACATTATATTAAAATGGGCAATAAGGTAAATGTACAGGATGGCGCCGTTATTCATTGTACCTATTTAAAACACCCTACTACTATTGGCAATAATGTTTCTATTGGACATAATGCACTGGTACATGGTTGTACCATTCACGACAATGTATTAATAGGAATGGGTAGTATAGTCATGGACGGCTGTGTAGTACATTCTAACTCCATTATTGCAGCGGGCGCAGTAGTTTTAGAAGGCACCATTGTAGAAGAAGGAAGTATTTATGCAGGCGTGCCTGCTAAAAAAGTAAAAATGGTATCTGAGGCCATGATTACAGGGGAGATAAATAGAATTGCCAACAACTATGTAAAATATTCAAGTTGGTTTGAAGCCTACAACGACGCGAAAAAATAAATAATAAAATAAAGACTGAAGTTAATACATCGGCCCTTGTATTCCATGCCATAAATCGACATAGCTATAAAAGCGGGCTTCCGTAATAATTCCTTTTTCAACGGCTGCTTTCACTGCACAACCTGGCTCATTAATATGTTGGCAATTATTAAATTGGCAACCATTCATTTTGGCGCGCATCTCAGGAAAATATTGTGCTAGTTCTTCTTTTTCTAAATTCACTAAACCTAGTTCTCTCATACCCGGTGTGTCAATGACAGCGCCAGTTTCAGGCAAGTCATACATTTGAGCAAAAGTGGTAGTGTGTAATCCTTTTCCACTCCAATCACTTACTTCTTGTGTACTTAAATCTAGATGTGGAAATAAATAATTTATAAGCGAAGACTTTCCTACCCCACTATGTCCACTTATAAGTGTTGTTTTATTTTTGAGTAATTTTTGTACAATGTCTAAGCCTTCTTTTTTCTCCACACTTATTAAATACACTTGATAGCCAATAGCTTCATACATTTTTTTCATTTCCGCATAAGTATTCATTTCTTTTTCTTCATAGATATCCGATTTATTAAAAACAATAATAGCCGGTATATGAAAGGCTTCACAAGAAATTAAAAAGCGGTCAATAAAGCCTTGAGAGGTTTTAGGGGATTTTAAAGTGCCGAGTAAAATAGATTGATCCAAGTTGGAAGCAATAATATGTTGTTGTCTTTTATTGTGCGGAGACTGTCTTGCTACATAATTATTACGGTCAAGAATTTCGGAAATCATTACTGTTCCGCGCTGCTCATCTTCCATATCAAATTCAACCCAATCGCCCACGGCAATGGGGTTGGTGGAAGTAATATTGTCTAACTTAATCACCCCCTTAATACGGGCCTGATAAAACAGTCCCGCTTCGGATTTGACCGAATACCAACTACCTGTAGACTTATAAATACGTGCTTTCATGCGCTACGAAGATAAAAGTATTTGTTAAGAACTACACTACCCAAAAAGCAGCACAAATTCAATATCTTTGCCCCATGAGTCAATTTGCACATGATAAAGTAGTTCCTTATAGCCAAAGCAACGCTGAAAAGAAAGAACAGGTAGCCAGTATGTTTGATTCTATTGCAAAGCGCTACGATTTTTTGAACCGATTTTTAAGTTTAGGCATAGACCAAGGATGGCGTAAAAAAGCCATCAGTTATTTAAAGGATAAAAAAATAAAGCACTTACTAGATATAGCCACGGGTACGGCCGATATGGCCCTAATGGCTTTTAGACAAATTCAGCCCGAAAAAATTACAGGAATTGATATTTCAGAAGGCATGATGCAATATGGAAGAGTCAAAATTCAAGAAAAAGATTTAAGCGATAAAATTCAATTAAGCTTGGGTGATAGCACGGCCATTCCTTTTGAAGCGTCTACATTTGACGGGGCCATGGTAGCCTTTGGAGTACGTAATTTCGCGCATCTAGAAAAAGGCTTAACAGAAATTCATCGCGTATTAACCCCAGGTAGTAAGCTCGTTATTTTAGAATTTTCACAACCCAGTAGTTTTTGGTTCAAGCCCATTTATACATTTTATATGAAATGGGTAACGCCTAGTATTGGAAAATTATTTTCAGGTAATAAAGATGCATACGCCTACCTAAATGAAAGCGTGATTGCTTTTCCAGAAGGCGCTGCTTTTTTAACTATATTAGAGCAAGCAGGATTTAAAAATGTTTTACAAGAAAAATTAAGTTTAGGCATATGCAGCATTTACTGCGCAAGCAAATAATTACGGGGGCTTTACTGCTTTGCATTTCTTTGTCATCCATGGCGCAAAGAGGCGAAGTGTATCAACCCTTTCATGATGAACTGCCTTACTATTTAGGAATGAGTATTGGCTTAAACAACAACTATCTTAATTTTAATAGAAACATTGATTTTATACTTCCTAATTCAAGTGCAGTAAGTAGTATTAATCCAATAAGTAATATGGCGCTGAATTTAGGACTCATTGGTACACTCAGATTAAGTACCCATACCTTACTTAGGTTAAACCCCACAGTATTAATTGCGGGCTCCAAAAATTTATACACCTATACAAAAAGAAATAATCCTTCAGATACGCTCACAATGAATACCGCTTCTGCAATCATTAATATCCCCTTAGCACTCAAAATAGAGTCGGACAGATACAACGCATTTCATTTCACTAATATGATGCGTCATTATGTTTTCATTGGCGGTAAAATAGATTACGATTTACTAGGCTCTAACAGGTCTGTAATCCTAAGTAAAAATATTGCAACAAGTAGTAGATTGCCTTATAATAATACATTGAATGGACTTGACTATGGCTATGAAGTGGGCTTAGGTGTTAGTTTTTATTTACAGTACGCCACTATTTCTCCAGAAATAAAATTTAGTTATGGCTTAAGAAATTTAAATAAGGGGGATGCACTTTTATCAAGCATAAAAGACGTCACAGGTAATTTTGTTTATTTTACCATTCATATAGAAAACTAATTTATAATGAATAGCTATTTAATAAAAAATACACAAATTGTAAATGAAGGCAAAACCATTCAGGGAGATGTCTTGATTAAAGAAGGTCGTATTGAAAAAATAGCAAGTCAAATAGAAACGAAGGGTGGCATTACTGAAATTGATGGCGAAAATCAATTTTTACTTCCTGGTGTAATTGATGATCAAGTGCATTTTAGAGAGCCGGGCTTAACCCATAAAGCCAATATTTATAGCGAGGCCAAGGCAGCTGTGGCGGGCGGTACCACCAGCTTTATGGAAATGCCCAATACCCAACCACCTGTATTTACACAAGCATTATTAGAAGATAAATATCAAATAGGCGCTCATACATCAATTGCGAATTATTCTTTTTACATGGGTACTTCCCAAGACAACTTAGAAGAAATTTTAAAAACTAATGACAAAAAAAAGGAAGTTTGCGGATTGAAAATATTTATGGGGTCCTCTACAGGTAATTTATTAGTAGAAAACCCATTGGTACTTGAAAAAATATTTGGAGGCACTGAACTTTTAATTGCTACGCATTGTGAAGAAGAAAGTCTTATTAAAAGAAATAAAGCAGCGCTAGAGGCCATCAAGCCTATTTTAGAGACCTCCGACCACGCTATTATTAGAGATGAAGAAGTTTGTTTTGAGTCGTCTTTTAAAGCCATTCAACTAGCTAAAAAATTTGATGCAAGATTACATATTTTACATATTAGCACTGCTAAAGAATTACAATTATTCTCTAATTTAAGAACCTTAGCAGATAAAAGAATTACTGCAGAAGTTTGTGTGCATCATTTACATTTTACAGCCAACGACTATGCCTCTTTAGGTAATTTAATTAAATGCAACCCTGCTATTAAGGCACCAGCCAATAAAAATGCATTATGGGAGGGTCTACTAAATGATCAACTAGATGTTATTGCTACCGACCATGCACCGCATACCTGGGCGGAGAAACAAGAAGCTTATGCGCATGCACACGCTGGCCTGCCTCTAGTTCAACATGGTCTTCTATTAATGCTAAAATATGTTGATGAAGGAAAAATAAGTATGGAGAAGATGGTTGAAAAGATGAGCCATGCAGTCGCTACTTGTTTTCAAATTAAAGACCGCGGCTTTATTAGAGAGGGCTATCATGCCGATTTAGTGCTTGTTAAAAAAGCGCCTTATACTGTTAGCAAAGAAAATATTTTATACCACTGTGGCTGGAGCCCCTTTGAAGGGTGCAGCTTTCCTTATCAAGTGAATACTACATTTGTAAATGGATATAAAGTATACCATGAAGGGGTATTTAATGAAGCCAAGAAAGGACAACGTCTTCAATTTACAAGAAGCTAAAAGTAAGTTTTATGCAGGTGGATAAAATTACTTTAAAAGATATTGGCTTATTTGATAACGAAGAGTCGATAGGACTTATATCCCATCTCAATTTTTGCAAGTCCAATGGAGGTAAAATACAATTGGATCATTTTCTTTCTAATCCTTTGTCTTCTATAGCCTCCATTGAGCAAAGACAAAATGCGATTGCTTATTTTATAGACAATATCCATTTTGTAGATGCATTGAAAATTACCAATGGTACTACCCTTGTTATTGAGAAATTTTTTGATACCGGATTTAAAAGAATTCCTACACAAATTAGTTTGCCTGCTGCCTACTGGTATGAGTTTATGAGCGCCTCCGACTATTCCTTACTTCGTTATTCATTAGAGCATTTAATTTTATTTTATGAAAATTTAAACAAATGGTTGACGGTATTTGAAACAAAAAAGGACAACCCTATCATTGAATCCCTAGTTCAAAAAATAAAAAAATATACAAACCATCCTTCTCTAGCAAGCCTACCTGCTTCTACTAAGCTAGAGAACCCGCAAACAGTACTTTCTTTCTGCCATTTTTTTCTTTATCATTATAAAAATAATACCCTTCAGCTTTTAGAATATTATTATGAACTAGACGCCTATTATAGTATGGCCATGGCTTCCAAAAATTATAGGTTTGTTTTTCCTACTTGGTTAGAAAATGATACACCTATTTTTGAGGTCACTGCTGCCATTCACCCCTTAGTGCATAATGCTGTTGATAATGAACTCTCCCTTAATTATCAAAGTAATTTACTTTTTTTAACGGGCGCAAATATGGCAGGTAAAAGTACTTTTATTAAAACCACCGGTATTGTTTTATACCTAGCCCATATTGGTATTGGCGTACCTGCTAAAAAATTAAAACTTAGTTTATTTGACGGCCTTATTACTAATTTAACTATTGCAGACAATATCGTAAAAGGGGAGAGCTATTTTTTCAATGAAGTACAAAGAATAAAAAATACCATTGAAAAAATAATAGACGGTAAAAAATATTTTGTTTTAATTGACGAATTATTCAAAGGCACCAATATTCAAGATGCTATGAAATGTAGTAGCGCCGTTATTGAAGGTTTACAAAATTTAAGAAGCAGTTTATTTATTATTTCTACCCATTTATATGAAATAAGCGATGGCTTAAAAGGTTTCGATAATATTCAGTTTAGTTATTTTGAAACAGCCGTCAAAGAAAAAGAATTGATTTTTCATTATCAATTAAAAAAAGGAGTGAGTCAAGATAGACTCGGTTATTTAATCTTAGAAAGAGAAGGCGTGGCGGACCTGTTAAAAAAGATTTCCAAAAACAAGTATTAATACCTTTCATTCGTTTTAGTATCTAAGGTAGTTTCAATTAAAAAGATGCTTGTAAAAACTAAGGGTAGCGCTATTGTGGGCATTGACGCTGTAACCATTACCATTGAAGTAAATGTAAGTATGGGCCAAGGTTATTGTATAGTGGGCCTTCCCGACAATGCTGTTAAAGAAAGTTTAGACCGAACCGAAAGTGCTATTAAGGCTAACGGCTTTCATATGCCCCGTACTAAACTAGTTATTAATTTATCACCCGCCGATTTAAGAAAATCAGGCGCTGCTTTTGATTTACCCATTGCCATTGGCATTTTAGCAGCCTCGGAACAAATCACTCAACCTTCCCTTATTGAAAAATATGTATGCATGGGAGAATTAGGATTAGATGGTAGTTTATATCCCATTAAAGGCATACTCGCCATGGCCATGCAAGCTAAAGCAGAAGGCTTTGCAGCCATGATTATTCCTAGGCAAAATGCTGCAGAAGCTTTAATGGTAGAAGGCATACCCGTTTACGCATTCAGTTCTTTACTTGAAGTAGTTCATTTTTTAAACAACCCTAATGATGAAAAACAAAATAAGCTCCAGCAAGACCATACTCTTATTTCTCAAAAAATAGAAAACAATACTATTCCCGATTTTGCAAATATAAAAGGACAATCAGATGCCAAGCGTGCTTTAGAAATTGCGAGTGCGGGAGGACATAATTTAATTATGATTGGGCCGCCCGGCGCTGGTAAAACGATGCTTTCAAAAAGTATTGTTTCTATTTTACCCACTTTGAATAAAAATGAAGCACTAGAAACCAGTAAAATTTATAGTATTTCTGGAAAAATACCTTTGCAAAACCAACTTATTAGTAGACGTCCTTTTAGACAACCGCATCATAGTTTATCTGCCATTGCCATGATTGGAGGTGGGGGCCATCCTCAACCTGGAGAAATTTCTTTAGCCCATAATGGGGTCTTATTCTTAGATGAACTGCCAGAGTTCAATAAATCGGTGATTGAAGTACTAAGACAACCCATGGAAGCAGGCGAAGTGAGTATTGCTAGAGCTAAAATGACTGTGAATTTTCCAGCCAGATTCATGTTACTTGCAGCCATGAACCCCTGTCCTTGTGGCTATTATAACCATCCACAGAAACCTTGTCATTGTAGTGTTACACAAATACAGAAATACCTACATAAAATTTCAGGGCCCTTATTAGATAGAATTGATTTGCATATTGAAGTAACCCCAGTCCCCTATCACGAACTCACTAAAACTGAAAATGCTGAAAGTTCTAGCGTAATTGCTAAAAGAGTTGAATTAGCAAGAGCCATTCAAATAGAAAGGTTCAAAACCGATACAGGCATTTACACTAATGCCCAAATGAACGAAGCTTTATTAAAAAAATGGGGGGGGCTTTCTCCTGCAGCCGGAAAATTATTAGCCTTAGCGATGGAAAAATTTCAATTAAGCGCTCGGGCCTATGATAGAATTAGAAAATTAGGTCGAACGATTGCCGATTTAGAAGCAAATGCTACTATCAAGGAAGAACATATTAGTGAGGCCATCCAATATCGAAATTTAGATAGGTCTACCTGGGGTCAATTCAAAAATTAAAGAAAAAATAAAATGGCTAGTATTGCCCTGTTTTTAGCATCACTAAGGTGCAGGCTTCGATGGTTTCAATTCCTTTTTCAGTAGCTAAATTATTCAAAATGGGATTTTCTGTTCCTGGATTAAATATAATTCTTCTAGGTTTCAAGTCTATAATTGCATTGTAGTAGGCTTCTTGTGCAGATGGGCCCAAATACAGGGTGACAGTGTCTATGCGCTCATTCGTTGGCCATTCATTTATGATGGGCGTGCTAAGTATTTCCCCTTTTTTTATCCCAAAAGGATACACGGCATGGCCTTTTTCTACTAATAAGGCCATTGCCATAAAACTATATCTATCAGCGTTTGGAGTTGCTCCAAGAATGAATGTAATAGGTGCTTGCATAAAACAAAGCTATTACAAAAAATGAAAAACTTTGAATATAGTTCAATAAAACAATGTAATTTTATAACCTAATTCATTTATACAAAAAATAAAATTAACAAAAATGGCAAAGTCAAGTAAGAAAAAAGCAGTTACTAAAAAGAAAGTAGCCCCTAAGAAAACTGTTAAAAAAGCAGCTAAGAAAGCAGCTAAAAAAACAACTAAAAAAGTAGCTCCAAAGAAAAAAGTAGCTACAAAAAAGACTGTTAAAAAAGCAGCTAAGAAAGCGGTTAAAAAAGCAACTAAGAAAGTAGCTCCTAAAAAGAAAGTAGCTTCAAAGAAAACTACAAAAAAAGTAGCTCCTAAGAAAAAGGTAGCAGTCAAAAAAGTTGCTACGAAAACTGTTAAAAAAGCAGTAAAAAAAGCAGCTCCTAAAAAGAAAGTAGCTTCAAAGAAAAAAGCAACTGCACCGGTAGCAGCCCCTGCAGTAGTAGCGGCAACTCTATTTACAGAGCCTACTACTAATTCGACGCCTACAGTTTAGTAAAAAAAACTTAAATTACAATCCCGCTCCGTATCCGATTTTTCGGTGGAGGCGGGATTTTTTATTTTTAATATAAATTCATTTTTATGCGTATTTTTTTAATGTTATTATGTTTTCCTTTTTTACTGCAAGCGCAAAACAATTCAATTGCAGAAAAAACAAAGACCATGGAATTACATAAGGGTTATTTTAATTACTATTGGGATGCTGCACAAGGAAAAATTTTTATTGCAGTAGACAAATTAGAAACCCCTTTTTTATATGTCAATTCTTTACCGGCTGGTCTAGGATCCAATGATATTGGGCTTGATAGAGGCCAAATTGGTGATTCACGTATTGTGTTTTTCCAACGCGTGGGTAAAAAACTATTGTTGACCCAACCCAATACCGACTTCCGCGCAGTTACGAGCGACCCCAGAGAACAAAAAGCAGTGAATGAATCTTTCGCGCAATCTATCTTATTTAGTTTTACCATTGAAGCCGAAGAAGCCAATACCCTTTTAGTGGATGCTACCCCATTTTTATTAAGAGATGCGCATGGTGCAGCAGATAGAATTAGAAAAATGAAACAAGGTACTTACACATTAAACGAAGGGCGTTCGGCTATCTATATTACGAACACTAAAAACTTTCCTAAAAATTCAGAGTTTGAAGCCACGCTTACTTTTGTAGGCGGTTCCGATGCAGGCAGGTTCGTACAAACGGTAGCGCCTTCTGTAGAAGCACTTACACTTCGAATGCACCATAGCTTTGTAGAGCTTCCCGATAACAACTACCAACCCAGAAAATACGATATCAGAAGTGGTTATTTTGGAACCACTTATTTCGATTATGGAAGTGACATAAGTGAACCTATTGAAAAAATGGTCATCAATAGACATCGTCTATTTAAAAAAGATCCTACCGCCGCCATGAGCGAACCTGTAAAACCTATTATTTATTATTTAGACAATGGGACTCCTGAACCTATTCGCTCTGCTTTATTAGAAGGCGCCAGATGGTGGAACCAAGCTTATGAAGCTGCCGGCTATAAGAATGCTTTTCAAGTACAAGTACTTCCCGATTCTGCCGACCCCATGGATATTAGATACAATATGATTAATTGGGTGCACCGTTCTACACGTGGATGGAGCTATGGCGCCACCATTGCCGATCCTAGAACAGGTGAAATCATAAAAGGTCAAGTAACCTTAGGCTCTTTAAGAGTTCGTCAAGACTATTTAATTTTCACAGCCTTATTATCTCCTTATATCAATGGTAAACCTGTTACAGATAAAATGAGAATAGCCGCTATTCACAGGTTAAGACAATTAGCTGCGCATGAAGTGGGTCATACTTTAGGGTTACAACATAATTATGCATCTAGTTACAATGATCGCGCCTCTGTAATGGACTATCCTCATCCTAATATTTTTGTGAATGAAAAAGGGGAGATAGATTTTTCTAAAGTGTACACCAATGAAATTGGCGCTTGGGATAAGCGTGCTATTATGTATGGGTATCAAGATTTTGGAAAAGGTGTGAATGAAACAGCTGCTCTTCAAAACATGTTAGCAGAAAATTCTAAAAATGGTTTATTATTTATTGCAGATGCAGATGCTAGAGCTGCTAGTGGCTTTCACCCCTATGCACATTTATGGGATAACCAATCTGATGCGGTTGTAGGACTTGACCAAGCCATGGCTGTAAGAAAAAAAGGGATGGAACAGTTTGGAGAAGAAGCTATTACTAATTTCACCCCTCTAGCTAAATTAGAAGATGTATTGGTACCATTATATAATTATCACCGTTATCAGTATGAAGCAGTAACTAAATTAATTGGAGGCATCAATTATAATTATAGTGTAAGAGGTGATCTAAATCAAATTAAACCCACTATTTTATCGAATGCTATTCAACAAAAAGCATTGGACGCCGCTATCAATTGCTTGTCGGCAAGTTCGCTTCTTATACCAGAGCGTATTTTACAATTAATACCTCCTCGCCCTCCAATGTATTATGGTGTAGGTGAATTATTTGATAAAAGAACAGGTATGAGTTTTGATGCATTAGCTGCTGCAGAAGCGCTTAGCGATTTTGAACTAAGTTTTTTATTCAATGTAGAAAGAGCGAATAGATTAGTGCAAAATAAAGCGAGGGCCAAAACTATTGGCTTTGACAATGTAGTAGATGCTGTATTAAAAAATACCTGGTATGCAAGCATTCCGAATGGTTTAGAAGGTAGCATTCATCAGCAAACACAACAGTTAGTGCTTACTTGGCTAATGGGTGTAGGTCAAAGTACAGAAGCTAATTATGAAGTAAGAGCTATTTGTAATGACAGAATGAAGGAATTAAAATTAAAATTAACTACGCTAGCAAAAACAGATACGGCTCATAAAGCGCATTATGCATATGCCCTTGAAAGAATTAATAATCCAAAAGATATTACGCTACCTAAACCTACTACCATGGCACCAGGTGCCCCTATTGGATGTGATTTAGATTAAGAAAAAATCATTAGAGTAAAAAAATCGAGGGCCCCGTTCATGGGGTCCCTCGAAAAAATCATTAGAGAAAAAATAAATTAGAGTATAATTAATTAGGACTTAAACTAATTTATAAAAGAAAAAAATCGAGGGGCCCGTTTATGGGGTCCCTCGAAAAAATCATTAGCGAAGAATTTATTGGAGCTTATATTTCATAAAGCTCCGATAAATTACACAAACATTCTTATTGGTTCTTCTAAATAGCTTTTTAAAGTTTGTAAGAAAGCCGATCCTGTTGCACCATCCACTACTCTATGGTCGCAACTTAAAGTTACATTCATGACATTACCTGGCACTATTTGACCATTCTTTACAACAGGCTCCTGTGCAATACCGCCTACTGCTAGGATACAAGCATCTGGAGGATTAATAATAGCCGTGAATGAATCTATGCCAAACATACCTAAATTAGAAATGGTGAAAGTGCTTCCTTCCCAATCTGAAGGTTGTAATTTTTTATCTTTTGCTTTTTTAGCAAACTCTTTTACGGATACACTTATTTCATCCAAAGATAGTCCGTCAGCAAAACGAAGCACAGGAACTAGTAATCCTTCGTCTACAGCCACAGCAATACCAATATTCACGTGATGGTTTTCACGAATGACATCGCCCAACCAACTACTATTTACTTTCGGATGTTGTTTTAAAGAAAGGGCAACAGCTTTAACAATAAAATCGTTAAAGCTAATTTTAACAGGTGCTGTTTCATTCACTACTGTTCTAGCAGCAATGGTAGCATCCATATCAATTTTCATGGTTAAGTAAAAATGCGGCGCTGTAAATAAACTTTCACCTAAGCGTTTTGCAATAGTTTTACGCATTTGCGAAACCGGTGTATCCACAAAACTTACTTGACCAACGTAATTTGTATTTCTTGGAGCCGCTGCTTTTGTAACACTAGCAGTATTGCCTGGCTTATAATTTTCTAAATCTGTTCTTGTAATTCTTCCATGCTCGCCCGTACCTTGCACATATTTTAAATCTATTCCTTTGTCTTTTGCAATTTTCTTAGCCAAGGGTGATGCAAATATTCTTCCTTCATTTATTACTGTTGCAGATGCAGTTGTAGTTGTTGTAGCAGCTGATGAAACTGGAGCAGATTGTGTAGCTGGCGCAGATGACGCACTAGAAACTGTTGAAGGCGCCGCAGCCGTTGCTTTTGGCGCTTCAGCATTGGATGGCGCTTTGATAGAATTTACAATACTATCAATATCTAAACCGGGTTGTCCAATAATACATAGTAGTTGATTCACTAAAATTTTCTCACCTGCCTGTGCACCTTGGTATAATAAAATGCCATCTTTATAAGATTCCAATTCCATGGTAGCTTTATCGGTTTCGATATCGGCCAACACTTCTCCTTTGGTAACTTTATCGCCTACTTTTTTATGCCAACCTGCAATCACACCCTCTGTCATAGTATCACTTAAGCGTGGCATTAATACTACTTCTTCCATAGTACTTGCATCAATACTATTTGTAGTTGTTGCTGGACTTGCAGTTGAAGCAGCAGGTGTTGTAGGAGCATTAGTGCTTGTTGCTGTATTTGCTGCGCTAGCTATTGGCGAATTGGCAGCAGCTGAAGCGCCGCGGGTATTTGCTGCAATAAGTGCAGTAATATCTTCTCCTTGTTTTCCAAATATGGCTAATAAATCATTCACTTGTAATTTGCCTCCACGAGGAGTGCCAATATGCAATAAAATACCATCCTGATAGCTCTCCAATTCCATGGTGGCTTTATCCGTTTCTATTTCGGCTAATAAGTCTCCTTTTTTAACGGTATCCCCCACTTTTTTATGCCAAGCAGCCACCACACCTTCTGTCATGGTATCACTTAAACGGGGCATTAATATTGCTTCAGCCATAGGTAAAAGGGATGTTTTGTAATTAGGCGTGAAATTACGTCAAAAATGTTTTTTTTCCCACCAGAAAAAGTAATTTTCTATCAAAATGAGGGTAAAAACAGGGCTATTTAAGTAAAAGCCTTACTTCTATTGACCCTGTGCCAAACTATAGGCTTTTTTGTCGGCCCACATATTCAAAATTTCTAAAGAACATATCTTAAAATTCACTGCTAAGGCACGATATAAATCAATGACATCATTTTGAGAAAGTGGCGATTCATTCACTGTTTCAAAACGACAATAATACTGATTAATTAAATTGGTAAATACCGAACCTGAAGGCCAAACCTGCGTTCCTCTATTGGTAATGGTCACTAGCTTTAAGGTGGCTGTTGTATGTAATAAACATTTATCTGCGATGGCTTGTGGTTGTGCTGCGCTTTCAATAAAGAAATCAACACCTACAATTTTATGATGGTCATTTAAATTGCTTTGTAACATTGGATTGCTTTCTAATTTAAAATTAGTGGGCGTTACATAAAAATTAGCTAAAGCAGGTTTAGGATGATGGCTTGGTAATTTTCCAAAATTTTGAATGACTGCTTGTGCAAATGCGGTGGTAGATAAAGAAGCGGTAGCGCGGTCTCCAAAATCACCGGTATGCACACCTGATTCTAAAGTATATAATAATGCATTTTCAATAGTAGCTGCTTGTTCCATTAGACCTAAATGATGCAACATACCTAAACCACTTAATAATAAAGCAGTTGGGTTGGCAATATTTTTTCCAGCAATATCTGGAGCCGTTCCATGTACTGCTTCAAATATAGATATATGATCACCAATATTTGCAGAAGGCGCAAAACCAAGCCCACCTACTAATCCAGCACATAAGTCACTTACAATATCTCCTTGTAAATTAGTTAATACCACTACATCAAATAAATCTGGACGACTTACTAATTTCATACAAAGATCATCCACAATTACATCATCTGCTTTTAATTCAGGATATTCTTTAGCTACTTCTTTAAATACTTCTAAAAACAAACCATCTGTTAATTTCATAATGTTTGCTTTATGGCCGCAAGTAATACGCTTAGCTCCTTTTTTCTTAGCCATTTCAAAAGCGTAACGAATAACTTGCATGCTACCTGGACGCGTAATAAAACGACGACCTAAAGCCACATCCTGCGTTAACATATGTTCAATACCTCCATAGGTATCTTCAATATTTTCTCTTACAATGGTAATATCAATAGGAATACCTGCTTTACTAAAAACAGTATCTACACCACTTAATGTTTGAAAAGTTCTTTTATTCGCGTAAGTGTTCCAAGTTTTACGAGCAGTTACATTTACACTTTTCACTCCCTTGCCTTTGGGCGTTTCCATCGGCCCTTTAAAAAGGATGCCTAATGCTTCAATAGTGTCCTTTGCCTCGGCGGTCATGCCATTGCTAAAACCTTTGTCAAAAACCCATTTTCCCATATCCACAAAATCGTACTCAAGAGGCACTTTGGCTGCATTAAACACTTCAATTACGGCGTCCATAATCTCTGGCCCGATTCCGTCTCCCTTAGCTACTGCGATCTTCATTTTGACTAATTTTTTAAGATTTTTACCACATTACCTAATACGTAATGCATTAGTTTTCGCAAAGTTACGCGACTTAGGGGGTCTAATAAAAAAATAGAGGGGTTTTTTATATAAACAGCGTAAATATTTGCTACTTTTATCCCGCAGTATTCTCTGTAAAAGCACTTATTGACTTTAATTCTTATGGTCTCTAAAATTTCAGAAGGCATAGAGGTGAGTATCGAGACTTTTTACCAAAAAGACTATAGTAATCCATTGCAAAATGAATATATGTTTGCTTACAGAATTACCATTGAAAATCACAACTCTTTCCCCGTTAAATTATTAAAACGTTATTGGGAAGTATTTGATAGCAATAGCGAACACCGAATTGTAGAAGGCGAAGGTGTGGTAGGTGTGCAACCCTTAATTATGCCAGGTAAACATTATCAGTATGTAAGTGGCTGTCACTTAAAAAGTGAATTAGGTAAAATGCAAGGTTACTATACCATGGAGAATATTGAAACCAAGGATTTAATCAATGTCAATATTCCAGCCTTTAAAATGGCCGCACCTGTTAAATTAAACTAAGCCTACCTTTGGCCCATGAAAATTTGTATCGCCCAACAAAATTATCAGATTGGCAATTTTGAACAGAACACCCAACAAATGCTTTCAGCTATTGAAGCAGCCAAAAAGCAAGGGGCCGATTTAATTTTATTTAGTGAGATGAGTGTTTGCGGCTACCCTGCCAGAGATTTCGTAGAGTTCAATGATTTCATTACTAAATGTTACGCTCAAGTAGCTATTATTCAAGAAGCAGCCGATACCATTGGGGTTTTAATTGGTAGCCCTGCCCGCAACCCTAATAAAAAAGGAAAAGATTTATTCAACGCTGCCTTTTTCTTGCACGATAAAAAAATAATTGCAGAAATTCATAAAACATTATTACCCACTTATGATGTTTTTGATGAGAATAGATATTTCGAAGCAGCAGATGATTGGAAAGTGGTTTCCTTTAAAGGAAAAAAATTAGCCATTACTATTTGTGAAGATATTTGGAACTTGGGTGACAACCCACTTTACCGCATTTGTCCAATGGATAAAATGATGGAGCAATCTCCTGATATTTTATTAAACCTTAGTGCTTCCCCTTTTGATTATACACATGATGAAGATAGAAAAGCCACTATCAAGGCCAATGTATTAAAATATAAAATTCCTTTATTCTATTGCAATGCAGTAGGTAGTCAAACAGAGATTGTATTTGACGGAGGTTCTTATGCTTTTGATAAAGAGGCAAACCTTTGTGGTTCGCTTCCTATGTTCGAATCTGCGATGGAAATTTTTGAATGTACAGAGGACGGTATGATCAATGCCCCTATTATTGAACCTGCTGCAAGAGTACCCAATAAAGAATTAAATCCACTTACTTTAGAGCCTGCCTTAAATATTGATCAAGTATATAAAGCACTCGTATTAGGGGTGAGAGATTATTTTACTAAAATGGGTTTCACAAAAGCCATCATAGGTTCTTCTGGTGGGATTGATTCAGCTGTTACTTTAGTGATTGCTTGCGAAGCCTTAGGCGCCGAAAATGTAAGAGCTATTTTAATGCCTTCTCCTTATTCCACCAACCATTCTGTAGACGATGCTGTGGCATTGAGCAAAAATTTACAAAACCCTTACGATACCATTGCTATTAAAGAAGTGTATGAAAGTTTTTTAGAAACTTTAGAACCACTATTCAAAGACTTACCTTTTTCTTTAGCAGAAGAAAATATACAAAGCAGGTCAAGAGGTAATATTTTAATGGCCATTGCTAATAAGTTTGGCTATGTATTATTAAATACATCAAATAAAAGTGAACTCGCTACTGGATATGGTACTTTATATGGTGATATGGCAGGTGGCTTAGGCGTACTGGGTGATTGCTATAAAATGCAGGTCTATGAACTCGCTAAATATATAAATCGTTATAAAGAAATTATTCCTGCTCATATTATTACCAAGGCCCCTAGTGCTGAACTAAGACCTGACCAAAAAGACAGCGATAGCTTACCTGCCTATGAAATACTAGATCAAATTCTTTTTCAATACATTGAAAAAAGAGCCGATCCTGCTAGCATCAAGGCCCTAGGCTTTGATAATGCACTAGTAGATAAAACTTTGAAAATGGTAAATACCAACGAATATAAAAGAAATCAATTCTGTCCTATTATTCGTATTTCTCCCAAAGCCTTCGGTGTTGGAAGAAGGATGCCCATTGTAGCTAAGTATTTAAATTAGCCCTTTCATTGCATACATGTACGGTAAGAATTAATACCTAAGTAGCTCATAGGGATGATTATTTTATTTACTATATTGTATTAAGAAACAAATGCCCTTTAAGCTTATGAAAAAGTTATTTATTCTTACAATTACTTGCCTTATTGTATCTATGCCTTTAACAATAATGGCGCAATCCAAAAAAGAAATTTTGCCGGGTGCTTATCAAAGCGAAAAGTATATTCCCCTATTATTAAATAAAAGGGTAGCTGTATTTACCAATCATACAGCCATTGTCAATAAAAAACATTTAATTGATACCTTATTAGCGCAAGGCATACATATTCAAAAAATATTTACACCAGAACATGGCCTAAGAGGCACGGCCGATGCAGGTGAAGAAACCAAGGATGGCAATGATCCGAAAACGGGCATTAAAATAGTTTCTTTATATGGTAAAAAATATGGACCTGATTCAACTGATCTAGCCGATATAGATATACTCGTTTTTGATATACAAGATGTGGGTACTCGTTTCTATACTTATATTTCTTCTTTACAATATTTTATGGAAGCGGCTAAAGAAAATAATAAACCTCTTATTATTTTAGATAGACCCAACCCCAATGGATATTATGTAGATGGACCTGTTTTAGATAAAGCCTTCTCAAGCTTTGTAGGAAAAAATACAGTGCCCATTGTATATGGTATGACTATTGGCGAGTACGCAACTATGCTCAATGGAGAGCAATGGTTGAAAATTAATACGAATACCAATTGGTCGCTTACCATTATACCATGCCAAAATTATGACCACCGCTCTATGTATACAATAAATGTAGCGCCCTCTCCCAATTTACCCGATATGCAATCTATTTATTGGTATCCTACTACTTGTTTAGTGGAAGGTACCATACTCAGTGAAGGAAGGGGCACCGAACATGCTTTTGCTTATATTGGACATCCCCTTACGACGATTAAAAACTTTTCTTTTACACCCCTTTCTAGAATAGGTGCCACTCAACCCAAATTAAAGGATCAACTATGTTTTGGATGGGATTTAACAAAAACAAAACCACCAGCTACTAGTATAGATATTGAATTATTTATAGAAATGTATAAAGCCTATCCACAAAAAGATTCTTTTTTTATTCATACCACAGGGAATACCCCACGTGATTATTACTTCAATAAATTAGCAGGTAATAGTATTTTGATGGAACAAATACAATCGGGCCTGAGTCCAGCAGCCATTAGAGCTAGTTGGCAAAAAGACCTTACTAGTTTTAAAAAAATTAGAAAAAAGTATTTATTGTATAAAGATTTTGAATAAGCAAACACTTCGCTATAAAATTACACTAGAAGATTATGTTAGAATACTAGGCTAGAAATCTTCGCCTATAAAAAAAGGTCCTCTGATGAAGAGGACCTTTTTTATACGTATTTTTTAAAGTACTTTTTTAGATAAACGTTATTTAAAAATATTTCTTATAATGAGCAACTATTAATTGCCTATAATAGGTATCATTAATTTATGTACCGCTTCATTTAGTGCTTTCACACCTTCTTTTTTAATAGCTTCATACTTTTTCAATTGCTCATCGGCTTGGGCTTTTAATGTTGTATAGGCTTCTCTTACTTGTTTAGTAGGAGCCACATAACCTGCAGCTGCAGACTCAAATACACCAGCTAATTTATCGTCTAAGCGAATAGGGAAGTTTAAAACATCTTGTCCGCTTTTCGCCTTAGTTTGGTGTAAAGCTTCTTCTACAGTTTTTAAGCTAGCCAATACCAGTTCACTTTGTTTTTGGAAACTTGTATCCTTGGTTTTCTTTTGTAAGACTTGTACTTGCGCGCGAATGTCTTTAATGCCTTTCAAAGCTTTCATAATAGTATTAAAACTACCAGACACTTCTAATAAGAATTGCTCCTGTGCTTTTAAATCGGCGGTAGAAACTTTATAATTAGGATCGGCCATTAATTCGAAAGGATAAGTCACTGAATCCTTATCGATACTTACTTTAGCAAAGTACTTGCCAGGTGCGGCCAATACCGGACTTGTTGAACCATTCCATAATATTAAATCTTCTGAAGGTTTCTCTATTTCTTTATGGTATAAGTTCCAAGTAAATTGTTGTAAACCATTCTCCACTACAATACCCGATTTGTCCTTGCCCGTTTCTTTTGAACTAAAATGTCTTACTAATTTATTATTCTCATCTAAGATATCAATTTGAACCGTAGTGCTATCGTTCGCGTCTTTCAACCAATAGTTAATGACTGCTCCTTTTGGAGGGTTAATACCCACGTTGGCTGGTATACTGGCTTTAGCTCCACGACCACGACGACCACCCATTTGAGAAGGTACACGATAAGCATTTGCTACAGGAAATACTTTTGAAGCATTCACATTAGTGGCTTGATAATTTTCAATAAAAGATAAATCATCTAAAACATAAATACTACGTCCTTGTGTACCTACAATTAAATTATTATCTCTAATTAATAGATCGGTAACGGGTGTAACGGGTAAATTTAATTGTAGTTGCTCCCAAGATTTTCCATCATTCATAGAAACGTATAAACCATATTCAGTGCCTGCGAATAAAACGCCTGCTTTTCTTGGACTTGCCACAATAGCTCTTGTGAAATGTAGTGGGTTAATGCCAGTAGTAATTTTTTCCCAAGTTTCACCATAGTCATGTGTTAGATATAAGTAAGGAGTAAAATCATCTAGCTTATACCTAGTTCCTGCAAAATAAGCAGTTCCTTTTCTAATCGGATCTATTTCTACTCTATTCCACATCATCCATTGCGGTATATCCTTAGGCGTAACATTTTTCCAATGCGCCCCACCATCTTTACTTACATTAATTAAACCATCATCACTACCTGTCCATAATAAATCTTTCTCTAATGGAGATTCTGCAGCAGTAAATATGGTACAATAATATTCTACACTGGTATTGTCTTGTGTAATCGGGCCACCAGAACTTTTTTGTCTACTCTTATCATTGGTAGTTAAGTCGCCAGAGAGTTCTGTCCAACTAGCACCATCATTTTCTGAAGAAAACAAATGATTACCTGCTGTATATAATTTTTTAGGATTGTGTGGAGAAAAGAAAATCGGATGATTCCATTGGAAACGATATTTCTGTACATCCGCGCCCGCGCCCATTGGATTATCAGGCCATACATTCACCACTCTATTCTCTCCAGTTTTATGATCAAATCTAGAAATTAAACCTCCATAAGAACCTCCATATACTACCTCATTATTTAAAGGGTCAGCGACAATATAACCACTCTCACCACCGGCAGTTACTTCAAAATCGCTTTCACCAATATAGGCGCCATAAGAACTTGATAAAATTCTAAATGCAGAATTATCTTGTTGTGCCCCTAAAATTCTATAAGGAAAATGATTGTCTGTACTTAAACGGTAAACTTGCACCGTAGGTTGGTTCATCACCGTGCTCCAATTTTTTGCACCATCTAAACTTACTTGCGCACCACCATCATCTGCCACAATCATACGCTTTCCATTTTTAGGATCAATCCATAAATCATGGTGATCGCCATGCGGGGTTCTTCCTGTAACAAATGTTTTACCTCCATCACTTGACATCATAAAGTTTACATTGGGACAGTATATTTTATTTTCATCCACAGGATCTACAAATACTTTTGTATAGTACCATGCTCTTTGACGAATATTATTATCGCTATTTACTAGTTCCCAAGTCTTACCTGCGTTTTCAGATACATATAAACCGCCGTCTTTATTTTCAATTAAAGCATATAATTTATCGGAATTAGATTTAGCCACTGCAATACCTGTAATACCCCAAACACCTTTAGGGAAACCTTTATTGGTTTTAATAGAAGTCCAAGTATCTCCACCATCGGTACTTTTATATAAACCAGATCCTTCTCCTCCACTTTCTAAACTATAAGGCGTACGAATTAACTGCCAAGTACCTGCATATAAAATTTCTGGATTACTAGGGTCTATGACTAACTCACTTGCCCCTGTTTGTTCATTGACATACAATACTTTTTTCCAACTTTGTCCACCATCGGTACTTTTAAATACACCTCTAGTTTCATTAGGTCCAAATAAATGACCCATCACCGCTGCCCAAATAATATCTGGATTTTTTGGATGCACCACAATTCTTACTATATGTCTTGCTTCTTTTAAGCCCATATTTTTCCAAGTCTTTCCGTCGTCGGTCGACTTCCACATACCGCCCAAACCCTCACTCACATTACCTCTCATGCTATTCTCCCCTTCTCCTACATATACAATTGATTCATTGGTAGGTGCAATAGCTATAGCGCCAATGGTGCCTCCAAAAAATCCATCAGAAATATTTTTCCAATTACTACCCGCATCCGTAGTTTTCCAAACACCTCCGCCCGTGGCACCCATATAAAAAGTATTTACATCGGTATAAGAACCTACACCAGAGGCAGCTCTTCCCCCTCTGAAAGGGCCAATGAGTCTAAAATTTTGCGCTTTGATAATTGCGTCCTCTGACAAACTATTAGTGGCAAGAGGCGCTACTGTTTTTTTCTTTTGTGCTTCTACCTGATTGACAAAAATTAAAGTGCAAAATGCAACTCCGATCAATAGAAATTTTTTCATACTACTTATTTTTTAAAATCATTTAGAGTAAAAATTGTACATCCTAGATTTATAGTAGGATGTACATTCCGTAAACTCGTTAGAGTTTGAAAATCATTAGAGAAAAAGAATTTGAACCCTAAATTTCTATTAGGATTCAAATTCTTAAATATTTATTTTATAGACTCATAATCCTTGAACTTTTTAATAGGAGTGGCTTCTACTAATTTTCTAAACTCAGCCCAATCCTTTGTAAAAAATTCATTGGCTTTCGTAACTACACTTTGAATCATTAGTTCAGCTTCTTGTAATTTTCTTTCTTCTTGCTCCCCTGGCATAGTGTTCTTACCAGCAAGCAGCATACTTGCATCTCTTATAATGCCAATAGGTGTAATCACTGCAACAGTTCCATAACCCTGTTTGTCTTGTTTTTTACCCATAATAAATTCACGTAAATTTTTAGCCTTTTCAGTAATTTTTTTATGCGCTTTATTCAATGTATCAAGACCCTTGTCTTTTTTATCTTTCCATTCTGCCTTTAAATCAAGTAATAATGCGTCTACTTCGTCTAATTGATCCATGACACTATTAAACTTATCAGCACTGGCTTGATGTTTTTCCATTAATTCATCTTGCTTTTTCACTACCGGGTTTCTATCTACCAATCGAGCATCATCCTTTACCTCAATCCACATAGAATCCTTTTGCTTATTAGCCGTTACGACTACTTTATATTTTCCAGCAAGTACTGCTCTTCCTCTATACTCTCTTTCTTCCTCAGGATCTGCAGGTGCTTCTTCCACCATTCTTCTACCTCTTCCGCCTCCACCCACTTTCGACATACCGGCTGCACGTTTTCCTTTTTGCTCAAAGCCCCAGTATTGTCTATTAAATCCAGAATCCACTTTGAAGCTTAGATTTCTAATCACAGAATCTTGTGCGTCTTTAATTTGTACTTTCACTTTTTTAATACTGTCCATTAAATAAATAGTGAAAGGATATCCAGTAGGACGATTCTCGGCATCATACATTCCCCAAGTGCTCCACTCGTAGGTTGCATTTTTATAAGATGCATTAATGACTGCATCAGGTGCTGATACAAAAAAGTTATTAACCATTCCTTTATTATGCGCCAACTTACGAAGTGGCTTGATATCATCTAATACCCACATGGCACGTCCAAAAGTAGCAATGGCTAAATCGGCTTCTCTTTCTTGAATCGCAAAATCATAAGTAGATACAGAAGGATAGCCATTTTTCCATTGTTGGAAAGTTTCCCCATTGTCTAAACTAACATACATACCTTGCTCTGTACCCACAAAAAATAAATTCGGTTCAGCAATGTCTTGAATCACTGTTAAAGCGTAGCCTGTTACTTTAGCTGCACTTACCATATTGGTCCAAGTTTTACCAAAATCGGTAGATCTAAAAATGTAAGGAGCAAAATCTCCTTGTCTATAGTTATTAGCTACCACAAAAACTTCGTTGGCATTATAAGTAGAAGTTCTTATTTGAGCAACCCAGGCGCCCTTCGGAAGGCCTGTAATATTCGCCGTCATGTTTGTCCAACTAGCACCTCCGTTGGTAGTCATTTGAATATTACCATCATCGGTACCTACCCAGATTAAATCTTTTTGAACAGAGGAAGGTGCAATGGTAATAATGGTGCAATGATTTTCTGCTCCCGTGATATCAACACTTAAACCCCCATTATTCGTTTGATCTATCATAGCACTATCATTGGTCGTTAAATCGGGAGAAATAAGTTTCCAAGCCGCTCCTTTATTGCTACTCTTATGTAAAAATTGAGAACCAAAATAAATAGTTTTTTTATCAAATGGATCTTGTGCAATGGCTGCATTCCAGTTAAAACGTAAAAGTGTTTTAGCATCTGGCGAAGGTGGTTGGATATAAGAACTTTCACCAGTGGCTGTATTGTATCTTCCCACAGAACCTCCTTGGCTCATTGCGTATACCCAATTAGCATCTTCAGGATCTGGCACTACATCAAATCCATCTCCACCCCATAAATTATCCCAATAGAAATTCTTAAGGCCACCTTTAGTATAAGCATAAGCTAGGCCTCTCCAAGAACCATTGTCCTGCATACCTCCCATAATATGATATGGTGTTTCATTGTCTACATTCACATGATAAAATTGACCTACTGGAATTTTTTCATCAAACATCCAAGTCTTACCACCGTCTCTTGTAATACCAATACCACCATCATTTCCATCTACCATAAATTTATTATCGGTAGGGTGAATCCAAAACGCGTGATGGTCGGGGTGAATACCACTATAAGGAATAATGGTTTCGAAATTTTTTCCACCATCAATACTTTTCACCACTGTTTGACTAATGTACCAAAGTGTATTTTCATTTAAAGGATCGCAAATAATATCTTGGAAATAAAATGGACGGTTGTCCACAATTGATTTTTGTGCATTGACTAATATAAAATTATAACCACCATCATCACTTCTATATAAACCACTCTTAGTAGATTCTACTAAGGCATACACTCTATTTGGATTTGACTTACTAATAGTAATACCTACACGACCTAAATTACCTTCAGGTAGTCCATTCTCTTTTCCCAATTTGGTGAAATTTTTTCCTCCATCAATGGTCATATATATTCCACTACCCTTTCCACCACTTTCTAAATGATAAGAATTACGGTAATGGTGCCACATGGCTACAAATAATTTATTTGGATTTTTTGGATCCATAATCATATCACCAGGACCAGAAGTATCGTTAGTATATAAAATTTGATTCCAAGTATCTCCGCCATCCGTTGTTTTGTAAACTCCTCTATTTTTGCTTTGACCATAAGGGTTTCCAATGGCTCCTGCATACACTGTATTCGGATTCGTTGGGTCAATAATGACTCTATGAATATTTCTTGTTTGCTCCAAGCCCATTCTTTTCCATGTCTTACCTGCATCTAATGTTTTATAAATTCCTTCTCCAATACTTACAGAATTTCTTGGATTACCTTCTCCTGTTCCAGCCCAAACCACACTTGGATTAGATTGTTGAATAGCAACGGCTCCAATATTTAAAATAGGTTGCTCGTCAAAAACGGGTGTCCAACTCACACCACTATTATTAGTTTTCCAAACTCCACCAGAAGCGGCTCCTATCCAAATATTGTTTGGATTTGCTACTTCTACATCAATAGTAGTCACACGGCCACTCATGGAAGCTGGACCCACATTACGTGGTTTCCAATTTTTAAATACTTTATTAATGTCCACTTTTGTTTCAGTGGCAGCTACTACAGCCGCTGTTTTTTTTGCCTTCTGAGCTGATAAATTGGTCATTGACAAAATAGATGCCAATACAATAGACCCAAGAATAGATATACGCATAGTTTTAAGTTTGCTTATTTTGAAATAAACGAAGTACCTAAGCTATTAAATTTTAGGCAAAAAATGGAGAAAAAAGCCAAGAAAAGGATGAACTAAAGGCGTTCAATTATGCCGGCAATACCCTGACCCCCGCCCACGCAGGCAGTCACTATGCCATATTTCTTATTAAGTCGCTCTAAATCGTTTAAAATTTGAACCGTTAATTTGCTGCCCGTGCAGCCCAAAGGATGGCCCAAGGCAATGGCGCCTCCGTTAATATTGACTTTATTCGTATCTAAGTTAAGGGTTCTAATAACCGCTAAAGATTGAGAGGCAAAGGCTTCATTTAATTCAAATAAATCTATCTGGTCCATTGTCATGCCTGCTTGTTTAAGCACTTTTGGAACTGCTTCAATGGGACCAATACCCATAATTCTAGGATGCACTCCAGCAGAGGCGCAGTTCACTAATCGACCAATAGGTTTTAAGCCCAAACTATTCATCATCTTTTCACTCATCACCATTACAAAACTAGAACCATCACTTGTCTGAGAGGAGTTACCTGCAGTCACAGAACCTTTTAGGGCAAAGGCTGGTTTTAATTTAGCCAAGGCTTCTAGGGTGGTATCTGCCCTTACTCCTTCATCGGTATCTACTATATAAGTTCGAGTGGCTCTTTTATTTTTTTCATTGATATAGGTTTCATTTATTTCAATAGGCAAAATTCCTTTTTTGAAATAACCATTATCAATAGCTTGTTTTGCTTTTTGATGTGAGACTAGTGCAAACGCGTCTTGATCTTCTCTAGAAATTTTATATTCATTGGCTACTGCTTCGGCAGTTAAGCCCATTGATAAATAATAGTCAGGTTCATCCACCGTAATAGAATACGCTGGAACTGTTTTCCAGCCTGCAGTGGGAACCATCGACATCGATTCTGTTCCACCTGCAATAATACAATCAGCCATCCCTGTTCTAATTTTTGCGGTGGCCATGGCAATACTTTCTAAACCACTTGCGCAATATCTATTAATGGTAATGCCAGGCACTTCAATGCCTAAAGCTTTCGCTGCAATTATTCTTCCAAACTGTAATCCTTGTTCTGCTTCAGGAACGGCATTGCCCACAATAACATCATCTATTAATTTTGGATCAACAGAAGGTAAAGTTTTCATTAAACCCTTGATAACTTCAATGGCTAATTCATCGGAACGCATGAACCTAAAACCACCTTTTTTACTTTTTGTAACAGCAGTCCTAAAACCTGCAACAATATACGCTTCTTGCATAAAATAAGAATTTTTACACCCTAAATGTAGTCATTTTTGTAAAAAGTTGTTTATGCAACTAAATATTTCATCGTAAATTCGTGCTATGTTGTATCCCATAGCGCGCAATCTCTTATTTATGCTTCCGCCAGAAATGGCCCACACTGTATCTATGTATGGTTTGCAAAAAGCAGCTAGTATTCCTTTTTTGAAAAAACAACTAGCCGCTCAATTTCAATACCAAGAAAAAAACCTTACCAAAAATTGCTTTGGTATACAGTTTCCCAACCCTGTTGGATTAGGCGCAGGCTTCGACAAAAACGCAGCCTACTTAGATGAATTAGAAATGCTGGGTTTTGGATTTGTTGAAATTGGAACTGTTACACCTAAACCGCAAGCAGGTAATGCTGCCCCTCGTTTATTTAGAATACCTGATCAAAAAGCATTGATTAATAGAATGGGGTTTAACAACGAAGGACTAGAAGCGGTTGCCAATAGATTAAAAGAAAGAAAAGCAAAAAATAATTCAAGTTTAGTGGTGGGTGGAAATATTGGAAAAAATAAAGTGACTGAAAATAGCGATGCCTGGATAGACTACTGCACCAACTTTAAAGGCCTTGAAGAAGTAGTGGATTATTTTGTGGTGAATGTAAGTTCTCCCAACACACCAGGGCTGCGCGAGCTACAAGAAAAAGAATCTTTAAGAAAAATATTTTCAGCATTACAAAATTTAAATAAAAATAATAAACCTATTTTATTAAAAATGGCGCCCGATTTAGAAAATTCGGCACTAGACGATATCATTGCATTAACCCATGAAATAAAAATAGACGGACTAGTGGCTACCAATACCACCATTGATCGTAGCCTACTTAATGCTATGAATCAAGAGAAAGCAAAAAAAATGGGCGCAGGAGGATTAAGTGGTCAACCATTATTAGAAAAGTCCACTGAAGTATTAAAATATTTACACAAAGGCATTGAAGGTCGTATTCCCATTATTGCTAGTGGAGGTATATTCACAGGAGCCGATGCCAAGTCAAAAATAAATGCAGGCGCTTCCTTGCTTCAGATATGGACAGGCTTTATTTATGAAGGGCCCATGATTGTAAAAAATATCTGTCAAAGCTTAAGTGCCCATAAATAAATATGATCACCATCCAAGATTTTTGCTTTAGCGCTTTTCAAGAAAATACTTATGTTTTATACAATGAGTTCAAAGAAGCCATTATTATTGATCCGGGATGTTATACGCGTATCGAAGAAAAAATATTGACTGATTTTATTCGTAAAGAAAATTTAAAGCCCACTTTATTACTAAACACACATTGTCATTTAGACCATGTCTTTGGCAATAATTATGTGAGTGAAACCTATGGGTTGACTGCGCATATTCATCCCAATGAACAAATTGTTTTAGACCGCTTGCCGGAAGCTGCTGCTAAATGGGGGGTTCCTACTGATGCCTACAGAGGACCTATTCAATATATTCAAGAAGGCGAACTTATCTCGTTTGGTAAAGACAGTTTTAAAGTATTACTTACTCCAGGGCATTCTCCGGGAAGTGTTTGTTTTTACAATAGCCAGCAGGATTTTTTAATGGGAGGAGACCTTATTTTCAAAGACGGTGTTGGCCGTACCGATTTACCCGGTGCTAACCCAAACGACTTAATCAAAAGCATTCGTGAACAAATTTTTCCTTTACCAGACAGCCTTACCATTTACTCAGGCCATGGACCAGTCACTACTTGGGGCAGAGAAAAAGAGCATAACCCTTATATTAAGCATATTCGTAGTCAATCTTAACCTATAAATAGTGCTTAGTTAACAATTTGATAATGTGAACACCCTTCATAGATCTGCTATTTAAAGGGTAATTTTGCACTAATAAATATGGAAGCACCTATAAAAATATTGATTGCAGACGATGAGCCTGATATTATTGAAATCATTAGCTTTCATTTAAATAAGTTAGGCTATGAAGTAGCGACTGCTAAAGACGGCAGCGAGGCCATTGAAAAAGCTAACTCCTTTGCACCAGACTGTATTATTTTAGATGTGATGATGCCTAAAAGAACGGGCTTTGAGGTTTGCGAATATTTAAGAACGCAGAAGCAATTTGATAAAACACTTATAGTATTACTTACTGCCTTAAACGATGAGGCTTCCCATATTAAAGGATTAGAATTAGGAGGAGATGATTTTATTAGTAAACCCATTAGCCCTAAAGTTTTAGTAAGTAGAATTACTGCATTGTTTAGAAGATTACAACCTACTGAATCAGATAAGAAAGTAATTACCATCAATGATTTATTAATTGATATCACACAATATAAAACAGTCTTAAAAGGCGTAACACATGTACTTGCCAAAAAAGAATTTGAATTATTATACTTGTTAGCCGCTCAACCAGGTCGTGTTTTTTTAAGAGGTGAGATTTTATCTCAAGTTTGGGGCAATGATGTCATTGTAGGAGATCGTACCATTGATGTGCATATTAGAAAAATTAGAGCAAAATTAGGTATCGACTGTATCACCACCGTAAAAGGGGTAGGTTACAAATTCGATTATTAGCAATAATTGAATACCTTCATACTGCCTCTTTGAAGGAGGCTTTCATTACATGTTTAAACAAAAGAACTTAACGCCCAAACAGCTGGCAGCTTTAACAGCACTGCTACTGGCTTCACTGATAGCCCTAAGCATCTTTATACTATTTTCAAATGCAAAATTATGCATTACCTATTTTATAGTAAGTTTTGTTGGTATCTATTTTTTAATGGATCAAATTTTAGAATATTTTATTTATCGAAAAATAAAATTAATTTACAAACTTATTTCTCAAACCAAGGCTACTAAAAGAGTAGAAGCTTATCAAAAATATCTACTGCCTCAAAAAGGTATTGACGATGTAAGAGAAGATGTAGAACAATGGGCTGCTCAAAAAACAAAAGAAATTCAAGTACTTCAGTCGAATGAAGCCTTTAGAAAAGAATTTTTACAAAACTTATCGCACGAAATTAAAACACCCATTTTCGCTATACAAGGTTATTTAGAATTATTAGGTGATGGCGCAATGGAGGATTCTATAACGGGTAAAAAATTTGTACAACAGGCGCAGTCCAATGTGCAAAGGCTGGTTCAACTTTTAAGTGATGTAGACTCTATTACCAATTTAGAAATTAATAAAGACCCTGTCTTAAAGCAATCTTTTATTATTCAAGATATCATCAGCGAGGCGGTGAATAATTTAAGTGTGAAGTGGCTTAAAAAAAATATTCAATTTCAATTTAAAAAAGGATCTGAATCCTCTACCTATGTTTTTGCAGATAAAAATAAAATATATCAAGTCATTGTAAATATTTTATCCAATGCTGCTAAATATGGTAAAATTGATGGGCAAATTACAGCCAGTATTTATAAAATGGAAGATGAAAAAATACTCATTGAAGTAGGTGATGACGGTATTGGCATTGACGAAGAACATCTTCCTCGTTTATTTGAAAGATTTTACCGCACCGATGATGCAAGAGCCCGTGAAATTGGAGGTACAGGCTTAGGACTGGCTATATGCAAACATATTGTTGAAGCCCATGGAGAAACTATTCATGTTAGAAGCAAGGTAAATGTGGGCACTACCTTTGGATTTACACTGGCAAGCAAAGCATAATTTTCGTTACTTTTGTTGCAAATATTTTCGAATGCAAACTATTCTTGTTACAGGCGGCACTGGCTATATTGGCGCTCATACCATTGTCGATTTAATCGAAAATGGGTTTGAGGTTATCTCTGCCGATAACTTATCGAGGTCTATTATTGATTCCTTAAAAGGCGTTGAAAAAATTACAGGAGTAAAAATAAAAAATTACGAAATTGATTTAACCGATAAAAAATTAACGGAAGAAATTTTTCTAGCGCATAAAAACATTACAGGTATTATTCATTTTGCTGCCTATAAAGCAGTGGGCGAATCGGTTGAAATGCCTCTTGACTATTATCAAAATAATATTAGTTCTTTAATTAATCTTTTACAATTAGCAGTAAAGTACAATGCCAAGCATTTTATTTTTTCTTCTTCTTGCACGGTCTATGGCAATCCAGATATAATTCCAGTAACAGAACAAACTCCATTAAAAACAGCAGCCTCTCCTTATGGGGCTACAAAGCAAATGGGAGAAACCATTGTGCACGATGCAGCAGTGGCGCATCCACTTTCTACTATTTTACTTCGATATTTTAATCCAGTAGGCGCGCATCCTTCTATTGCCATTGGTGAATTACCTATTGGTCGCCCTCAAAATTTAGTACCTGCCATCACACAAACAGCTATTGGTAAATTACCCAAGATGCAAGTACATGGTAACGACTATGATACCCGCGATGGTAGTTGTATTCGCGATTATATCCATGTCTGTGACATTGCACATGCACATACTTTAGCCTTGCAACTTTCTATTAAAGAAAATAAAGTAAATAATACTGAAATTTTTAATTTAGGCACAGGCAATGGTATTTCTGTGCTAGAAGCCATTGAAGCTTTTGAAAAAGTATCGGGTGTAAAATTAAATTATGAAATAGGGCCAAGAAGAGCAGGTGATATTATGGCTATATATGCCAACAACGATTATGCCGTTAAAAAACTAGGCTGGCATTGCAAATTTGATTTAAATGAAATGATGCGTACCGCCTGGGAATGGGAAAAAACGATTGCTGGTAAATAATTATTAAATTATTATTCTGAATTATTGTTTCACCAACATCTTCTCTGCATTTTCTGCTACTTGAAGTGCTTCAATAAATTCTTCTATCTCTCCATTAATAACGGCATCTAAGTTATAAGAAGTAACCCCTACTCTATGATCGGTTACTCTACCTTGCGGCCAATTATAGGTTCTAATTTTAGCACTTCTATCTCCAGTACTTACCAATGTTTTACGATGTCTGGAGATTTCATCTTCTTGCTTACGCACTTGCTCTTCAAATAATTTTGTTCGCATCATGCCCATCGCTTTTTCACGGTTACCTAACTGCGAACGCTCTGTTTGACAAATAATAACCGTTCCTGTAGGTATATGCGTTAACATTACTTTCGTCTCTACCTTGTTTACGTTTTGTCCACCCGCACCACCACTTCGAGAAGTTTCCATTTTTACATCGGCAGGGTTCAATACAAAATCTACTTCTTCTGCTTCTGGCATCACGGCCACCGTAGCTGCTGAAGTATGCACCCTACCTTGGGTTTCTGTAGAAGGGACACGTTGTACGCGGTGCACGCCACTTTCAAATTTCATGGTACCATATACATCTTCGCCCACTACTTCTAATATTACTTCTTTATACCCACCTACTGAACCTTCACTCTCACTTACTAGTGCTACTTTCCATCCTTTTTTCTGACAATACCTTGTGTACATCGTAAGTAAATCACCTACAAATAAACTGGCTTCATCACCACCAGTGCCTGCTCTTAATTCAATAATGGCATTCTTGTCATCCTGCGGGTCCTTGGGTATTAATAATTTCGTTAACTCTTTTTCAAGGCTGTCTTTCTCTGTTTCTAAACCAGGCATCTCCATTTTTGCCAATTCACGCATTTCTGCATCATCCCCATTCAAGGTTTCTTTGGCAAATTTATGCTCTTCCAAAACCTTCCTATAACGCTCATAGGGTATAATGATTTTTTCTAAGAAGCGGTATTCCTTACTCATTTTACCAAATTCAGCTTGGTTATTGATGATCTCTGGATTGGTCAAAGCCACCCCCACTTGCTGGAATCTTGCTTTAATGGCATCTAATTTGTCTAACATAGTCGGTTTTCTGTGCGCAAAAATAGCTATTTTAGTTGTCAATCAAAACAATCCTATACTATGAAATACTTAGTAGCCCTTTTTTTGCTTATAACAGCTGGTGCCAATGCCCAAGCCATACACTATAAGTCGGTATTAGTAGATACCCACAATGATTGCATCACTGCATGTATCGAAAAAAAGGTAAGCCTTGACCAAGATCTTACCGGCATCAACCACTCCGATTTAAAAAGATTCAAACAAGGTGGACTAGACTACCAATTATTTTCAGTTTGGTGCGATGGAGAAAAAGCCAACCCTTATGCATGGGCAATGAGGTCCATGGACACATTAGAAGCTGTTGCGAATAGAAACCCTGATAAAATTGTGATTGCTAAAAGCTGGAAGCAAATTCAAAAAACTTTGAAAGAAAATAAAATTGTGGCACAATATGGTGTAGAAGGTGGCCATATGATTGAAGATAATATCGACCGCTTAGATACTTTTTATAATAGAGGAGTTCGTTATATGACACTTACTTGGAATAACTCCCCTTCTTGGGCAAGCTCTCATGTCGATGAAAAAGATCCAAAATATACAGGCCCTAAAGGACTTACAAGTTTTGGTAAAGAAATTATTGCACGCATGAATAAATTAGGCATTATTGTAGATATCTCTCATGTGGGTGAAGCTACATTTTGGGATGCTATAAAAACAACTACTAAACCTGTGATTGCATCTCATAGTAATGCGTATGCTATTTGTCCAGTTACAAGAAATTTAAAAGATGATCAAATTATTGCAGTAGGAAAAAACGGTGGCGTAATACACTTGAATTTCTTCTCTGGTTTTGTAGATAGTAATTTTAGTAAAAAAGATGCAGCTTTTAGAAAAAATCATAAAGCAGAAATTGATTCTTTACTTGCCACCGGTTTACAACGCGAATATGCATTCACGATGGTCTCTGAAAAATATCCTGCAGAAAGCGAGGCCATTAAGCCAGACTTAGAACAACTTATGCAACACTTTGACCATATCGTAAAATTAATTGGTATTGACCACGTGGGAATAGGGTCTGACTTCGATGGCATAAACTCTGCACCGAAAGAATTAAAAACAGTACTTGATTATCCTAAATTTACACAAGCATTAATAGCAAGAGGCTACTCTGATAAAGATGTTGCGAAAGTATTGGGAGGAAATTTCCTTAGAGTGTACCGAGCCAATAACCCTAATTAATAAATAAGCCTCTTGATAAAAATTTAAGAGGTTTGTTTAATTTACCCAAGAAATAAAATGCAAGGGTCTTTTTTAATGCTAATAAGCTAAAAGCTTTTGCATCATTTCTTCTAACCTTGAATTCGCTAAATATTGTTTTTCTAAAACGGTATTAAATGGAATAGGTGTATCAAGTGATGCGCAACGCATAACAGGTGCATCTAAATATTCAAAGCAGTGCTCTGCAATCCAGGCGCTAATTTCTCCACCAATACCGCCAGTTAAATTATCCTCGTGCAGTACCATTACTTTTCCAGTGGCCTTCACTACTTTTTCAATAGCTTCATAATCTAAGGGGGCCAAGGTTCTTAAATCTAAAATTGAAATGGACGCTTCACTATGCGCTGCTTGATATTGCAAGGCCCAATGCACGCCCATACCATAAGTAATAATACAAGCGGCTTCTCCTTCACTTATTAATGCAGCATTTCCAATAGGAACTAGATAATATTCATCAGGTACTTCTGCCTCCATACTTCTATACATTACTTTATGTTCAAAATAAAGTATGGGATTAGGATCGGCTAAGGCAGCAATTAATAAACCTTTTGCATCAATAGGATTAGAAGGGTAGACCACTTTTAATCCGGGTACATGCGTAAACCAAGCTTCATTGGATTGGGAATGAAAAGGACCTGCTCCCACACCCGCACCTGTTGGCATACGAATAACTACATCTGCATTCTGTCCCCATCTATAATTTATTTTAGCCAAATTATTTACAATTTGATTAAAGCCCACCGTTACAAAATCGGCAAACTGCATTTCCATCACCGACTTTATCCCTTCTAAACTTAAACCCAGTGCAGCACCCACAATAGCACTTTCACAAATAGGTGTATTACGTACTCTTTGCTTTCCAAACTGTTGCACAAAACCTTCAGTTACTTTAAAAGCACCACCATATTCAGCAATGTCTTGTCCCATAATAATTAATTCCGGATACAAAACCATGGATTGTCTTAAGGCTTCACTAATGGCTTCTATAAAACGCTTCTTGGTTAAAATAGGATTATTAAGTGCGGTAAAATCTAAAATAGTGTTAGGCAATACAGGTGCAAATAAATCGGCAAGTTCTTCTTGTATAGAGGGATCCCATGTTTCAGGTTCCATGGCTATTTTTAAATCGGCTTCAATGTTTTGCTTTATATCATTTCTAATAGTAGCCACTTCCATCTCAGTGATTATTTTTTCTTTCACTAAATATTGCTCGTAATTTTTAATAGGATCTTTTCTGGACCAAGTTTCCATGAGTTCTTTTGGAACATATTTCACACCACTAGCTTCTTCATGCCCTCGCATTCTAAAAGTGGTACACTCAATTAAATATGGACGCTGATTATTAATACAATAATCTCTCACACCTTTTACCGTATCATATACTTCTAAAATATTATTACCATCAATGCGAATTCCCTCCATGCCATAGCCTTTGGCACGGTCTACTAAATAATCGCATTTGTATTGTTCATTGGTAGGTGTACTTAATCCGTATCCATTATTTTCAATAATAAAAATAACGGGCAGTCCCCATACCGCAGCTACATTCAAGGCTTCATGAAAATCACCTTCACTAGTTCCTCCTTCTCCCGTAAATGCTAAGGTGGCTTTTAATTGTCCTCTTTGTTGATACGCTAGTGCTACTCCATCTGCAATGGCTAATTGAGGACCTAAATGAGATATCATACCGCATACATGATGTTCCTTACTACCAAAATGAAAACTTCTTTCACGCGCTTTGCTATAACCCGATTTATATCCTTGCCATTGTTTAAATAAATCGGTCAAGGGCATACCTCGTGCAGTAAATACACCTAAATTTCTATGCAAGGGCATGATCCATTCAGTAGGATCCATAGCTAGGCTAGCCCCTACTGCGATGGCCTCTTGACCCATACCACTAAACCATTTGCTAATTTTTCCTTGGCGAAGCAATAGCAACATTTTATCTTCTATCATCCTTGGCAAAAGCAAGGATTTATAAAGATGTACAAGTTGCTCATTAGATAATTTACCCCGCTTAAACTCCATTTTAATTTTTATTTAAAGGGATAAAGGGTCGCCTTAATTTCTTGAATTTAATTTACTCAACAAGCGTAAAATTTCCATGTACAGCCATACTAAAGTAACTAGTAAACCAAAAGCACCGTACCATTCCATGTATTTAGGGGCCCCCATTTCAGCTGCTTTTTCAATGGCATCAAAATCTAATAATAAATTCATTGCAGCAATACCTACTATAAATAAACTTATCCCAATACTTAGTGGAGAGCTATCAAATGCAAATCCCATATTCACTCCAAACAAACCCAAGATCCAAACAATTAAATAAAATAAACCAATACCCATGGTGGCTGACATAATAATAGAACGCAAACGGTTTGTTACACTAATAATTCTAAAATTATATAACAAGAACATAGAAATTGCAACACCTAAAGTTAAACCTACTGCATGTAATACAATATTGGGATAGCTCTTTTGAAACATAGCATTAAAAAAAGCACTAATACCTCCAATAAATAATCCCTCTAGAATTCCATAAGCAGGTGCAATGTAGCCAGCCCACTGAGGCTTAAACATTATTACTAAGGCTACCACAAAACCACCAATAGCACCTACTAACATATAAGTAGTAGCAGAACTTGTATTGCCTTCAGCATATACATTCCAAACATACATGGCGGCAGCCGTTACCATCATTAATAAAAAACCAAATTTTTGAATGGTACCACGAATGCTCATTACGCCAAATGAAGCGGCGTTATCATGCAAACTTTTATCAAATATTTTTTCTGTAAGGGTTGGATTGCCTGATTTAAAAATGGCCATAGTTTTACGTTTTTTTCTAGTATAAAAATACTAAATACTTTGAATGATTGTCCAAAAAAAGTTAATTCAATGCATTTTTAAGCCCTGGATAATGGGTGATCTTTTCGAACTCATAGTGTGGGTGTTGCTTCAGCAAGCCAACCATTTTTGCTAACTTAATAGAATCGGCAGTGGTTGCAAACATATGGTCATGCATTAATATAACCAGGTGATTTTTTGTTTTAGTTTGATTATGCGCAAATAAGCTGTCCACCAATAGCGCTATGGCTTCTGGGCTTTGCAAGGGCTTCTTATTTTTGTTAAATCTCCATTCCATATCCCATCCAATCACATCCCAGCCTAGGCTGTCCATTCTATGTGCTAGTGGCTTTGCTAACCAACTGGCTTTTTTAGCATTCTTGGTATCCCAAGTATTGTTGCCAGGGAACCTGACCAAATTATTAGTGGGCGCCAAAACAGCCTTGCCCTTTAAAAAGTCCAATGTGGCTGAATCTGGGTGCTGATAAAACCAGAGGTAATTACCAGCTGCATGTGAGAAGCTATGGTTAGAAAGTGAAAATAAGCTTGGATTAGATTTGATTTGCGCATAGAGCCTGCGCCCCTTACTACTCCTAGATTGATGCAGTCCAATTTCAAAAAAAGAGGCAGCTACTTTTTCTCTCTCGCAGATGGCAATACAGTTAGCTGTCCCATTTAAAGGACCATCATCAAAGGTTAAGTAAATATGTTTTATTCCGTTATCTGTAGGCTTATTTTGAACCAAGCTAAGAGGCTTTTTGACTGTATATACTGACACTGCCATTGGATTAGAGGGCAACAAGGGTAGTAAAAAAAGACTTAATATGTAAAAAAAGGGCCCAATAAGCATAAAATCAAAGCTTTGTGGCCGGGAAGGTAGACAAGAAAACTATAAAAAAACTATAAAAAATTAAGGTTTTAGGCCCTCGGATTTGTACCTTCGTGCTCCAATAAAATCGAATATGCAAAAAGAAGTTGTTTTACAAGATGTAGTTATAAAATTTGCTGGTGATAGCGGTGATGGAATGCAATTAACGGGTCAGCAATTTACCAACAATACCGCTTTATTAGGTATTGATTTAGCTACTTTCCCCGATTTCCCTGCGGAAATCAGAGCCCCATTAGGAACCCTACCTGGAGTGAGTGGATTCCAAATTCATTTTAGTTCTAACAGAGTTTATACACCAGGTGATATTTGCGATGTACTAGTAGCTATGAATGCAGCCGCTTTAAAAGTGAATTTAAAAGGTTTGAAAAAAGGCGGAAAAATTATTGCGAACATTGAAGGTTTTGATACAAAGAATTTACGCTTAGCTGCTTACCCTGATGGAATTAATCCATTAGAAGATGGCAGTTTAGATGGATATGATTTAACAAAAGTAGACGTAACCAAATTAACGCGTGAAGCCCTAAAAGCCTATACAGACTTAGGTAATAAAGAAAGAGACCGTGCAAAGAACATGTTTGTACTAGGTATGATTTACTGGTTATACAACAGAGATTTAGATACCACTATTGAATATTTAAAAGATAAATTCAAAAAGAAAGAATCTATTTTAAATAGTAATATCGATGTATTAAAAGCAGGTTATTTCTATGGTGAAACAGCCGAACTTTTTTCTTCTAGATACAAAGTAGAAAAAGCAAAAATGGAGCCAGGTGTTTACAGAAGCATCATGGGTAACCAAGCTTTATCTATGGGTTTAATTGCAGCTGCTCAAAAAAGTGGTTTACAATTATTTTTAGGAAGTTATCCTATTACACCTGCTACCGATATCTTACATGAATTAAGTAAGTACAAGAATTTTAATGTAAAAACTTTCCAAGCAGAAGATGAGATTGCTGGTATTAGTGCTGCTATTGGCGCAAGTTATGGTGGTTCTATTGGTTTAACCACTACTTCTGGACCAGGTATGGCTTTAAAAACAGAAGCCATGGGACTTGCCATGATGTTAGAGATTCCTTTAGTTATTGTAAATATTCAAAGAGGTGGCCCTTCAACAGGTTTACCTACTAAAACAGAGCAAAGCGATTTAATGCAAGCCTATTATGGAAGAAATGGTGAGGCGCCTATTCCTATTATTGCTACTTCAACGCCTAGCGATTGTTTTGATATGGCATTTGAAGCAGTGCGTATTGCACTTCAACATATGACTCCGGTTATTTTATTAAGTGATGGATATATTGCCAATGGTGCTGAACCTTGGAAATTCCCTTCTGCTGCCGACTTGCCTACTATTGAAGTGAAATTTAAAAAAGCATTGGATGAAGGTGAAGAAAAATTCCTTCCTTATAAGCGTAATGAAAAAGGTGCAAGACCTTGGGCTATTCCTGGAACACCAGGTTTAGAACATAGAATTGGTGGATTAGAAAAACAAGCGGAGACTGGAAACGTAAGCTATGATTCTGAGAACCACGAATTCATGGTAAAATCAAGAGAAGCTAAAGTAGATAAAATTGCAGACTATATTCCTTTACAAACCATTGACACGGGTGCTGAAAAAGGAAAAGTATTAATACTTGGATGGGGTTCTACTTATGGAACCATTAAAAGTGCCGCATTGCATTTACAAAGCCAAGGCAAGGCAGTGAGCCATGCACATATTAAGTACATGCGTCCTTTCCCTAAAAACTTAGGCGATATCTTAAAGAATTTTGAAACAGTTGTCATTCCTGAAATTAATAGCGGGCAATTAATAAAAATTATTCGCGATAAATATTTTGTTGACGCTAAAGGCTATAATAAAATCATGGGTATTCCTATTACTAAACAAGAATTAGTCACTGCAGTAGAACAATATTTGTAGTGTAATCATGGCTGAATAAATTGTTTAGCCTTAACTTATCTTAACTTATAATAAAGCGTCTCTAATTTAAGAGGCGCTTTTTTTTGCCCCTTCCTTACAAAAAGAAACTAAGCCACAGGCATCGCATTTAGGACTTCTTGCCAAACAAGTATACCTACCATGTAGTATTAGCCAGTGATGTGCGGTATGCACAAGTGCTGTGGGAATATGTTTAATCAAATTCTTCTCTACTGCCAAGGGTGTAGTAGCGGTCATGGGCACTAAGCCCAATCTTCTACTAACTCTAAACACATGGGTGTCTACCGCCATATTGGGTTGTTTGTCTACCACAGAGGTAATTACATTGGCTGTCTTGCGTCCCACCCCTGGAAGTGTAATTAGCGCTTCCACTGTCAAAGGCACTTCTGCATTAAAATTGTCTACTAATAATTGACTCATGCCAATCAAATGCTTGGCCTTATTATTGGGATAAGAGATACTTTTAATAAGTGCAAACATTTGCTCAAAACTAGCCTTGGCCATTTTTTGAGGGCTAGGAAATTGTTTAAAAATAGCAGGTGTGGTTAGGTTAACACGCTTGTCGGTGCACTGTGCTGATAAAATAACGGCTACTAATAATTGAAAGGGATTGTCATACAATAGCTCTGTTTCAGCAATAGGTACCTGCTCTTGAAAATAAGCAAGCACTAATTCATAGCGTTCTTTCTTTGTCATTATTTGGTGCTAGTATGCAAGGTATCTTCAAATAAATACAGTTCCTCTCCTTCTCTGCGTAATAAATATCTTTCGCGCGCATATTTTTCAATTGCCGTTTTATTATTTTGAATATTATCTAATTGCTTCTGTGTGCTTTGTATTTCTTTTTGATAATATTTTTTAGCGTCTTCTACTTTTTTAAGTTCAGTTGCTCTTTCTCTTTGTTGAAAAAAATCTCTTTGGTCAAAAAATAACATCCATACCACAAATCCCATACTTACAATAAAGTAACGATTGGCAACAAAGGGGAGTATTTTTTTTATGAATTTCATAGTAAGAACTTACCGTAAAATTAACGTAGTTCTGATGATATGGCAAAAAAAAGAGGAGCCCCTGGGAGCTCCTCTACTTATTTTCAAAAGCCAGTAGACTTATTTGTTACCAAACTTCAACTTGCCTTTAGTAGGGAAAATACCCGTTTCACCCAATTGCTCTTCAATACGAATTAATTGGTTGTACTTGGCCATACGGTCGGTACGAGAAGCAGAACCAGTCTTAATTTGACCGCAATTTAAAGCCACGGCTAAATCGGCAATGGTGGTGTCTTCTGTTTCACCACTTCTATGTGACATAATAGTATTATAACCATTGTGCTGTGCTAAGCTTACCGCATTGATAGTTTCAGTTAAAGTGCCAATTTGGTTTACTTTCACAAGTAAGCCATTCGCAATTTTCTTATCAATACCTGTTTGAATTCTTGTTACATTGGTTACAAATAAATCGTCTCCTACTAATTGACATTTATCGCCAATAGTTTCAGTTAAATTTTTCCAACCTGCCCAATCATCTTCAGCCATTCCATCTTCAATAGATACGATAGGATATTTCTTCACCCAGCTTTCCCAATACTTTACTAATTGGTCGCTGCTCATTTCTTTACCAGAACTTTTATGGAAAACATATTTTTTCTTTTTCGCATTCCAAAGTTCACTATTTGCTGCATCCATGGCTATTGCAATTTGGCTTCCTGTTTTATAACCAGCCGCTTGAATAGACTCAAGTACTGTTTCAATGGCTTCTTCATTGCTTTGAATATTAGGTGCAAATCCGCCTTCGTCTCCTACATTGGTGCTATATCCTTTTTTCTTTAAAGTGCTTTTTAATTGATGGAAGATTTCAACACCCCAACGAAGTCCTTCACTAAAGCTAGGTGCACCCACTGGCATAATCATAAACTCTTGAAAGTCAATTTTATTATCGGCGTGTGCTCCCCCGTTTAAAATATTCATCATGGGCATCGGCAATGTTCTTGCATTCGTGCCACCAATATATCTGTATAAAGGAAGGTTGGCTTCTTCTGCAGCTGCTTTTGCAACCGCCATACTTACAGCTAGTATTGCGTTCGCTCCTAGTTTACTTTTATTTGGCGTGCCGTCTAAGTCAATCATAATTTGATCAATTTCAGCTTGCGCAGTAATATCAAATCCCTTAATAGATTTTGCAATTAAATCGTTTACATTTTTTACAGCCTTTAGTACGCCCTTGCCTACATATTTTTTCTTATCGTTGTCTCTTAACTCTACTGCTTCGTGAATACCAGTACTTGCACCACTTGGCACTGCTGCGCGGCCCAGAGCACCTTCATCAGTTAATACATCTACTTCTACAGTAGGATTTCCACGGCTATCTAAAATTTGTCTTGCACGAACTTCAATAATGTAACTCATATAATTATTTTTTTACGATCAATTGATTTATTTCGAAAAGGAGACTGCAATTTACACCCTTTTTTTTAATGGGTAAGCATTTTGAATATATCTTCTAAACTGGCATCGTGTTTTTCCAATAACTGGCCTATGGGCTCGTCTGCCACTAGCTTTCCTTGGTGTAATACTAACACTCGATCACATATGGCCGTGACCTCTTGTAAGATATGTGTTGAAAATAAAATCATGGTGTCCTTGCTGAGTGATTGTATCAAGGCTCTAATTTCTACAAGTTGATTGGGGTCTAAACCAGCCGTGGGTTCATCTAGTAAAATAAGTTTTGGCTTATGTATGATGGCAGCTGCAATACCTAGTCTTTGTTTATATCCTTTGGAGAGGGCTGCTATTTTTTTATGTTGCATTTGCTCAAGCCCTGTTTTTTCTATTACAGATTGAATCAATGCTGCAGCATTGGTTATAGAATGAACAGAAGTTAAAAACTGTAAATATTCTTTCACATATAAATCTTGGTAGAGTGCATTTGATTCTGGCAAATAACCAATTTGTTTTTTTACTGTACTTGCATTTTGATTAAGTATCTCGCCATTTAAAACAATAGAGCCTTTGTCTGCTTCTAAAAAACCAGCAAGCATTTTTAAGGTGGTCGATTTTCCAGCGCCATTAGGACCTAAAAAACCAACAATTTCTCCAGGCTTCAATTGAAAAGAAACTTCATTGACCGCAATTTGATGGCCGTAATTTTTGCAAAGGGTATTTACTACTAATGACATAGCTCAAAACTACTTATATAAAATGATTTTCCCTTATTCAATTTCGGCAGAATTGCTAGGCAAATGGTTGTATTCTCCTTTGCTAGCATAAGTCCCAAATATAAATAAACCTATACAGATAGGTGTAAAAACTAATAATATAATGACCCACTGTAGTATAACATTCGACTGTAAAGCAGCAGCCGCTTTTGTAATTTTATCGTAAGCCTCATAGAGTAAAAATAAAATAATGCTAGGTGCTAACAGCATCCAAACATAGCCTAATAATTTTTTAATTGTATTCATATAAATATTTTTTTTAGATAAGAATTAACAGCATGTTTTACGCAATTAGTCCATTACATTTTTATCAATTTTATTCGTTAAATAAATAAGGCCAATTATAAAACAAATGGAAGCAACTCCAATGGGATACCATAATCCTGCTAAAGAATCGCCAGTAGGATTTGAAGAAGTTTTGGTGAACTCTACAATTAAAGTACCTAGAAAAGGAACCAAACCTCCAAATACGCCATTACCTATATGATAAGGAAGCGACATGGAAGTATACCTAATTTTAGTAGGGAACATTTCCACTAAGAAGGCGGCAATAGGACCATAGACCATGGTTACATAAACAATTTGAATAAAGACCAACCAAATCATATCCCAATAGGCAGCATGCCCCAAGGTTTTTTCCACCACCACATTTGGCTTGGCTGATTTAGATACAATTAGACTTGGATTCAAAGAATCAATAGGAATTAAAGCATTATAGGTAGCTCCCAATTTCAACGTATCTGTTTTAATGTATTTAAAAACTGCGCCATCTGTATAAGCTGTATCAAAACTTTGAGTAATATAAATTTTAGTAGGGTCTTTGCTATCCGTTTTTGCTTTTACAGCAGAAGCTACCGTTTTAGTTAAATCAATTTTATCAATTCTACTATGGGTATTAGCAATATTTAAAAAAGTTTGGTAGATGGGTCGGTAAGTGAATATAGCCAACAACATGCCCAAGAGCATGATCCATTTTCTGCCTACTTTATCACTCAACCATCCAAATAAAACAAAACATGGGGTAGCCATTAAAATGGCAATGAGCATAATATTTCTCGATTGCACAAACTCAATCTTACAAACTGTTTCAATAAAACTTTGTGCATAAAATTGACCTGTATACCAAACAACCCCTTGACCCATCACCGCTCCAAATAAAGCCAATAAAACCATTTTAAAATTGGCCTTTTGCCCAAAACTTTCTTTCAATGGATTCGTCGAAGTTTTTCCTTCTGCTTTTAATTTGGTAAACATAGGCGATTCACTCATGCGCATTCTTATCAATACAGAAACACCCACTAGTAAAATGGAAATCCAAAAAGGATATCTCCATCCACCCCACTCTGCACTAAATTTCTCCACCCCTTGATTGGTTCTTATTAATATAATAATACCTAAGGCTAAAAATAAACCTAGTGTTGCAGTAGTTTGAATCCAACTTGTCCAAAAACCTCTTTGTCCAGCGGGAGCATGTTCTGCCACATAAGTGGCTGCCCCACCATATTCTCCTCCCAAGGCCAAACCTTGTAATAAACGAAGTATTAATACCAAAATAGGTGCTGCCCATCCAATAGTAGCATAACCAGGCACTAGTCCAATGGCAAAAGTGGAACCCCCCATGATAATTAAGGTCAGTAAAAAAGTATGCTTGCGCCCAATCAAATCACCTAAACGTCCAAAGACCAAGGCCCCAAAAGGTCTTACAATAAAGCCGGCAGCAAAAATAGCCAAAGTACTTAAAAGTGCTGCTGTGCCCGCGTCTGCAGGGAAAAACTGCTTTGAAATGATGGTGGCTAACATTCCAAATATGTAAAAATCATACCACTCAATTAAGGTGCCCATAGAAGAAGCCCCTATCACAAAAGCGATATTAGTTTGTTTTGATTCTTGGTGCATATTTTTATTTGTTTGCAAGTGAGTATTCAAGTTAAATATTTAAACTGAAAAATGTAAATTTGGTTATCATTATTTATTTAATCTGTGCATATGAGTTATCCTTATCAAATTAAAACCTTAGAAGCTTACCACGAAGCTTATAAAAATAGCATTGACCATCCAGAAAAGTTTTGGGGGGAAATTGCTGAAAATTTTACTTGGCGTAAAAAATGGGATAAGGTATTAGAATGGAATTTTACAGAACCTAAAGTAGAATGGTTCAAGGGCGGCAAGTTAAATATTACTGAAAATTGTATCGATAGACATTTAGCAAAAAATGGCGACAAGCCTGCCATTATTTGGGAACCTAATAATCCCAAAGAAAATCATCGAATTATTACCTACAAACAATTGCATTTAAACGTTTCTCAGTTTGCACAGGTACTTATTAATAATGGCGTACAAAAAGGAGACCGTATTTGTATTTATATGGGCATGATTCCAGAGCTTGCCATTGCGGTATTAGCTTGCGCAAGAATTGGTGCAATACATAGTGTTATTTTTGGTGGCTTTTCTGCGCAAAGTATTGCAGACAGATTAAACGATTTGAAAGCCAATTATATTATTACCTGCGATGGAGCCTATAGAGGCGCTAAAGACATTCCACTGAAATCTATTATCGATGATGCACTAGTAGGTAATACCAATATAAAAAATGTAATTGTTTGTACCAGAACTAGCACCGCTGTGTCCATGTTAAAAGGCCGTGATCTTTGGTGGGAAGATGAAATTAAAAAAGTAGAAGCGCAAGGTATCAGATCGGTGGATGTAGTAGAGATGGATGCAGAAGATCCTTTATTTATTTTATATACTTCGGGCTCTACGGGTAAACCCAAGGGTGTGGTACATAGCACTGCAGGTTATATGGTCTATACCAATTATACTTTTGTGAATGTTTTTCAATATCAACCCAATGATCTTTTTTTCTGCACTGCCGATATTGGTTGGATTACAGGACATAGTTATGTTGTGTATGCGCCATTAAGCGCAGGCGGTACTTCTTTAATGTTTGAAGGTATTCCTAGTTTTCCCGATGCAGGAAGGTTCTGGGATATCATTGATAAATTCAAAGTCAATATTTTATATACCGCGCCAACTGCTATCAGGTCATTGATGAGTTATGGATTAGGCCCAGTGGATGGACATGATTTAAGTAGTTTAAAAGTATTAGGAACAGTGGGCGAACCTATTAATGAAGAAGCATGGCATTGGTATGATGAAAATATTGGTAAGAAAAAATGTCCCATTGTAGATACTTGGTGGCAAACTGAAACAGGTGGCATTATGATTTCTAATATGGCAGGCATTACGCCGGGCAAACCAGGTTGGGCCACTTATCCGATGCCTGGTGTGAAAACTATTTTAGTGGATGATAAAGGAGAAGAAGTGACTACTGGGGAAGATGGTTTGTATAGAGGTAATTTATGCATTACACAACCTTGGCCTGCCACTATTCGAACCACTTATGGCGACCACGAAAGATGCAGAACCAATTATTTCGCTACTTATCCTAATGTATATTTTACAGGAGATGGTGCTTTAAAAAATGAACTAGGTCAAATTAGAATTACCGGCCGCGTGGATGATGTCTTAAATGTAAGTGGCCATAGAATTGGTACCGCTGAAGTAGAGAACGCGATTAATATGCATGCAGGCGTGGTAGAAAGCGCCGTAGTGGGTTATCCGCATGATGTGAAAGGACAAGGCATTTATGCTTATGTTATTTATACCGGTTCACATAGTCAAGACACCCATGGCTCTGCGGATATAATTAGAAAAGATATTTTACAAACTGTGACTAGAATAATTGGACCTATTGCCAAACCAGATAAAATACAATTTGTATCGGGGCTTCCTAAAACTCGTTCTGGAAAAATTATGCGTCGTATACTTCGTAAAGTTGCAGAGGGTGAATTAAAAAGTTTAGGAGATACTTCAACACTGCTTGATCCGGCAGTAGTGGAGGAGATTGTTAAAGGAGTGCTTTAACATTTTATTGCTTTTGCTATTTAATGGTTTGAAAAAATCTATTGCTCTTCGATGTGAATGACGCTAAAAACATTTTTATTCATCTAAAAATTGCGAACTCGCTTCGCTCAAACACACAATTTTTTACGATGTATAAAAATATTTTCTTAACGCTATTCACATAAATTCGCAAGTAGATTATTTTTCAAACGCTTTAAATAATGACGCTTCATTAATAAAGTGAAGTGCAAATAAAGTAAAATATATAAATACAATCCTGAGTGTACTTTCGAGCAAGAAGACGCGGACGAGCGTCTGATGAATGAGGGGCTATGGATTAATACTCTATTTATAAAGTAAATAAATAAAATACAATCCAGAGCGCACTTTTGAGCAAGAAGACGCGGACGAGCGTCTGATGAATGAGTAATACTAGGTTTTATTTATTATTTTATATTTACTTTATAGCGTAATTAAAAAATTACTGCGTCATAAGATTTTTCAACTTATTTGAAATCAAAAATAAAATGATGGAAGCAATTCCTGCCATGAATACAAAGAACATAAAGAACTCGTGCAGGTTGCTAATTTGATAGCCCGCAAAAGAAGTAACCTTACCATTTTCAGGATACAAGGCACTAAATACACCTGCTAATTTATTCGCGAAGGCATTGGCTGTAAACCATACTGCCATTAATAAAGAGGCAAATTTAATAGGCGCTAATTTATTGAAGATAGCTAGACCTATGGGCGATAAACAAAGTTCACCAAATGTATGCATCATATACATACCTATTAACCAAATCATACTCACTTTAACACCCGTTCCTACTCCGTTCACTCCAGTGGCTATCCACAAATAGCCTAGGGCCAATAACATTAAGCCCATGGCCATTTTAAAGGGAGAAGAGGGTTCTCTTTTTGCTTTACCTAATTTAATCCATACCCATGCCACTAGAGGAGCAAGTGTTACAACGAATAAAGAATTAAGTGATTGAAAAAAACTTGCAGGCACTACAAAAAATCCCAAGTCTCTTTGTGTATTCTCTGATGCAAAATAAGTAAGCGAGGCACCAGCTTGTTCAAAGGCACTCCAAAAAAAGATCACAAAGAAAGATACCGTAAATAGTACGGCTACTTTTTTCTTCTGAATAATATCCAATGATTTATCTGAAAAAATAATGACAGCAATTAAAATAATACAAGCTAGTAACAACCAAAATAAATAACTCACTACTTTAATATCAATGTATACTAATGCAATAGTGACTAAAGAAATTAAAAATAAAAAGCCGACCATCACAGGAATTTTTTGAAACCAGGCCGGTGCATCTTTAGGCGCATCGCCAATAGCCTTACCTTCTGGGTTCACTAAATATTTTTTCTGAAAAACTATTTGTGTAATTACACTTAATAACATAGCAACGCCGCCTGCGAAAAAAGCCCATTTAAAATCGCCCGACTTACCCGTGTCTCCAAAAAAACCACAGACGAAGGGGCCAATGGCACCACCTGTATTAATACCCATATAAAAAATAGTATAGGATGCGTCTATTCTAGAATCGCCCTTGGCATAGAGCTGGCCTACCATACTTGAAATATTGGGCTTGAAAAAACCGTTGCCTGCAATCATACATCCCAAACCAATATAAAATAAAGGCATGGCCAGGCCCGCATTTTCATAAAAATGGCCGCAAAAAAAAAGTACAAATTCCCCAATGGCCATGACTAGACCCCCTGCAATGATAGAGCGGTTATTGCCCCAATATCTATCGGCTATATAGCCTCCTAAAAGGGGTGTTAAATAAACCAACCCAGTGTAACTACCATATACTTGCGAGGCGAAAACTTTGTCAAATAACAAGGCCTTGGTTAAAAATAAAACCAAGATAGCGCGCATACCATAGTAGTTAAAACGCTCCCACATTTCTGTTGCAAACAAAACATATAATCCTTTAGGATGTTTCTGAGTAGTGGTTGACATAAGTAATTGTTTTATTTAATTGACTCAATTTAATAAAATCCATGCAATAAATTTTACTTTCGTGGTGCAATACCTTTATTTATGAATATTTTACTCATTGGAAGTGGTGGAAGAGAAAATGCTTTGGCATGGAAAATGGCGCAAAGTCATCAGTGTGATCAAATATTTATAGCTCCTGGAAACCCTGGTACAGCTGAATTTGGAACGAATTTGCCCATAGAAATGAATGATTTTGATGCCCTTAAAAAAGCGGCCATTGAACACCAAATAGAAATGATTGTAGTTGGGCCAGAGGAACCTCTTGTAAAAGGGATTTACGATTTTTTCACGGGTGACCCTTTCACCGAACACATTAATATCATTGGCCCTTCTGCCAAAGCAGCTCAGTTAGAAGGTAGCAAGGCTTTCAGTAAACATTTTATGCAGAGGCATCAAATACCTACTGCTAGTTATGCGGAATTTACGCTTGAAAATTATGAGCAAGGCCTTGCCTATATTAACGCTCATGCCCTTCCCATTGTACTAAAAGCAGATGGACTAGCCGCAGGCAAGGGCGTTATTATAGCCACTACTCACCAAGAAGCATTGACGAGTTTTAAAGAAATGTTACAGGACAAACAGTTTGGAGCAGCTAGCGATAAAGTAGTCATAGAACAGTTTTTAGAAGGTATTGAAGTAAGTGTTTTTGCTTTAACCGATGGCCATCATTATCAAATTATAGGACATGCCAAGGATTATAAAAGAATTGGGGAAGGAGATACCGGTTTAAACACGGGCGGTATGGGTTGCGTAAGCCCAGTGCCCTTTATGGACGACGCTTTTATGGCAAAAGTAAATGCTCAAATTGTGGAGCCCACTATTCAAGGAATAAAGCAGGAAGGCCTTGTGTATAAAGGATTTGTATTCTTTGGACTTATGAATTGCAAGGGAGAACCCTATGTGATTGAATACAATTGTCGCTTGGGCGACCCAGAAACGGAAGTAATTCTACCACGTTTGCAAACCGACTTAGTAAGTCTACTAGCGGCTGCCGATAATGGTACTTTAGAAGACGTAAATATTCAATATCATGAAGAAGCATTTGCAACAGTGATGGCTGTAAGTGGTGGCTATCCTGGGTCTTATGAAAAAAACTTTCCTATTCAAGGAATAGAGCTTGCTCAAAAATTACCGGACAGCCTTGTATTTCAAGCTGGTACTGGGTTTCAAGATAACGCAATCGTTACCAAAGGAGGTCGTGTGCTTACTGTGACTAGCCAAGGCAAAGACCTTCAAGAGGCAGTAGAAAAAGCGCAAAAAGTACTATCCAATATTCAGTTTGAAGGCATGTATTTTAGAAAAGATATTGGCTACGAGTTTGCATAAAATTTTGGGTTAAAAAAACTTTGCGAATCATTTGTAAAAAGCTTTGTATTGTAAGGATTTTAGATGAATTTTGCTTCATTCAACTTCAACTATTCAAATAAAGATCTACAATGGGATTATTTAATTTTTTTACGCAGGAAATAGCGATGGACTTAGGTACGGCCAACACGCTTATTATTCACAACGATGAAGTAGTCGTGAATGAACCTTCTATTATTGCTTTGAATAGGAATAATATGAAAGAAGTTTTAGGCGTGGGTAAGAAAGCCTTATTGATGCATGAAAAAACACATGAAAGTATTAAAACAATTCGTCCTTTAAAAGATGGTGTAATCGCCGACTTTAATGCTGCTGAATTAATGATTCGCGAATTGATGAAAATGATTTATCCAAAGAAGCCATTATTTCCTCCAAGTTGGAGAATGGTTATTTGTATTCCTTCCTCTATTACTGAAGTAGAAAAAAGAGCGGTACGTGATAGTGCAGAGCAAGCAGGCGCCAAAGAAGTTTATATGATTCATGAACCTATGGCCGCTGCATTAGGAATTGGTATTGATGTAGAAGAGCCCGTTGGAAATATGATTATTGATATTGGAGGTGGTACGACTGGTATTACAGTTATTGCCCTTGCAGGAATAGTTTGTGATCAAAGTATTCGTATTGCAGGAGATGAATTCACTGCAGATATCATGGAAGCCTTAAGACGTTATCATAGTTTATTAATTGGAGAGCGTACTGCAGAACAAATTAAAATACATGTAGGTGCTGCTTTAAAGGATTTAGACAACCCTCCTGATGATATGCCAGTGAATGGTCGTGACTTAGTAACAGGTATTCCTAAACAAATTATGGTTACATATCAAGAAGTAGCCGAAGCTTTAGATAAGAGTATTTTTAAAATTGAAGAGGCCATCTTAAAAGCCTTAGAAACAACGCCACCTGAGCTTGCGTCAGATATATACCGTAGAGGTTTATACTTAACAGGTGGTGGAGCACTACTTCGTGGTTTAGATAAAAGATTAAGTCAAAAAATAAAATTACCCGTTCATGTAGCCGAGGATCCACTGAAAAGTGTGGTACGCGGAACTGGTATTGCACTTAAGAATTATCAACGCTTTCCATTTATTATGAGATAATACCAAATGAAGAATATCATTGGGTTCATACGACAAAATTTTACTTTCTTTAGTTTTCTGATACTTCAAATAGTATCACTAGTGTTGTTGTCTTCCAATAGTAAAACGCATGAAACTTTTTTTGGTGGCTGGAGCAATCAAGTAACCGGCAATATTAATCAGTACTATTCAAGTTGGACTTACTTCTTTAGTTTAAAAGCAACTAACGAAAAATTAGCTGCAGAAAATGTAGCGTTAAGAAATCAATTGGCTCAAAACTTTGTGGACTTTGATACCACAAAAAAATTAGGTACCCTTATTTCAAGAAGAGATAGTTTAGAAAAAATTAGAAAATTCTATTACTACCCTGCGAAAGTAGTGGGCAATACTTTTACATTGCAAAAAAATTATATCATCATTGAAAGAGGAAGCAAGCAAGGCATCAAAAAAGATATGGCAGCAATTAGTCCTGATGGAAGTATTGTGGGTGTAGTGGTAGAAGTAAATGAGAACTATAGTACTATTATGAGTTTACTGCATCGCAATAGTAAAGTAAGTGCGATGTTGAAAAGAGATAAAATTGCAGGAAGTGTAGAATGGGATGGTGCTGATCCCAATATTTTAGTACTAAAAAATATTTCTAAAAGTGCCGCTCCTAAAGTGGGTGATACGGTTATCACAAGCCCCTACTCTTCTAATTTCCCCGCTCAATTAATGGTAGGACGCGTAACCACTGTCATTCAAGACCCTTCTAGTAATTTCTTAACCTTGAATGTGAAGGCCAGTACTAACTTTTTTAATTTAGAATATGTTTATTTAGTAGAGAATAGAAGAATGGAAGATCAAAAAAAGGTAACTATAAAGGAGGCAGGTAATGAATAATTTACTAAAAAATACTACTCGATTTATCTTGTTCTTACTAGTTCAAATTATCATTTTAAATGAAGTACCCCCTATTCATCAGTTTATCACACCCTATATTTATTTTCTATTTTTATTATGGTTGCCTTTTGGAACCAGTCGTATTAGCACCACCTTTCTTGGATTTATATTTGGCTATTGCCTCGATTTATTTACAAAAACCCCCGGACTGCATGCAGCTGCCTGCGGACTAATGGGATACCTTAGACCTACTATTTTAAACTTACTCTTATCTCAGGAAGCTTCCGAAGAGGTGAACAAAGAGCCTAGTATTGCCACGATGGGCTGGGGGCCTTACGCTTTTTATGTATTTGCACTCACTTTTATTCACCACTTCTATTTAGTCTTATTAGAATGGTTGCAGTTTGGTAACTTTGGTTACTTCATTGGAAAAGTGTTCTTCACTAGTATCATTAGTGTATTATTAATTTTTAGTGTGGAGCTTATAATGAACAGAAGAAAGCTAAAAAGATAATTCATGTCAATGTACAATTCGAATCGAGGGGGTATTATTCAAATTATCGTTGGTGTTATTTTTATCTTAATCACCGCCCAACTAATAAGTTTACAAATATTTTCAAGCAAGTATGTACTAGCTGCCAATAACAACGCCATTTTTAGAAAAATAATTTATCCCGATAGAGGCATTATATACGATCGTAAAAAAAGAGCCCTATTAGAAAATACCATTAGCTACGATTTAGTGGTTATACCCAATGAAGCCAAAGGAGTAGATACAGCAACGCTATGCGATATATTAAAAATAGATAAAGTAGAGTACAGCAAAAGAATAATCGATGTCATTATTAAAAACTCGCGTGTAAAATCTGGTATATTCGAGGCATTTCTTTCTGCAGAATTATATGCGCAGTTAACGGAGAACCTATACCGCTTCCCGGGCTTCTCTTTATCGGAGCGTTCTATTCGTTCTTATCCTTACAATACAGCAGCACATGTACTTGGCTATGTAGCAGAAGTAGATGTCAATTTTTTACAAAAGCATGGTGAAGAAGGTTACGAGATGGGCGACTATGCGGGCATGACAGGACTAGAAAAACAATACGAGTCTATTTTGATGGGGCAAAGAGGTGTCAATAGATATTTGAGAGATAATAAAGGAAAAATACAAGGCCCTTTTGAAAAAGGACAGTTTGATACCCTAGCCATTGCAGGTAGAAATTTATTTACCAGCATGGATGTAGAAGTACAACAATTAGCAGAAAAATTATTACAACACAAAATAGGAAGTGTGGTGGCATTGAATCCTAAAACAGGGTCAGTAATTGCCATGGCTTCTAGTCCTGGATACAACCCCAATTTATTAACGGGTAATCAAAGAAGAAAAACAATTGGCAGGTTATTAACCGATACAGCGCGCCCTATTTACAATCGTGCCATTAAAGGTCAATATCCTCCTGGTTCTACCTTTAAACCCATGGGTGCTTTGATTGCTCTAGATGAAGGACTCATCACACCTAGTTTTGGATACAATTGTTTTGGATTATATACTTCCTGCGGCGATCCCAGAAAATGCGAGCACCACAATGCAGGTCATGCTGCTAATTTACAATTAGCTTTAGCCAATTCATGTAACTCCTATTTTTTACAAGTATTTAGAATGGCCATTGACAATCCGAAATACCATAATGCCAAACAGGGTTATTTAAAATGGAAGCAATACATGAATAGTTTTGGCCTAGGTAGAAAATTAGGTATTGACTTGCCCAGTGAAAATAGAGCCAGTATTCCCGATACCGCACAATACAATAAAGACTTTGGTGGCGCAAAGTACTGGAATAGTTGTTTCATGTTAACCTTGGGTATTGGACAAGATAGAATGACGGCAACTCCACTTCAATTAGCCAATGCGATGGCCTTTATTGCCAATAAAGGATATTATTATACACCTCATTTTATAGATAGTGTAGAAGAAGAAGATGAATTAGATAAAAAATTATTACAAAATTTTCGTGTGAAGCAAGAAGTGACTAAAATTCCTACGGAATACTTTGATATTATTAAAGAAGGTATGCATGATGTAACTGTTTATGGAACAGCTGCCTTTATTAAAGTACCAGGTCACGAATTTTGTGCTAAAACAGGAACTGCACAAAACCCACATGGAAAAAATCACTCCTTATTTGTTTGTTTTGCGCCTAAGGATAATCCTAAAATTGCGGTAGCAGTGATTGTGGAGAATGCAGGCTTCGGTGCCACTTGGGCAGGCCCTATAGCAGGACTGGTTATGGAAAAATATTTAAATGATACCTTAACCAAAGAAAGTAAAACCAAGGTAGACTACTTATCCAATGTCGATTTGATGCCTGCAGCCATTAAAGCCTGGTATGTTCGAAATAATAAAACCGAAATGCTCACTCCTATTGAATACAACAATGATGAATTAGCAGATATATGGGATATGGAAATGCTTTCAGAGACGGCGCCTATTGCTGCAAAAATTGACACTATAAAAAAATTAGATACAGCGACGCCACCTTCTAAACCTCTGGCACCCTTGCCTAAAACAAAAAAAGCTAATGAACAGGCCTTGAACCCTACACTGAAAAAAAAGAAAGTAAACAGTAAAAAAAATAATGTCAGCATCTAGTAATAATAATAATTTTTCAAAAGGGACCGATTTAGCTGTCATACTACTTTATTTAATAATGGTAGCTATTGGTATTATGTGCATTTTTATGGTGGAGTATAATCCTAATTTAGACTGGAGCAACTCTTTTTTAACAGCTAAAACGAATTATAGCAAACAAATTTATTTTGCCATTTTCTGTGGCTTTGTGGCCATCTTTATTTTACTTATCGATAGTAAATTATTTACAGCCCTTGCTAATATTTCTTATGTGTTAGGTATCTTGTTAATGTTAGCCACTTTTGTACTAGGTAAAAATATCAATGGCTCCAAAAGTTGGATTCCCATTGCAGGCGGGTTTAATTTACAACCAGCAGAATTATGTAAAATTTTTACGGCCCTCATCTTAGCAAAATTCATTTCCAAACCTGAAACCGATTTCACCAAATTAAAGTCGCATATTATTGCGGGTATGATGATTGCTCTTCCGGCCGTCTTATCTATTATGCAACATGAAATGGGACTAGCCTTGGTCTACAGCGCTTTTATATTTGCGATGTATCGCGAAGGACTTCCTCCTGTAATACTGGTCATTTTACTTTCATTCGCCATACTTGTAATTGCTACTTTATTATTAGAGCCCATTACCCTTGCCATTATTTTAACAGCTATAGCAGGATTATTTATTGCTGGCATGATTAAAAGATTCAAGCGCAATAAAAATAATATCGTAATAGTACTTGCTATTTGGATGGTTAGCTTTGGTACCGTTCGATTTGCAGTACCTTATATTTTTAATAATGTTTTTGAGTGTTACCAAAGTACGCGTATTTACTCCATGATTGGTAAAGAATACGATTGTTCAATGAATAAAAAATCGGCTAGTTCCACTACAGAAAGAAAAACTAAAAAACCAGATGACTATAATGTAAAGCAAAGTAAAATTGCCATAGGTTCTGGAGGCTTTTGGGGTAGAGGTTTTTTAAAGGGTACACAAACTAGGGGTAAATATGTACCAGAACAGCATACCGACTTTATTTTCACCTCCCTTGGAGAAGCATTTGGTTTTGTAGGTACTTTCACTTTCTTAGCACTTTATTTATTTTTCTTATTTAGACTCATAAGAATTGCCGAAAGACAAAGAAGTACTTTCTCCAGAGTATACGCCTATAGTGTGGTGGGTATTTTCTTTTTTCATATTGCTGTGAATATCTGTATGACTATTGGCTTATTTCCGGTGGTGGGTATTCCACTTCCATTAATTAGTTATGGCGGTTCTTCTCTACTCACCTTTACAGCCCTTTTATTTATTTTATTAAGATTAGACGCAGACAGGCAGATGGTGCTGCGTTAATGCTTATTTTTGCCACATGCGTATTTACCCTTTATCTGAAGGAAGTTTTTCCATTGATGAATCAAAGGTCTTTAAGCCTTTTAATAATAGTAGCCCCGATTATCCCAACAGACCCAAGGGTAGTATACTGGTAGAAGTACAACCCTTTGTTATTATTACCGATAATGATATTATTTTATTAGACACTGGGCTTGGCTATTTAAATAAATTAGGCGTATTACAAATTCATGAAAATTTAATGGCATTAGGTATTGATCCCTCCACCATTACTAAAGTTTTTCTTAGCCATCTTCACAAGGACCATGCAGGGGGTATTAGCTATTTACATCCTATACATCAGGAACAATTTATAAGTTTCCCTTATGCAAAATATTATGTACAAAAAAGAGAATTTGAAGAAGTCATGCAAAATAGCAATAACCCAACACTAAGAGCCCAAGTGGGTATATTGGAAAATTTTAGTGGAACAGTATGGCTTACTGAAGACAAGGGCGATATAGAAAATATTATTTATTATGAAATCACTGGGGGTCATAGTGAATTTCATCAAGCTGCTTGGATTAAAGAGCATGAAGAAATTATATTTTATGGTGCAGATGTTGCACCACAATTACAACAAATGAAATCAAGATTTGTGGCCAAATATGATGTAGACGGGAAGAAATCATTAGAATGGCGTCAAAAATGGTGGGAAGAAGGAAATAAAGAGGGCTGGACCTTCGCCTTTTACCATGATATTGGTCAGCCTACTTTTCTTTGCGACAGAAATAGCTAACAATATTTTTGATAGTATTATTAAACCGCTCCATTGTCTTTCCAATTCCATAAATGCAAACAGGCATAGGTTCTATAAGGAGACCAACTAAGCGACCTTTTCAACATTTTCGTCTGCAATTCTTTTTTACTAATATATTTTATTTTATAAAGTCGTATCATGGCCTGCTGAATACCTAAATCATCTACTGCAAAAACATCTTCATGACCCAGGCTAAACATTAGTAGCATCTCTACTGTCCACCTGCCCACTCCCTTAATTTGAGTGAGTAGTTCAATGACTGCTTCGGGCTCCATTGCATATAATTGCTTATCTGTTATTTTTTGACTTAGAAAAAAACTAGCTACATTTTGAACATAGTTCACTTTTGAATTGCTCAAACCAATACTACGCAGGGTATCAAAAGAAGTATCTATAACAGCCTGCATACTAGGCTCTTTACCTTTATAAATATCTAAAAACCTTTTAAAAATAATAGCCGCTACTTTAGTACTTAATTGTTGTGATACAATACTGGCTATTAAACGAATGGCTGTGTTCTTTCTTTTCTTTAAAATGTAGGGCTCCCCTTTTACAAGTTCCGCCAGTCCTTTCTCTTTTTTCAAATGTCTTTGATAGCTCATGGTCACAAATTAGGTAGATTTCAATAATTTTAATTAACTTTTCAATGAATAAATCATACACTATGAAAAAATATTTCACCATTGCAGGACTTTTTATATGCCTTAGTAGTTTTGCACAAAACAAGGATAAGCAAGCTATTCAGCAATTATTAGACAAGCAAGTCGCCGCTTGGAATACAGGTAATATTGACGCTTTCATGTTAGGTTATTGGGAAAATGATAGTTTATTATTTATGGGTAAAAACGGGCCTACTTATGGCTACAACACTACCTTGATAAATTATAAAAAGAATTACCCAGACACTGACCATATGGGTCAATTAGCCTTTACCATAACAAGAATGCAAGCACTGAATGCAGACCATTATTTTATTATCGGACAATTTCATTTAAAAAGAACTGTAGGAGATGCTCATGGAAATTTTACACTTGTATTTAGAAAAATTAAGGGGGTTTGGAAAATTATTGCCGATCATACAAGCTAGACGAATGGTCCTAGTTTATTTTAATACCAATAGGCTTTCTCCAAATTCTATAAAGCGTGTAAGCGAAGCCTATAAAACTTATGAGCAAGTATAAATAAAATAATACATTACCTAGCTTCCACTCAGTTTCAATAAATGCATAGCCCCACATAATTCCGTAGGCTACAGTCAATGACATCCAAAATACCACCAAAACAATGGTGCGCATAATTCTATTTAAGTATTGCAGTAATAATGGATCCATATAGTTAGTCTAGGCTTTGTTTATTATTCGCTGCTGCTTTTAATAATCGATCAAATTGCGCAGGCGTTAAGTCGTTATAGAAATAATATACAGGGTCAACTTTAATATTTCTTTTAATCACTTCATAATGACAGTGCGGCCCCGTACTTTTTCCTGTACTACCAATATAACCAATGACTTCCCCTCTTTTCACAGACTGTCCCACCTTGGCTTTAACACGCACCATATGTCCATACAATGTTTGATAACCAAAGCCATGATTAATTACTACTTTATTACCATAGCCATCGGTACTGAAACCTGCTGCTTGTATGACTCCATCTGCGGTTGCATAAATAGGCGTGCCCGATGGTGCTGTAAAATCTAGACCTTGATGAAAACGATAGTCTTTATAGATGGGATCTATTCTATAACCAAAACTTCCTGCAATTCTATTTAAGTTTTTATTACTGACAGGTTGAATAGAAGGAATAGCTTTTAATAATTTTTCTTTATTCTTCACCATCGAACCTATCTCAGAAAACGAAGTAGTTTGATAAGCCATTCTTAAACTTAAATTATTCAATTGACTAATCATACTTGCGAGTAGTTCATTATTAGAAAAACTTTGTAATAAACGTACTTCTTTTTTGGACTCCATTTCTTTCACCCTAGCACTATCCGGAATGGGACTTGATTCAAAAATAGATCGGTATACTTCATTGTCTCTACTTTCTAGTTCTGACATCTGTAATTGTAATTGTTTTAATTCGGCCGACAGAACGCTGTAATTCTCTTTATACATTTCATTTTGTTGACGCAATAACTTTTCTTTGGGAGAGTCAATATATTGGAACATCACAATTACAATAATAACACCTGTTACGATGGAAGCTGCTACAAAGCCAAAAAGCTGGAGCAGGCGCACTCGAAGGGGCACTTCCACTTTTTCAAATCGAAGGGTATGGGTATTAAAGAAGTATTTTATTTTCTTCATTTGAAATAAGCCATTTTTTTGTCTAATTAGGCCATAAAAAAGCCCCAATTCCTTACCTTTGAGGACATTAAAAAAGCATAACAAATATAGCTTTTAAGACCAATACAGCCTAAAATTAAGCTAATGATGACTAGCCCTGAAATAAGACAACAATTTTTAGATTTTTTTGCATCTAAAGGGCATGCCATTGTTCCATCCGCACCTATTGTCGTTAAGAACGACCCTAGCTTACTTTTCACCAATGCGGGAATGAACCAGTTCAAAGACTTTTTTTTAGGCAACCAAGTACCTAGCCATAAAAGAATTGCCGATACACAAAAATGTTTACGCGTGAGTGGTAAGCATAACGACTTAGAAGAAGTAGGTGTGGACACTTACCACCATACTATGTTTGAAATGTTGGGCAACTGGAGCTTTGGAGATTATTTTAAAGGAGAAGCTATTGAATGGAGTTGGGAATTATTAACAAAGGTATATGGGATTGATCCTGCTAAATTATATGTGAGTGTTTTTGAAGGAGACGCTTCAGAAAACTTACCCGCTTCCAGCGTAGCATTAATGCATTGGAAAAAATGGGTTACAGAAGATAAAATTATATACGGTAATAAAAAAGATAATTTCTGGGAGATGGGAGATACTGGACCTTGTGGCCCATGTAGTGAAATACATGTAGACATGCGATCCGAAGAAGAGATAGCTAAAATACCAGGTCGTGATTTAGTTAATAAAGACCATCCTCAAGTCATTGAAATTTGGAACAATGTATTTATTCAATACAATAGAAAAAAAGATGGCAGTTTAGAACCGCTTCCTAATAAGCATGTCGATACCGGCATGGGTTTTGAAAGACTAGTGCGCGTCATTCAAAATAAAAAAAGCAACTACGATACCGATGTATTTACAGGTACCATTGAAGTAGTTGAAAAAATCACCCATAAAAAATACGATTATAGCGATACCAAAGAAGCGGTTGCCTTTAGAGTCATTGCCGATCATATTCGCGCCATTGCTTTTACCATTGCAGATGGTCAGCTGCCCGCCAACACTGGTGCCGGTTATGTCATTCGTCGTATTTTAAGAAGAGCAGTAAGGTATTATTATTCTTATTTGGATTATAAACATCCTCTACTACATCAGTTAATGCCTCATTTGGCAAAACAATTTGAAAATGTATTTCCTGAATTAACAGGACAACTTGAATTTGTAACTAAGGTGGTGAAAGAAGAAGAGGAAGGTTTCTTACGCACTTTAGAAAAGGGATTAAAGCGTATAGATGATATTATAAGTACCCATCCAAAAAATACTAGCATTGAAGGAAAATTAGTTTTTGAATTATTCGATACTTTTGGTTTCCCAGTGGACTTAACCAGGTTAATTGCATCTGAAAATGAATTGCAAGTAGATGAGCCTGGCTTTGAAAAAGAAATGCAGCAACAAAAAAACAGAAGCCGTGCGGCTACTGCCATTGATACTGGGGACTGGATACAAGTGAGCCCGGATAAGGAAACAAATTTTGTGGGTTACAATACCATGGAAGCTAATACTACTATTATAAAATATAGAAATGTAAAAGCCAAAGGAAAAGAAGCCTACCAATGGGTTTTAGGTGAAACTCCTTTTTATGCAGAAAGCGGTGGTCAAGTGGGAGATATAGGAAGCTTCCAATTTGAAGATGGCACTAGTATTGAAGTAACAGATACTAAAAAAGAAAATAATTTATTTATACATTTCACAGATAGCTTGCCAGCAAAAATTTCTAACACTGTAAAAGCCATTGTAAATGTACCTGCTAGAAAAGCAACCACGCTTCACCATTCTGCTACTCACTTACTACATGCTGCGCTAAGAAATATACTAGGCAAGCATGTGGCACAGAAAGGAAGTTTGGTCAATACCGAACAACTAAGATTTGACTTTTCTCATTTCGCTAAAATGACTGCAGAAGAAATTAGTTCAGTAGAGCAAATGGTAAATGCAAAAATCAAAGAAAATATTCCTGTAGTGATTAAGGAAATGAATAAAGAAGAAGCCATAGGTTTAGGTGCAATGGCTTTGTTTGGAGAAAAATATGGAGACAAAGTACGCGTGGTGGTCATGGATCCTGCTTATTCTATTGAATTATGCGGTGGTACCCATGTGGGCCATACGGGAGAAATTGGACATTTTATTTTGAAAGCAGAAGCCTCTGTAGCTGCTGGTGTAAGAAGAATTGAGGCTGTTGTAGGAGATGCCGCTGCAAAACATATGACAGAAGTAAATGAAAAATTACATAAACAAATTGTTCAATTAACAGAAGCTTGTGCATTACTTGCTGTAAAAACAGCTGCTTCCTTCAAAGCACCTGAGTGGAACGAAAATTCTTCTGTATCTATTTTAAATGACACCATTGTTTCTTTGCAATCAAGTCAAAAAGAACTCTCTAAAAAATTAGAAAGTCAGGAAGCATTGCTTGTCAATGAATTAACCACTCAATACGCTAGCCAATTTGAAACTATTAATGGAATTGCATTTTTAGGAATGGAAGTTAATTTATCAAGTGCCGATAATTTAAAAAAATTAGCAGTAGCCTTAGGACTTACTCAAAATAATCATTGCATTATTTTAGTAGCTACCATTGAAGGGAAAGCCGCTGTTGCAGTTTCTGTTAGTGAATCACTCAGTGCGACTATGCCTGCCACTCAAATGATTAAAGAAAAAATTGCCCCCCTTATTAAAGGTGGAGGGGGTGGCCAAAAAACTTTAGCTACTGCAGGTGGCCAGGATGCAAGTCAACTTAAGAAAGTTGTTGAACTCGTAAAACAAAGCTTGTAGTTTTCATTAATTTGTTGATTTTCAATTTAATACAACTTTAACAAAATAATATTTGCGAATTATTTCGTAGTAAATATTTTTTCCTATTTTTGAAATCAAATTTCAATACGTTAATTATATATAATAATTATAAATAGTACTCCAATTGTATAATTAATGAAACATATAATTAACAAAACATTCAAATAACGACCATGAAAAAAATTCTAGTCTCTTTATTATTGGTAAGCTTTACTTTTCATTTAGCAATGGCACAAACGGGTGAAGTAATTATTACAAAGAAAAATCCAAAAGAAAATACGCCTACAGTGGTCAATGGTAAAGAGGGTAAAACACCTTTATATATACTAGATGGAAAAATCGTAGCAAGCATTAGTGGTATTGCACCTTATGATATTGAAAGCGTAAGTGTATTAAAAGGTGATATGGCTATAAAAAAATATGGCGAGAAAGCAGCTGATGGTGTGATAGAAATTATCAGTAAAAAGAATGCAAAAAAAGAGGAGACAAAAGATGCAAGTAAAAATTCATCAAAAGATTCCACCAAAGTAATTGTCACCATTGACGCAGATAAGAATGCAAAAGTAAAAAAAGAGGTGGATGTAAATATGACAGTGGTCGTAGATGGCAATAAAGTAACTATTAATGGAAAAGAAGTGGACGAGAATGACCCTCGCTTACAAATAGAAGGAAAAGGTAATAAGCGAATTATTTTAAAAAAAATAGATAAGAATTTAAATGGTCTTGGCAATTTAGAAAAGAAACCTAGAATATTAGTAGATGGCAAAGCCCTTGGCGGTCAAGACTTAAGTAAGGGACTTGAATTAAGCGATGATATAATAATTAATGAAGATGGAGAAGATAATTTTGATATGATTGTTCCTAATCAAGCAAAAACGAATGAATCTTTTTTAGGGGTTGTTACCGAGCAAACCGAACAAGGTGCTAAAGTGAATCAAGTAAGTGAAGAAAGCCCTGCAGCGAAGGCCGGACTGAAAGAAGGCGATATTATCACTAAGGTGAATGATATAAAAATTGATGGGCCCACTTCTTTATACGATGCCATTGGAAAATCTAAGCCAGAAGATAAAGTAACCATTAGTTATATCAGAAACGGAAAAACTAATAAACTAGTGGCAAGTTTAGCAAAGAATAAAAACACCATGCAGTATTATAATTTTAGTAACCCCAATGAAAAAGGTGGGCCTAGTTTTGATGCCTATCCAAAACTATATCTTGATCCTAATACAAGAAAATATCTTGATCCCAATACAAGAAAATATCAACCAAGTCCAAGAGGGTTTAGTTTTGCTATTCCTAATTTTCCTGGTATGGAAGACATGCTTATTGCAGGTGTAGAGAATAAACCAAAATTAGGTATTAGTATTGAAGATACTGAAACAGGTGATGGCGTTAAAATTACCAACGTAGCTGAAAATTCAACTGCTGCTAAAAGTGGTTTATTAGAAAATGATATTATAGTACAAGTGAATGACCAAAAAATAAAAGAAGTAGATGCCTTAAAGCCCCTCCTTAAAGATGCTATAGAAGGAACAAGTTTTACTTTTCAAGTAAAAAGAAATAAAGAGCTAAAAACCATTCAAGTAAAGCTTCCTAAAAAACTAAAAACAGCCGATTTATAGCTATTTTAATTAGTACTTTTGCCCTATGGCAGATGGGCAAAAATACGAGGCAGTTATTGGTTTAGAAATTCATGCACAATTAGCAACTAAAAGCAAATTATTTTGTGGAGATGCTGCTTCCTTTGGAGCTGCACCCAATACCCATATAAGCCCTATCACCATGGGTCATCCCGGCACCTTACCCAAGACCAATGCAAAGGCTATTGAATATGCCATTCGTATTGGACTGGCCTGCGGTTCCAAAATTGCCAAGGATAATTATTTTGCACGCAAAAATTATTTCTACCCCGATTTACCTAAAGGTTATCAAGTATCACAACATACTACACCTATTTGCGAAGGCGGTACTGTTGCTATCCAATTACCCACTGGTGAAAAAAATATACAACTCAATAGAATTCATTTGGAAGAAGATGCTGGTAAAAGCATACATGATATTTCTGCAACTGATACCCTTATCGATTTAAACCGCGCAGGCACACCCTTAATTGAAATGGTCACCGAACCTTGTATTCATTCTGCAGAAGAAGCCTTTTTATTTGTAACAGAAGTTAGAAAGCTAGTAAGGTGGATAGGAATTTGCGATGGCAATATGGAAGAAGGTAGTTTAAGATGCGATGCTAATATTTCTATTCGTTTAAAAGGTGTCACTACCTTAGGCACTAGAGTAGAAGTTAAAAATTTAAATTCTATTCGCAATATAAAAAAAGCTATTGAATTTGAAATTGAACGACTTATTCAAATAACTGAGACAGGAGGTACCATTCTCCAACAAACAAGAAGTTTTGACGCAAGTAACGATACAACCTTTTCTATCAGAGATAAAGAAGATGCCAATGATTACAGGTATTTTCCCGATCCGGATTTAGCGCCCTTTCATTTAACAGATACATTTATTGAAAGTATTGAAAATAAACTACCCGCTCTTCCCGCTACTTTAAAAAAACAATGGAAAATACAATATGATTTATCGGACTATGCTATTAATCAATTGACAGAAAGTAAAGAAGAGGCCGATTTTTACATACAATGGGCGGCGTCATGTAAACATTATAAAGCCATAGCTAATTGGATGATTGGCCCCATTAGAGCTGCAGTCAATGAAGGCAGTCTTAACTTTCAACAACTCAGTAAGCTTATACCCTATTTAGTAGAATTAGTGGAATTAGTGGAAACAAATCAATTAAGTTTTTCCGTGGCAAGCATTAGGGTATTCAAAGAACTCTTGGCGAACCCAGGCTCACCTATGACCTATGCCAGTATCCATAATTTATTACAAACAGGCGATACAGACGAGATAGAAAAATGGATTGATGAAGTTTTTGCCAACCATCCTGAGAAAGTGGCAGCCTATAAAAAAGGAAAAAAAGGACTTTTAGCTGTTTTTGTAGGCGAAGTAAAGAAAATAAGCAAGGGCAAGGCCGACCCTAAAATGACCACTAGTTTATTAGAACAAAAATTGACTTAATTTAGTATCCTCTATAATAGAACTCAAAATAATAGATCTCAAAAATAATAAGCAATGAATATTAAAAACCTTTTAGCCTCTGTAGCTTTAATGATGATCATTTTCCCAGGCTGTAAAAACAGTTCAGGTGAAAAAAATTATACCATCTCAGGTACCATACAGCATGCTGCTAAAGAAAAATTATTATTGCAAGAAGTACCCTATGGTGGACTTCCTATTATTACCATGGATTCTATTACATTAAATGAAGAAGGTAAGTTTTCATTTCAATTTATAGCAAAGCAAGAAGGCATTTATCGTATTGCGACTGAAAAGGAAATGGAAATACTTTTTATTAATGACGAGCAGAATATTCAAATAAATGCAGATGCGAATAATTACCAATCTTATACTATTAAAGGATCTGCAACCAGCCAGGCTTTAATTAATTTTTTAATAGAATATCGCAAAAGGGATTCTTCTTTAATGTCAACTATTTATAATTTAGACGCCTTACAAAAACAAAATGGGAAAGATAGTACCATCTTCTGGCTACAAAAACAACGCGTCAGTAAAATAAACGATATAAATAAATTTGTTGAAAATATTATCAGTACTTCTACTAGCCCCGCTTTTGTTTACTATACCCTAGGGCTTAGTTTAAGATCCATGGAATCGGCGCAGGTACTGGCTTTGGCAAAGGCTGCTGCAGAAAAATTAAAAGCAGAACCACTTGCACAATTCGCTAATTTATTAAGTACTCAGGTACAAGCCAATCTTAGAACTACTGCGATTACTGTTGGAAGCATAGCCCCTGAAATTGCCTTGCCTGATGCCAATGGAAAAATAATTGCTCTCACTAGTTTAAGAGGCAAATATGTACTTGTTGATTTTTGGGCTAGCTGGTGTGGCCCTTGCAGAGGCGAGAACCCCAATGTTGTAGTAGCTTATGAAAAATACAAGAAAAAGAATTTCACCGTATTGGGTGTTTCTTTAGATGATGATAAAGCAAGTTGGTTAGAAGCTATCAAAGCAGATAAATTAAGTTGGCAGCATATTAGCGATCTCAAAAAATGGGAAAGTATTGTAGTAAGCGCTTATAAAATAGAAGGTATCCCTTTTAATGTTTTATTAGATCCTACTGGGAAGGTAATCGCTACAGACCTCAGAGGCCCAGCCCTTCAAGAAACCTTAGCTTCTATTTTACAATAAGAAGTATAAATATTAACGCTGCTTAATAAAAGTTTTTATTAAAGCAGGTAGCAATATTAAATTCGTAAAAGTACTTACCACAAGTGTAAGTGATGTCAACCAACCTAAAGCCTTGGTACCTCCAAAATCACTAAAACAAAAGATAACAAAACCTGCTACCAGTACTAAAGAGGTATAAATAATACTAATACCGGTATGTTTAATGGTTTGTATCAGTGTTTCATGCACATTATTATTTAAACGTGGAAGTTCCTGTTTATAATTTACCAAAAAACGAATAGTCACATCAATGGCTATTCCAAGCGCTACACTGAATACGAGTACCGTGGAAGGTTTTAAAGAAATACCTATCCATCCCATTAACCCTGCAGTCATTAGTAAAGGCACAATATTAGGGAGTAAGGAACACATTAATATGGGGAAAGAACGAAATAAGAAAATCATACAAATGGCAATTAATAAAAAAGCCCAAAATATAGATTCACTTAATCCCCTAACAATAAAATTACTTCCTTCTAAAAAAGTGACACTACTTCCCGTAATTTCTACTTTGTATTTACTGGTATCAAATATAACGCTGGTAACACTATCTAGCTTATGTAAAAATAAGGGTAGTTGAGCGCTACCAATATCTTTCATATTCACACTCACTCTTGTTTCTCTTTTAGCTGAATCAATAAATTTAGATAAGAGTTGAGTAGGACTAGCGCCCGCAGTTTTGATAGTTTTTTGAGAATCTGTTTTTAAATAAGGGGCCATGAAAGCCATTTCTGTTCCTGTAGGTACTGTGTAAGCGTTTGAATCTCCATCATAAAAAGCTTGTTTTGCAAACTTGATACCTTCTAATAAACCCAATGGCTTACCCAACTCTGGTTGTGCCATTAAATACTGATGCAACTCATCTATAGCTTCTAGTGGTTTGATAGAGCGCAATAGTCCATTTTTTTTCTTAGTATCTATTACAATTTCCAAAGGCATTACACCACCCCCTTGTTTTTCAAACCATTTTAAATCGGTGTATAAAGTATCTTTTTTAGGAAGGTCATCCACAATAAAGGCTTCTTTCTTAATACGCATCAAGCCCATGATAGATACTACAACTAAGACACTGGTAATGGCAAAGACCCATTTAGTATGTTGAAATGTCCACCTTTCAATTTTAATCAATACCCTTTCTAAAAATTTATTTTCTAAATATTTTACATGCTTAGGACGAGGCGGTGGCAGATAAGTTAGTACAGGGGGTATAAATAATAAACTAATTAAAAATAAACCCATGATATTTAATCCAGATACCCAACCAAACTCTTTTAATAAGGGGCTTTTGGTAAAAGCAAAAACAAAAAAACCTATGGCTGCCGTAATATTACAAAACAAAGTAACAATGCCCATTCTGCCTACCATTTGTTCAATGGCTTCTTGTTTATGATTGGTTGCTTTATAGGAAGTATGGTATTTATTTAAAAAATAAATACAATTCGGAATGCCAATGACTACTATCAATGGGGGTATAAGTGCAGTCAGCAAAGTAATTTTTTGACCTAACAAAACCATGGTGCCAAAACTCCAAATCACCCCCATCATTACCACAGACAAGCTAAGCAAGGTGGCTGAAATAGATCTAAAGAATAAAAACAATGTAACGGCCGATAACAACAAAGAGCCTATTAAAAACCATAGCATTTCTTTTTTAATTCTATCTGCTAATATGGTGCGTATATAAGGAAGTCCGCTAATGTGCATGTCTAATGCTGTATGGGCAGCAAATGCGTTTAGCTTCATTTGTAAATTTTTAATAATAGCCGACCGAGCCGCGCTATTAATAGAATCAGGTATGAAACTAATAGCCATTATATATGCATGGCTATTAGGGTTATACATTAAATTTTTATAAAAAGGAAGACGCTCTAAAACAGCTCTATCTGCAGCTAAACTGCTATCCGAAGTATAAGGCGCATTAAAAATTTTATGGGGTATAAATTTACTAGCTATACTGTCTTTCACAAGGGTATAAGCGCTAGGTACACTTACTACCTCTGTGACACCTGGTATTGTTTTTATATCTTTTTGTAAATCGGCAACTTGATTAAATATATTTGTAGTAAAAAAAGAATCGGTCTGAAACCCCACTACCATCGTAGTGCCATCGACACCAAATTTTTTTACAAAATCTTGATAGATAACATATTTGGGATTGTCCTCAGGAATGGCTTTTGTAAACTCATAGCTGAGCTTAACTTGCATCGCAAAATAGCCCATAACAATTGTGCTCAATGCTAAAAAAGTTAAAGCCGCTACTTTATACTTTACAATCTTCTTTCCTAATTGAAGCCAAGTCATAGTGTACATTTTAAAATTAGTTAACCCATAAAAAAGCTGCTAATTGCGTGCCTAGTCCAATGACAAAACCTACTATAAGTTCTTTACGGGTATGGTCACTCACTATCATTCTTGCACTAATTACAATGGCTGCCATACATAATGAAACTGTTACCCAAGGTAAATTATTAATAGGATAATAAAAACTTACCAAGGCCACTGCCATCCATAAACCACTTACCCCCATTGCATGTAAACTTACTTTTATAAAATGATTCACAGTAAGCCCAATGGCGCTCGCAATAAATATACCAAAGTAAAAATATTTTAAAGCCAAGGGCTGGTCTGTAAAATTTCTACTTAAATAATACATCCACCAATAAAAAAACATTACAATCACATAAGGGATAATTCTATCTTTCTGTGTTTTTAAAAAAATACTATCGCTAAATTTTAATCTCCATAATAAAAAAACAGCAAAGGCTGGGAAAAAAGCCGTTAACCAAAAAACACTAAATAATTTCATTTTTAATTGCCAATCGGTAATACTCGCAAATTCAAAAGGCACCACTTGCATTAAATAAATAAAAAAATAAGTAGGAATAAATAAGGGGTGTAGTATAAAAGACACTATATGAGCTATTATTTTTAAGAACTTCGGTGGTTGATTTTCCATTAGTCTGTTTAGTTTTAGCTATAGTTCTTTACGTAATCTAGCAACGGGTACATTTAATTGTTCTCTATATTTAGCAACTGTTCTTCTAGCAATATTATAGCCTTTTTCTTGTAACTGTTCTGTTAACTCGTCATCACTGAAAGGCTTATGCTTGTCTTCCGACTCTAATAGTTCTTCTAATATTGCTTTTACTTCCTTGGTGCTCACTTCTTCTCCAGAATCGGTGGTTAAAGACTCACTGAAAAAATACTTTAATAAAAAAGTGCCAAATTCTGTTTGCACATACTTACTATTGGCTACCCTACTTACTGTAGAAACATCTAAAGAAGTTTTTTCTGCTATATCTTTTAAAATCATGGGCTTTAACTTAGTCGTATCGCCCGTCATAAAGAATGCTTCCTGATGTAATAAAATGCATTTCATGGTATGCAACAAGGTTTGCTGTCTTTGTTGGATCATTTCAATAAACCATTTAGCCGAATCAATTTTTTGCTTAATAAAAAACACGGCTTCTTTCTGCGATTTGTCTTGCTTATTACCACGCTCATATTCCTTTAGCATTAATTTATAGTCATCGCTAATAACTAAAGGAGGTGCATTGCGACTATTCAAGCTTAATTCTAAGTGGCCATTATTAATAAGTACGGTGAAATCTGGAATAATATATTTATCGGCTTCGCTCATATGCCCCGTCTCAGCCCCTGGCTTGGGATTCAGTGAAATTATTTGATGAAGTACCTCCTTCATTTGGGCCTCCTCTAAATGCAAACTCTTCTGTATTTTATCATAGTGCTTGCGCGTAAATTCTTCAAAATGTTTTTCAATGACAGTAGTAGCTAGCTTTCTTATTTCATCTGAAGCGGGGTCTTGTACGGCTTCTTCTCTACATTCTGCTTGCTTTCTTTTTAACTGAATGAGTAAACATTCTTGTAAATTTCTAGCACCAATACCCGATGGATCAAATTGTTGCACTTTTAACAACAAGGCTTCAATTTCTTTTTCTTCCACCCACATACTTTGTTTAAAGGCTAAGTCGTCTGCAATCGACTGCAAGGCTCTTCTCAAATAACCATCATCATCTAAACTGCCTACAATTTGTTCTGCAATTTTATATTCATGGTCGGCCAAATCCAACATGCTTAATTGATCCATTAATAATTCATGTAAGCTTTGTTCTGCTTTAATGGGAATGACTTTATCATTATCTAGTTCTGGATAATAATCGTCCTTGGTTTTATAATCAGCCACATCGCCTTCATCGTCAAAACTATAATCACTTAATTCTTCATTACTCATTTCAAACTCATCTACCGGAATGGCTTCCTCTTCCTCCAAACTACCTTGCAATAAATCATCAGGCATTTCTTCTACCGACTTCTCCATATCTCCTTCCAATAAATCGGCATTCATTTCTAGGGCTGGATTTTCTTCCAACTCTTCTTTCACTCTTTGTTCTATTTGGGCAGTAGGAATTTGCAACAACTTCATCAGTTGTATTTGCTGGGGTGACAACCTTTGTAATTGTCTTTGTTGCAAGGATTGGCCTAATGACATAATCGCTGCTTTAAGAAATTGCTTTTTCTATCACCTTTAAAAATGCAGCTCCTTTTTCATGCACTTGTGCTTCAGTCCAAGTTAAACTAATGGCCGTGGAAATACACCTACTCATAATGGCATCGCTTTTTTCAAATGTTTTTGTACTTAATGCAGCGAGTGCTTTTTGTTGCGGTTCATTTAAGGCAGAAAGGCTTTGCACATTTTTAAGATGGGCCCATTTTTTGATATAATGCCAATTATTGGCATACCAATAAAAATTACCTGCTAATATATTGGCTTGCTTCATGGCCTCTATTACTTTTTCAGTGGCTTCCTGTGATGGTAAAAACCAAGTTAAAAAACTTCCACTATCTCCTGCAGGGTCAGGCACTGTTCTAAATGCAATACCTGGGACTTGTTCTACATAAGACTTTAAAATTTGATTGTTCTTTTTTTGTATCGTTAAAAACTGATCTAATTTTTTTATTTGCGCAAGACCCACAGCTGCATGCAATTCACTAATTCTAAAATTATAACCCAAGAAAGGATGTAGGTCTGCTCCTCTATCCACACCTGCATGATCATGTCCATGATCGGTGTACGCATCTGCTTTTATATATACTTCTTTGCTATTTGTCATAACCACACCCCCTTCTCCACAGGTAATAGTTTTTACAAAGTCAAAAGAAAAAGTACCTGCATGACCAATACTACCTAATGGTTTTCCTTTATAAGTTCCTCCGATGCTTTGACAAGCATCTTCCAATAATATTAAATTATGCTTATCGCAGATAGCCTTTAAGGCATCCAAATCGGCCATAGACCCGCACATATGCACGGGCATGATACATTTGGTTCTAGGGGTAATGGCTGCTTCTACAGCCGCTGGGTCTAAGGTAAGTGAGCTGTCGATATCCACTAAAATGGGCACAGCCCCTACACTTAAAATGGCTTCAAAACTTGCTACAAAAGTAAAGGCAGGCATAATTACCTCATCACCCACTCCAACGCCTAAGGCAACCATGGCGGTGGTTAAAGCACCGGTACCACTAGAGGTTAATTGTGCATACTGAGTTTCGAAACGGCTACAAATAGCCTGTTCTAGCTCTTTTGATTTCCACATTCCATTTCTAGCACCATCAAAACCATAACGCATTAGAATGCCGGTCTCTAAGACCTCATTCACTTCTTTTTTTTCTTCTGCTCCAAACATTTCAAAACCTGGCATATCCTTTCGTTTTATTGATAAACAAAGGTAGTTTAAAAAACGAAAATTGGGTGTTTTTCAGTAATTTGCGCCCGTAAAAAAACTACACCGAATTTATGGAATACAGCAAACTAATCGCCGTGTCTGGCCTATCAGGATTATTTGAATTATTGACCAGCAAAAGCGATGGCGCGATAGCTAAATCACTAGAAAATGATACTACTCAATTCATTAGCTCAAGAGCGCACCAGTTCTCTCATTTAGAGAGTATTGAGGTATTTACCACCCGCGAAAACGTATTTTTAGCGGAAGTATTTATAGCCATGGGTAAATCTAAAGAGGCCTTACCCAATGAGAAAGAAGCAAAATCGGTAGAAGCCTACTTTAAAAAGACTTACCCGAATATGGACTTTACAAGAGTGTATGCAAGTGATATGAAGAAAATGATTAAATGGTTTGCACAACTGCAAAAGCATAAGGTAGAACCTACTTTGCCTGAAGCGGACGACGAAGCTGAAGCTGAATCAAAGGCATAGGCCTTTTCTGATTTATGAGTCACAGTCCTTTCTAACTATCTCACTAACTTATATAAAAAGCTTACCTAACCTAGGGTAAGTTTTTTTTTATCCTTAAATTGCAATACCATCA